>JAEEGF011608240.1_pt1 | contig 15896 bp, 19 predicted proteins | sample 9134171 | NCBI WGS metagenome assembly JAEEGF01 (sample SAMN16246542, study PRJNA631951) | gut metagenome | biome: gut microbiome; feature: rumen; material: AP-attached | host: Bos | place: Iran: Karaj | collected 2018-10
CGAACACCATTGTGACCATGGGAAGCCTCGGATGCGACCAGGTGAGGGCCATGACCTTCGTGCCCCAGGTGGGCACCCCAATGCAGGATTTCACGCCTTACGATTCAACCGAGGAGCTGAAGGCCATCGCGGTCATGAGGCTGCTCAACCACGACAAGCTGATCCCGTGCAGCCTCGACGTCGAAGGCATAGCCGGCCTCAGGACCAGGATCGACGCCGGAGCGAACGTGGTCACGTCCATAGTCCCTCCCAGCAAGAACCTCGCTGGAGTCGCCCAGCACGAGCTCGACATCGAGAACGGCAACCGTTCGGTGGAACACGTGTTCGAGATGCTGGACGAGACCGGCCACAGGCACGCCACCAGCACCGAGTACAAGGCGTATCTCGACTCCCGCAGAAGGAAGGCGCTCAGATGACCCGCATCGCGATCGTGGGGGGCGCCCTTCAGGGCATGGAGGCCGTACTGCTCTCGAAGGCCGCCGGCTACGAGACCGTGGTCCTCGACAGGAAGCCTTCCGCTCCCGCGCTCTCGCTCTGCGACGAGCCGGTCGTCCTGGATCCTACCAAGGACCCTGCCGGCGCGGCGAAGGCGTTCTCTGGATGCGACGCCGTCATCCCCGCCTGCGAGGAGATGGACCTTCTGAAGACGCTCGACTCCATGAAGATGGACGTCCCGCTGCTCTTCGACCTCGCATCCTACAGGATCTCCAGCTCCAAGAACTGCTCCAACGAGATAATGGCGTCCGTGGGGGTGCCGCTTCCCAAGCCTTGGCCGGAATGCGGATTCCCTGCGATCGTCAAGCCGTCAAGCCAGAGCGGAAGCATAGGCGTGGCCGTGGCCAACGACGACTCCGATGTCAAAAAGGCCCTGAAGTTCATCAAGGAGCTGGGGGACGAGCCTGTGATGCAGGAGTTCGTTCACGGAAAGAGCGTATCCATCGAAGTCATCGGAAACGGGAGGAAGGCGACATCCTACGTCACCACCGAGGTGTGCCTCGACTCCAACTACGATTGCAAGATGGTCAGGTGCAATCCAGGAATCCTGTCCCCCGAGGACGACGAGCTCTTCGGAAAGATCGGCAGGGACGTTGCCGAGGCGATGGGCCTGAAGGCCCTCATGGACGTAGAGGCCATACTCACCCCGAAGGGGCTCAGGGTGCTCGAGATCGATGCGAGGATCCCGAGCCAGACCCCCGCCGCCATCGAGGCGGCCACGGGCGTGAACCTCCTGGAGGAGCTGGCCACGACCGCCTTCGGAAAGCCCGCCGGCAGGAGGCCCGGAACAGGATGTTCGGTGTACCGCCATGTCGTCTTCAAGGACGGGGTTCTCCGTTCCAGCGGGGAGAAGGAGTTCGGTCACGTCCGCGCCCCGAGATTCGCTCCCGGACTGTTCGGATGCGAGAACTCGATCACGGACTACGAGCCCGGGAAGCCCGAATGGAGGGCAACGCTCATATCGACGGGCGCGACCGAGAAGGAGGCGGACATGAAGGCCGCAAGATGCATAGAGAAGATATTGGACGAGTGCTCGGCCGAGGAGTTCATCGACGGCGTCCCGGAGATGGTCTGATGACCAGGCTGACTTCCGACCTCATAGAGGGGGTCCCGGACGACAAGATGGACCTGGACTCCGTGCTCAGGAGGGCATGCGGAACCACGGTCAAGCAGATGGCGATCCAGGCCGCCGGACTCGAGGGCGACGTGGACCTTTCCGGATTCAGGGCCGCCTGCGTCCCCATAACCTCGGGGCTGGGCGTCATCGGGGGATTCTCCGAATCCGTCAACGCCATCGTGGGCAGGCTCGGCATGGACTCCTACGTGACCTCGGGCACCGACGTCCAAGGGTTCTCCGAGGCCATCCGCGACGGCGCGGACATAGTCATGATGGCCGACGACACCATGTTCATCGCGTACAACGTCCGCGAGGGCAGGCAGACCAACAATTCCTGGGGCACCGCGATGGGATACTCCGTCTGCCTCAGAAACGCCGCCGGCGGCCTGGAGGGCAAGAAGGTCCTGGTGATAGGCGCCGGGTTCGTGGGGACGGAGGCCGTGCAGATCCTCAAGGGCATGGGCGCCGAGGTGTCGGTCACCGACATAGTGCCGGAGAAGGCCGAGGCCCTGCAGGCCAGGTTCGGTGTCAAGGCCCTCAGGGACAAGGACTCCGCCATATCCTCGCACAACCTGATCCTCAACGCCGCTCCCGCATCCTTCCCCGGAAGGATAATGGCCGAGGGCTCCATAGTCTCGACCCCCGGTGTGCCCCATCAGTTCGACGACGAGGGCAGGAGGAAGGCCAAGGCCATCATCCACGACCCGCTGGAGATCGGCACCGCGGTCATGGCCGTCAACAGCGCCGCGTTCACCATAAAAAAGAAAGGATGAGGGGGAGACCCCTCTTTTTCAAAGATAGTCGAAGCCCACGATGGCGGAGGCTATCTGGGGGTCGTCCAGGTCGACCCCGTATTTCCTCTTGAGGTACTGGTCGGCCTCCAGCGCCGGATAGAGTATCACCGACCTTCTGACGCCTTCGGACTCCCCTAGGCATTTCAGCTCCTGGGGCAGCATGACCATCACGCACTCCCCCATGTCGGCGTTCGGATCTATGGCGAAGTCCTCGCCCATCCACACCAGGTCCGGATCGGACGTGTACTTCTCCCTGAGGGGCTCCGGGACGTCGAATCCCACCATCTTGCCGTTCGTGTCCTCCATGATCATCACGTGGCAGTCCGGAGGCTCGAAGGAGTAGTCGCAGAAGAACACGGCCCGCCCCTGGCTTTCCACGCATGCCTTGAGCGCCCTGTTCTCCATGGGCATGCCGAACGTGGTGTCGACTATGCCCTCCTCCAGGCGGCAGACCTCCTTGAAGGTCTCGTCGTCAGCGGGGTAGGCGGCGCGGGCGCCCTGGGCCGCCAGCAGTTTTTGGATTATCTTCTCGTCGGACATAAGGACCATCCTCGGAATCGGATGCCGGGTTCATAAAATTTGCATCCTCGAACTCGATGGGGTGCAACCGTTATCTACACGTTGGGACATGGGCGCCGCATGATATCGGCTTCCTTGCTCTGGGTCATCGTCGGAGGCGTGCTGGAGCCCGTATGGGTGGTCATGCTGAAGAAATATGACACCGCGAAGAGCAGGAAATGGGTCTGGCTCGTCCTGACGGTCGTGTTCATGTACCTGAGCCCGATGTGCGTAGGGATGGCCATGGACGACATGGATTTGGGTACGGCGTATTCCATGTGGACCGGCATGGGCGCGGTGTTCACCATGGTCGCCGGGTACCTGCTGTATCACGAGAGGGTGGACCGCATCAAGGTGGCCTTGGTCTTCATGATATTGGTCGGAGTCGTCGGACTCCATCTGACGGCGGGGGCGCGATCATGAACAAGTCATGGCTATGGGTCCTGATCGGGGGCGTGTTCGAGACGGCCTGGGCGACGACGATGGACCTTTCGGAGTGCTTCACGGACCTGTTCTGGACGGTGGTGACTATCCTCATCCTTCCCATCAGCGTCATATTCCTCAACAGGGGGCTGAGGGAAGGGCTTCCGATGGGCCCCGGCTACTCCGTATGGGTAGGAATAGGGGCGATCGGATCGGTGGTCGTCGGGATGCTGCTGTTCGGAGAGTTTCCCAGCCTCTTGGGCTACCTGTTCCTGGTCCTGATAATAGCCGGGGTCGTGGGGCTCAACATCGTCACTGGAAAGCAGGACGAATGAGCCGGGCTCACGACTCGTGGTTCTGATAATGGGGATCGTACTCGCGGTAGTTCGTCCTGAACGTCTTCCCGAACTCCTTGGCCTTGGAAAGCACGTCGACGTCGTCCTCGGCGCGCTTGGTCCCTCCCGCGTCGGAGTACACGATGTCCCCGACGATCTCGATTCCGAGCATCTCCAGGTTCTTGGCGATGCGGTCGCATACCGCCTTCCCGACCTTGGCAGGCCCGCCGCAGGTCACGACCACGACGGCCTTCTTCCCTTTGGGGAGGATGGAGACGCCTTTGTCGGATATGAACGAGTACAGCCTGTCCTCGAACATCTTGTACTGGGCGCACGGACCGCCGAAGTAGACCGGGGTCGAGACGACGATGCCGTCGGCGTCCCTGATGTCGTCGAGGACGCGGGTGAGCTCGTCCTCGGTGACGCAATGGCCTTTCACCTTGCACGCTCCGCATGCGTTGCATCCGTGGATCAGCATCGTATGAAGGCAGTGCAACGAGATGATGTTGGTGGAAAGTCCCATGGCGCCGTCGATTACGCTGTCGACTATGGTCGCTGAGTTCCCCTCGTGCCTAGGGCTGGAAACTATCGCCACTACCTTGCTCATAATCGGTGATTGGAGTGACTCTATTTAAAGAATACAAGGGAACCAGTCCAGGAAGGGGCTTATGCGGACCTGCGCTTCCTGTTCTCCAGCAGCTTGGGCTCCGTCGTGTAGTCGTCATCCACCGGGACGATGCTGAGGTGGGTGTAGAACGGATCCTCGTACTTGGATCCCATGTAGCTGTTGATGTCCAGCTCCATGTTGTTGAGGATGCGGATCAAGGTGTTGCGCAGATGGAGTATGTCCTCGCGCGGGATGTTCTCGAAGTACTTGTTGTTGAGCTCGGTGACTCCGTTCATCACGCGGTCGGCGAGCATCCTCCCCTCCTCGGTGAGGTATATGGAATACTTCTTGCTGCTCTCGGACTTGCGGTCGTCGTATACGAGGCTCTTCTCCCTGAGGACCTTGATGACCCTGTTGGTGTTCGCGGTATCGAGGTCGAGGAACCGGGAGAGGCTGACCAGAGTCTGCCCGTCCTGGAGCCTGAGGGCGATCAGATAGACCGCGTGGGCGCTTGTGAGACCGTGGTCTTTGACGAACTCGGTCATGTTCTTGCGCATCTGCACGCTCATCCTGTCGAAGAACGCTGGAAGAAAAGAGTTCCAGTAGACGTCCTCTCCGCCACCCATACAGACAGTACTGTTTTCATATTATTAATTGCATTCGACAACATAAGAAATGTGAGTTTTAGCCGAAAGTGTTATTTTAGGCACTGCTCATTGGATGCATGCATCCATCCATCAAAAAGACTCGGCTACAATCTTCTGATATTATCCTGTTAACAGAACATTATTCCCTATGATGGTGCTGAATCCAATGTTATTGATGGATGGAACATGGATGGATGGATGATACGTTCAGATAAATAATCGGATGGGAGCTTGTTACAATGAAGAATAATGAATTTTGTAAGATATTTGTAATGATATTATGGAGATATCAATAAAATATTATTAGATTAGAGTTATTAATAAAGTAAAATGATTAATTTTTATCAATATAAGTTATCAGTTGTAAATAGAATTACGATAAAACAATCATCAGTATAAGAGATAATAATTTCTGATTATCGATATATTTGATTAGATTTGAATAATATTTTATAAATAATTTTCTATTTATTGGACGAATGACATGAAAGTGGATGAAAAGATGGATTAGTTTGGTCTATAACTCTCATTTTTTCGTTCCAAATACATTGATCGAAACACCATCATTATATACAGATTAGTTTATGACGCATTGACGACTCAATAAATCGGTCTTAACCGTTTGTCGGGTCGAAGGCGTGGTTCGCCATGCCTTGAAGGAGGAATTAGAATGGCATTCGAGAATGAGGCCCAGAAACTGCACGATGCGCTTGTCACGTGCAAAGTACCTGAGATTTCCAAAGCTGTTGACGAGGCACATGCCGCAGGCATGCCCGCAGCGGACATAATCAACGCCCTCGGCGCTGCGATGTCCGATGTCGGTGTCCTCTTCGAGAGGGGAAAGCTGTTCCTGCCCCACGTCCTTTCCGCGGCTGCTGGAATGAAGAAAGCCATGGAGACCCTTGGAGACGAGCTCTCTTCCGGAGCAACCGAAGAGAAGAAGGCCTCCGCTGTCATGGGAACCGTCGAGGGCGACGTCCACGACATCGGAAAGTCGATCTGCTCCACCATGCTCCAGTGCGCCGGGTTCGACGTCCACGACCTCGGAAGGGACGTTCCCCTTGGAAAGTTCGTCGAGGAGTGCAAGGCTGGCTGCACCTTCTGCGGCATGTCTGCTCTGATGACGACCACCATGGTCCAGATGAAGACCGTCATCGAGAACCTCAAGAACGAGGGAATCCGTGACCAGGTCACCGTCATGGTCGGCGGAGCTCCTATCACTCAGGGATTCTGCGACAAGATCGGTGCGGACATCTACGGAGAGTCTGCTTCTGAGACCACCAGGAAGGCCCAGGACGTCCTCGGAGCCTGAAATCTCTTATCTTCGTAAGAGGGGAAATAATGACTGAGTACTACACGAGAATGGGGGATGGCCGCAGGGTCACCATGACCAAAGAGCAGATCATGAATGACATCCAGGCCGGAACCGCAGATGCCGCAGACATGGCCGGCATTCCCGCGCTCGATGCGAACGACATGGAGCACATGTGCGAGATCATCATGGATCAGTGCAGGGTCGTCGGAGTCGAGCCCGGACACGAGGTCGTCATGACCTACGATATCGGACAGCTGGACTTCACCGGAGACAACGGAAACTCCGGAAACGGTGTCGACATGGGAAGGCTCGAGGCCGCCCTTCTCCACGAGAGGGCGCTCGGAGCGGACACCTTCGAACTGGCCCACTCCGACTATTCCATCAAGCCTGTCAAGCCCGTCATCTCCATGGAGATGCAGACCATGGAGGAGATCCAGGCCGAGATCATCGCCCCCTACTTCTACGGAGCGATGCCCAACATGGGTCTCTACTACGCTCCCGACGGACCTTACGGCAACCCCGCCGACCTCATGAGGGAGTTCAAGATCGAGGAGTCCATGGCTTCTTCCGAGGCCGCCGCCGAGCACCTCGCCAGGGACATCGAGTTCGTCACCACCAGGCTCCAGGCCGCCGGATCCGACGGATTCAACTTCGACACCACTGGATCTGCCGGAGATGCCGACTTCGTCGGAACCCTCAACGGAGTCAAGAAGCTCAGGGAGCTCTGCCCCGAGGCCTACATCAACGTCGGTGCCGCCGGAGAGTCCGTCATGGGAATCCACGGAATGATCGAGTTCGAGGGCGAGATCGCCGCCGGACTCTACCCCCACCAGCAGGCTCAGCTCATCGCCAAGGCCGGTGCCAACGTGTTCGGCGCCGTCTGCAACACCAACACCTCCAGGTCCCTTGCCTGGAACCTCGGAAGGGCCGTCACCTTCATCAAGAAGGCCGTCGAGGACTCCCCCATACCCGTCCATGTCGACATGGGAATGGGAGTCGGCGGAATCCCGATGTTCGAGACCCCTCCGCTCGACGCTGTCGCCAGGTGCAACAAGGCCATGGTCGAGATCGCCAAGGTCGACGGTGTCTAGGTCGGAGTCGGAGACCCCATGGGAATGGACATCCCCCACCTGGTCGCTTCCGGAATGGGAGGAATCAGGACCGCCGGTGACATGGTCGCCAGGATGATGTACGCCAAGAACATGAAGCTCGACAAGGCCAAGGAGTACGTCGCCAAGAAGCTCGGCGTCACCCCGATGGACCTCGGCGACGAGTGCATCATGAGGGACCTCCGTGAGGAGCTCAAGATCGGATCCGTCACCGGTATCCCCGGAGCACCCCGTGGAATTCTCGCCAAGATGAACATCGAGAACATTCTCGACATCAAGATCAACAGCTGCGAGAAGTTCCGCGAGAAGCTCAGAAAGTGAGTCTAAACGGCCTGCCAGCAATGGCGGGCCACATTACTAATAGACAGAAACGGATTATCAATAAACAACTTCATAGATTGCTTGCGAAAGCATAGGAGGAATCAAATGAGCAAAGAGATTCAGTATCCTGGCAGGGGAGACCTCATCGGAACGAAATTCAAGCTGTTCTCCCAGAACAACCTCGAGGCCATCGACCGCGCCACCAGGGACGTCCTCTCCAACTACGGAGTCCAGGTCTCTGACGACGAGGCCAGGCACATCTTCGAGGATGCGGGCTGCATCGTCGATTACGAGACCAACATGGTCAGGATCCCCGACTTCGTCCTCAACCTCGCTCTGGCTAGGGCCCCCAAGACCTTCTACATCTACGGAAGGGACCTCGACGAGGACGGCAACTACACCGACAAGAACAGGATCGAGCAGAGCTGGAAGGGACGCGTCCACTACACCGATTTCGGAACCGGAATCCAGATGTGCGACTACCTCGGCGACGGCAAGTACGAGACCCGTGACTCCAACGACCACGACCTCGCCATGACCGCCAAGCTGTGCGACTGGTGCGACGGAATCAGCTTCTACTCCCTCGCCGTCTCCGCAAGGGACTGGGCAGGAATCGGAGCCGAGGATGTCCACGAGATGTACACCTCCATGGTCAACACCACCAAGTGCTTCAACCACATCGACCCCGTCGCTGGACACGTGAAGTACTACTGGGAGATCCTCAAGGCCATGTACGACGGCGATGAGAAGATGGCCCGCGACAGGCCCCTCATGACCATGCTCGTGTGCCCCACCTCTCCTCTCGAGCTCAGCTTCAACGCCTGCCAGGTCATCATCCAGGGCGCCAGGTACGGAATCCCCGTCAACGTCCTGTCCATGGCCATGGCCGGAGGTTCCTCGTCCATCCACCTGGCCGGAACCCTCGTCACCCACAGCGCTGAGATCCTCTCCGGTATCGTCCTCGCTGAGCTGGCGAAGCCCGGCGCGGCCGTCTACTACGGATCTTCCACCACCACCTTCGACCTCAAGCACGGAACCGCTCCTGTCGGATCCCCTGAGCTCGGACTCATCTCCGCGGCCGTCGCAGAGCTCGGACAGTACTACGGACTGCCCGTCTACGTCGCCGGAATGTAGACTGACGCCAAGGTCCCTGACTCCCAGGCCGCCCACGAGAAGACCATCACCTCTCTTCTCCCCGCCATGGCCGGAGCCAACGCTATCTACGGAGCCGGAATGCTCGAGCTCGGACAGACCTTCTCCATGGAGCAGATGGTCATCGACAACGATATCATCGCGATGGAGAGGAAGGCCATGGAAGGAATCGTCGTCAACGACGAGACCCTCGCCGTGGACCCCATCAAGGAGATCGGAGTCGGAAACGACTTCATCGGACACCCCACCACCATGGAGCACTTCGAGATGCCCTCTGACCCCCTCGTGTTCAACAGGGACATGCTCGGAGACTGGAAGTCCCAGGGATCCAAGTCCTGCGTAGAGGTCGCCCACGACATCGTCGAGGACGTCATGAAGAACCACGTCGTTCAGCCCATCCCCGAGGCAAGGCTCGAGAAGATCAAGGCCATCGTCAAGGCGGCCGACGACGAGTTCAAAGCCGGCAACTGATAATGAAAACCGATTAATTGAAGGAGGATTAAAAATGTCACTTAACGATGATGCAAAAAACGCAGTCATGACCTACAACAACAAGAAAGCCGTCGAAGTCGCGAAGAAGGCAGTCGCCGAGAACGCCGACATCGTCGAGCTCATCGAGAAGGGATTCTCCGCCGGAATGACCGAGGTCGGAGCCCTTTTCGAGGCCAAGAAGGTTTACCTTCCCCACGTCATGGCCGCCGCTGCCGCGATGAACGCCGCCATGGATGTGCTGAACCCCGAGCTCGAGAAGCGCGGTGCCGAAGTCTCTGCCGGACTCGGAACCGTCGTCATCTGTACGATCGAGGGAGACATCCACTCCATCGGAAAGGACATCGTGGCCATCATGCTGAAGGTCGCCGGATTCAAGGTCGAGAACATCGGAAGGGACGTTCCCCTGGACCAGATCGTCGATGCTTGCAAGAAGTACAAGCCCGTCGCCGTCGGAACCTCCGCTCTGATGACCTCCACCATGGTCCACCAGAAGACCTTCGAAGAGAAGCTCAAGGCTGCCGGAATCAGGGACTCCCTGCTGACCAACGTCGGTGGAGCTCCTGTCACCCAGCAGTGGGCCGACGAGATCGGAGCCGACCTCTACACCGAGAACGCTTCCGACGCCGCCGCCAAGTTCACCGCCGCGTTCGAGAAGAAGTAAGCACAGTCTTTATCTTCTTCAAACCTCTTACCTAAACCTCATGCGGCCGGACCTTTCGGGGCTCCGGCCGTTCTCCGTTATCGGAGGCTAACATATGGATGTTAAGGAAACAAGTACGAATGCGAGCCCTGGTGCCGCGAGTTCATCCCTCGACGAGTTCATCAAGGCCAATCATAAGAAGAAATTCCAGTTCGGTATCATAGCCGCTCTGCTGTGTGCCATTTACTGGGGAGTCTGGTACGTCCCCGGATACGCGGTCTGGGAGATGCCCGATTTCCTTCCTGCGGTTATGGACAACATGATGGATGCCGGCTACGGAGCCGACGTCACATACACGATGGCATGCATTCTCCTCTGTCTGGTGAATGCGATCATCGACACCCTCATCCTGTTCATTTGGAACGGGGCCCTCGGAAAGATGGGAGAGCTCAAGAGGACCTTCGTCGAGTTCAAGGCCGCGAACATATACTTCGTCTACGCCGGTATCTGCGGAGCCGGAGCCGTCTTCGGAACCTACGTCGCCGCCCAGTTCCTCAACCCTGGGTTCGCGGCCGTCGCCGGTGTCCTGTACGCCCTCGTGGGAACCATCATGTCCGTCCTGTACCTCCACCAGAAGGTCACCAAGAGGGGATACATCGCTGTCGTCATCATGATCGTCGGTGCTTTCGTCCTGTTCGCCGGAACGATCTTCGGTGGAGGGGAGTCCGCCAACATGGCCCTCGGAGTCATCGGAGGCGCGATGTGCGCCATATGCTGGGGTCTTGAGGGAACCTTCGCCGGAAAGGCGCTCGACTACTGCGAGCCCGACTGCGGTATCCAGCTCAGGTTCTTCTGGGAGATGGTCCTCTGGTTCATCGTCTGCGGAGTCCTCGCTATCACCGGAGTCCCGATCTTCTCCACCATCGCCAGCGTCGTCACCGACCCGTACATCCTGCTCGTGGTCATCCTGCTGGGATTCTCCTTCGCCTGGTGCTACGTCACCTGGTACAAGTCCTTCCCCTTCATCGGGGTCGCCCGCGGACAGGCAATCGGATCGCTCTACGCCGCATGCTCGATCGTCTTCATGGTCCTGTTCTTCGGTGTCGACAACGCCATCGGCGGACACGACATGGCCCACGTCCTGCCTACTATAGGCGGACTCATAATCTGTCTGTTCGGAAGCTATCTCATCGCTACCGAGGATGCGGAGGGACTGGTCTCCCTCAAGGACGATTCCGTCATGGGAGGTGAGTGATTTGATAGTCGGTGCGCCTCTGAAGTTCAGAATCCTGGAAGTCATCGAGAAGAAGCCCATGTGGAACTACGAGATAGTCGACATACTCAAGGACGAGTATCATCTGAATTCCGCCATCGGCCGTGACAACATCAACTACGATTGCATCGAGGCCGTCTCGGCCGGATTCTGCAAGGAGATTGACTGGGCCATCGACACCGACGGCTCCAAGTTCGATTCCAAGCACCCCGGAAGGCTTCTCACCAAGTATGAGCTCACGCCTTACGGGAAGAAGACGCTGGACGAGTTGAAGGCAAAGGTCAGGCACTATACGCCCGAGTGAGCGAGGTGATGAGATGTCTAACGTAAATTGGGACGCATACTCCGCATTCTTCGATGACGGGATCATTCCCGCTTCCGACATAGTGAGCACGGTGTTCATCATCGGCGTCGCCCTTGCCGGATTGTACATCGCAAGGTGGATGTATAGCAAGCTGTGATTCGGGCTGAACGTCGTTCGATCGAATCAATCCACCGCCATGCCGCGGTGGAAAACCTCTTCCTTTCTTTTATTCCGTCTGGCTTTTCAGCGCTTCGGGACGTCCTTCCGCCCATCGTTCCTGGTCTCGTCTACATCATTAAATAATGTCGGATGGATACAGAGGCATCTTTTGCATCTGGAGAACGGATTGATAACATGGCCAACTATGGAATCGCATTGGACATCGGAACCAGCGGACTCCGCTGCCAGGCCCTCGACCTGGATACCGGCGAGACTCTCGGCACAGCAATCACACAGCGTCATCCCATTCCCGGGATGAACGTCATCGACCACGTCAACTTCGCCATCCAGTCCGGCGAGGACGTCGCCCACGGGCTGATAGTGAATGCGGCCAACAACCTCTTCGCCGCGCTCGGGATAGACCTCACCCAGGTCAAGAGGATCGGAGTCTGCGGCAACACCTTCCAGATGTCCCTGTTCGAGAACATAGAGATCAGGGACCTGGCTTACGCCGGGAAGAACGCGCTCAAGAGCATGGGCGTCATCCCTCCGGAGAGGAACGGCTCCATCAAGAAGGCCTCCGAGCTCGGGCTCGTGGGGATGCCGGACGCCGAGGTCATTATTCCTCCCGCGGTCACCCACGAGATCGGGGCCGACGCCATCGCCATGCTCAAGATGACCGGGATAGTCGACGAGAAGGAGCCGGTCATCGTCGTCGACTATGGAACCAACGCCGAGATGGCCCTCGTCGTCGACGGGAAGATCTACACCGGATCCGCGGCAGCCGGTCCCGCCCTCGAAGGACAGGAGATCGAGCGCGGAATGCTGGCCGCACCCGGCGCGATTTCCGATGTCGACCCTGTGGAGGGCGGATGGGAGTGCACCGTGCTGAACGGCTCCATAATCGACACGAAATCCGACGTTGTCGATCCCTGCACGGGAAAGGTCATCTCCAAAGGGAAGCAGCCTGCGGTCGGAGTCACCGGAACCGGCGTCGTGGCCACGCTGTATTGCGGAATATACGGCGGCCTGATCAAGACTCCAGCCATCCTCACGCCCGACGAGAGGATCCATCTCCAGGACGACGTATGCATCACGTCCCATGACGTGGAGGAGGCAGGGAAGGCGATCGGGGCGCTCCGCGCTGGATTCCTCACTCTGCTTCACGAGGCTGGCCTGTGGACCGGGGACGTCAAGAAGGCGTACATGTCCGGCGCCTCCGGACTCTACGTCGATGCGATCAAGGCCCTGGGGATAGGCATGGTCTGTCCTGGCGCGACGCATCTGATCCAGTTCGGGAACACGTCCATAGAGATGGCTAGGAAGGTCGCCCTCGGGAAGGTCGACCTGCTCAAGCTCCGCGAGTTCGCCAAGGAGCTGAGGGCCACCCACGTCATGTTCGCAACCTCCGAGACGTTCAAGAACATCTATTCCATCGAGTACTCGCTCTGGTGCACCGGCATGCCCGCCGACCAGTACAACCCCATGCTCGACATATACGGCCTTCCTCCTCTCTCGGAGCCTTCCGAGAACGTGAAGGTCGAGAGGCTCGCCAAGACCGACCTGCCCGACGTGGAGAAGAGAGGGGTCATCATGCTCGAGGAATCCAAGACCGTCCTCACAGGGAGGGTAAAGGGATGCATCAGATGCCACAAGTGCATGAAGACCTGCCCGGAGAAGGCACTGTCCATCGAGCTGGAGGACGACGGCGTCCACGCCTACGTGAAGTCGGACAGGTGCGCCGGGACCGCTTGCAGGCGCTGCGAGCAGGCTTGCGAGGGAAGGTTCCTGTCTCTCAGGGAGTTCGAGATCGTCCAGTGACGTCTTATCCATCCTTTCCGGCCCGTCTGATGGGCCGGATAAATATCTTTCCATTTTCTGGATTATTGGGCGCATATGCGCCAACCATTTTCCCTTTCGGTTCTGAAATGCTGTCTTGGACAACCAGCAATATATATGAATTTCCATATCTTTTTATTTTCATAATTTGATTAATCGATATGGATTTGTTTATGGCATGGGTTATCCTGCTGGTGGCTAGCGTCATCGAGCCCATTTGGGTCACCTGCTTGGATAAATCCGAGAATTTCAAGAAGAAGGGCTGGGGGGCCGCCGCCCTGATCCTGGTCCTGCTGTGCCTATACCTCCTTTCCATCCCGTCCAACCCCGATAACATCGGGCCGGGGGTATCATATTCCATCCTCGCCGGGATAGGCGCGGCCGGAATCGTGTTGATCGGCCGCGTGCTGTACAAGGAGAAGCTAACGGCCAGGAAGCTGCTGTTCATCGCCATGATCGTGGTGGGAATAATCGGAGTGAGGATGATTTCGGGGTGATCTTATGGAGATAAAGAACAAGACTGCTTTCGCATGGATACTGATCATCCTCGGAGGGTTCCTTCAGCTGGGCTGGTCCATAGGGCTCGCCTACACCGAGAGCTTCACCAACATCGGATGGGACATAGTCACTATAGTCTTCCTGTTCCTGAGCATGGTGTGCCTGGAATACCCCATGAGGCTGGGCGTGCCGTTCACCACCGCATATGCGGTATGGATAGGTATAGGGGTGTTCTTCACCGTGGTGCTCTCATACATCCTCGGATTGGAGGAGACCGCATTCAGCCCGTTGATGGGCGTCTGTCTGGCGCTTATCCTGGCCGGGGTGGTGGGGCTCAAGCTGACCCCGGTCGAGTACATCGACGAAAAGAAAGATTGAGGGGGGATTCCCCCTCATTTGATTATATGGGGGGTGGCGGTGTGCACCAGACGCTCCTCCTCGTGCGTGACGATGCGGAGCTCGTCCAAGGTGTAGTACCTCGCGTGCAGGGCGTCGGCGAACGACTTGGCGTGATGGACGGTGTCGTACCTCTTCTCGGAGTCTATCACTATCCACTTCACATTGGGGACGTTCATCTTCTTGGCGATTCCGAGGGCCTCCTCCAGCGGGTCGGTCTCGGTATCGTCAGGATCCAGAGGGATGTTCGCGCCGCCGTCGGTCACCAGGACGACGTAGCACTCGTCGTTCGGGCGCTTCTTGACGTACATGGACATGTAGTCGCTCAGGTATTGCAGAGCGGCCGAGAGAGGCGTCCTCTTTCCGATAGCCAGGTCGTCCAGGAGCTTGTAGATGCACTCGACCTCTTTAGAGGGCTGGAGCAGCATGGTGATCGACTTCTCGTTGAAGGTCAGGAACCCTACGCGGTCCTTCTTGATGTAATGCTGCTTCAAGAGGGAGAGAATCGCTCCCTTCACCGCCGTCATCCTGTTCCTGATGATCAGGGATCCGCTGGTGTCCACTGCGAAGAGGAACGTCGACGAAGTCCTGGTCTCCCTGATCTTCTCCCTCATGTCGCTCTTCTCGATGATCACGGCCATGTCCGTCTCTGCCTCGGCATGGCGCTTGAGCTGATACGGGGCGGCCGCGCGGACGGTGGCGTCGAATGCGAGGTCGGGGTTCTTCTGCTCGGTTATGCGCGATCCGACGTACCTTCCGGTCCTGGTGTCGGTCTTCTGCATCCCCCTCTTCCCCTTGTTCCTGGACACGCCTCTGGCCTTTGCGCTCTCGCGGTCGAAGAGGTCAATGGTCTCGAACGTCTCCCCTATCTTGGTTATGACGTCCTCAGTCTTCCCCTTGCCCTCATCCGCCTTGGCAACGGCGCGGGGGTCGACGGTGCTGGGCGCTTCCTCGGCCTCGCCATTATCAATCTCAGGATTCTCGCGGTTGGGATGGACGGCCTTGAAGATGGCTCTGGACTCGGTGTTGAATCCCACGCTGGACCTGACCACTTTCTCCATCTTGTCCACGCGCCTGCCGCTGACCACCTTGCGACGGTGGGCGAGGCACATCAGGGAGGCCTCCTCGACATCGTCGAAGGACACAGTGTTCCTGCCGTCAATGGCGGCCAGGGAGATCGCGACGTTAGCGGCCGAGAGGTCACCGCGCGAACCGTGGATGTCCATTCCGCCGCTGACCGTGGCGATGGCCTCCAGGACCTCGTCGTCCAGAGCCAGGCTCTTAACGATCTCCTTCGCGTCGGCTATCCTCCTGGATACCTCGGCATCCTTGTCGGCGTACGCCTCCGCGAAGGCGTCCGGGTCCTCGTCGAAGGCCAGGCTGCGCCTGAGTATCTCCGTCCTCCCGGCCTCGTCGTCCGGA
>JAEEGF010148959.1_pt1 | contig 15895 bp, 9 predicted proteins | sample 9134171 | NCBI WGS metagenome assembly JAEEGF01 (sample SAMN16246542, study PRJNA631951) | gut metagenome | biome: gut microbiome; feature: rumen; material: AP-attached | host: Bos | place: Iran: Karaj | collected 2018-10
GAACCGCAGAGCTCTGCCGGGGGATTGCTGCGCATGTCCACCATGATCTGCTGGATTTCGCGGGCGCCGGAGATGCCCTTGCGCACGAGGCTCACGAGGCCCTCTTTGCGGTAGCCGTATTCCTTGTAGATCTTCTGCATCAACTGATAGAGAGTCAGGCCCTTGCTTGCTGCCCAGGCGGCGCATTCGGCAATCATCATGCAGCTCACGGGAGCGTCTTTGTCGCGCACGAACTCGCCCACGTTGAAGCCGTAGCTTTCCTCGCCGCCGCAGATGAATTCTCCGCCTTCGGCTTCCTTGCGCTTCACGACCTCGGCGATGTATTTGAATCCGGTCAGCACGTTGTAGACGGGCACTCCGAAGCTCTTGCAGATATCGGTAATAAGTTCGGTGGTCACGATGGTCTTGACCACGTATTTGCCTTCGCCTAGCTTGCCGAGTTCCTTCCAGCGGTTAAGGATGTACCAGGTCAGCATGGAGGCGGTCTGGTTGCCGTTGAAGAGTACGATCTTCCCGGAATCGTCGCGCACGGCGATACCCACGCGGTCGGCGTCCGGATCGGTGCCGATCACTATGTCGGCGCCGGTCTCTTCGGCCTTTTGGATCGCCAGCTGCAGGGCTGCGGGCTCTTCGGGATTGGGGGAGATGACGGTGGGGAAGTTGCCGTCGGAGATGTCCTGCTCGGGCACGTGGATTATGTTGGTGAAGCCGCTGCGCCTGAGGATTTCGGGCACAAGGCGCACGCCGCAGCCGTGGAGGGGCGTGTAGACTATCTTGATGTCGCTGTGGGCCGCCACCGCCTCGGGGCTGAGCCTGAGGGAAAGCAGGTCGCGAAGATAGAGTTCGTCCACGTCGGCGCCCATCGATTCAATCTCGCCGCAGTGCAGGTCGGCCTCGAACTTGACCATCGACGGATCGGTGATTTTGGCCACTTCGTCCACGATCGCCTTGTCCACGGGGGCGGTCACCTGGCCGCCGTCGGACCAGGACACCTTGTAGCCGTTGTACTCCTTGGGGTTGTGGGAAGCGGTGATCATGATTCCGGCAACTGCCTTTTTCAGGCGCACCGCGTAGCTCATTTCGGGAGTGGGGCGGATGTTGTCGAAGATGAAAACGTGGATGCCGTTGGCGGAGAGCACGTCGGCGGCTATCCTTGCGAACTCCTTGCTGTTGTTGCGGGAGTCGTAGGAGATGACGACGCGGAGGTCGTCGCCGGAGCAATTTTTCAGGATGTAGTTGGCAAGTCCCTGGGTGGCCATTCCCACCGTGTACTTGTTCATCCGGTTGGTGCCGACACCCATAATCCCGCGGAGGCCGCCGGTGCCGAATTCGAGGTTCTTGTAGAATGCATCTTCGAATCCTGCGGGATCTTCGTTGCGCAGTTTAAGGACCTGCATCTTGGTGGCCTGGTCGAAATCGCCGTCCAGCCAGCTCTGAGCTTTGAGTTCAAATTCTTTCATATTTCGGTACAAGTTTCGTTTTTCGTTTCGAACACCCTGCCGGGATATTTGTCGATGATGCTGCGGTTGTGCGTCACCATCACGATGGCCGTGCCCTGCTCCTTGTTGATGCCCTGGAGCAGGCGGAGTATGCCGTCGGCAGTCTCGGAGTCGAGGTTGCCGGTCGGCTCGTCGGCAATGATCACTTCGGGGGAATTAAGGATGGCGCGGGCGATTGCAATTCGCTGCTGCTCACCGCCGGAAAGCTGGTGTGGCATCTTGTGGGCCTTGGTCTGCATGCCGACCGCCTCGAGCACTTCTGCTATGCGTTTGTCCATAGCTTCCATGTCTTTCCAGCCGGTGGATTTCAGTACGAACTCCAGATTGGCCTCGACGCTCCTGTCCATCAGGAGCTGGAAGTCCTGGAAGACCACTCCGAGGCGCCTGCGCAGCAGGGGAATTTCCTTGGTGCGGAGCTTCCTGAGATCGAAGCCGCAGACCTCTCCTTCGCCGGCCGTAAGGCGGTTTTCAGCTATTATCGTGCGGATGATGGAAGTCTTTCCGGTGCCCACTTTGCCCACTATGTAGACCAGGTCTCCGTCCCTGACTTCCAGGTTGACCCCGTAGACCACTATGTTTTCGCCGTTGGAAATGTCGGCGTCTTTGAAAAATATGACATTTTTCATAAAAATCTCGCCTTAAACTCTGCAAATATAACTTAAATTGAGTAAATTTGTAAGTTAAAACAGTAAATTTATGCGAGTGAGACTTTTTATGGCCGCCATTTTGCTGTCCGCGACGATTTATGCGGCACCGGACGAGCGCACGGCAATCTACCGTGAGGCGGTCAACCTCTACAACAACGGCATGTACGAAAGGGCCGCGAACCTGCTCGACAAGATACAGGGCGACCCTATGTCCGACGGCTATGCCCTGCTTTGCGCGATAAAGATGCAAAGCCCCGGCTACGAAGAAAAACTGGCTGATTATGAACGCATCTGGCGCAAGTCGAGCATATCGAACCTCATCGACTACGAGTACGGTCTGGTGCTCTTCGACCGGGGTGCCTACGACGAGGCTTCCAGGCGTCTGGGCAATGTCGAGAAGAAATATCTGGATGAAATCCATTACCCGGAGCTCTCTTTCAAGAAAGGCTACTCGGATTTCAGCAGGGGACTCTACGAAGACGCCCGTCCGTGGTTCTTCGAGGTCGAGGCCCTTCCGATGTCCGACTACAAGGCCCCGTCAAGGTATGCCCTCGGCTACATGAGCTATTGCGAAAAGGATTTCGAGGAGGCGAAAAAGTGGTTCGAGCTGTCGGTCACCGACCCCCGCTTCAAGGAACTGTCATCTTTCTACCTGGTGGACTGCCACTTCATGCAGAACGACTACGACTACGTCCTGGACGAGGGCGTGGCGCTCTATGAAGGGGAGCCCGGAGTGCGCCAGGCCCACCTCGCCCGCATCATATCCGAGTCCTACCTGGTGAAGGGCGAGAAAAAGAAGGCGAAGGAATACTACGCGGCAACCTCGAAGGAGAACATGACCCGCGCCGACTATTTCTATGCCGGATCCGTGCTCTACGCCGTCGAGGACTACAAGGGCGCCATCGCCAACTACACGCAGATGACCGAGCGCACCGACTCCCTCGGGCAGATCGCCAACTACCAGCTTGCCAACGCCTACCTGAAGACAGGCAACAACGTGGCCGCTATGAACGCCTTCAAGGATGCCTCCGAAGCCGGCCCCAACGCCGTCATGCAGGAAGATGCACTCTTCAACTACGCAAAGCTGGCCTTCGACCTCAACAAGGACACTTCCGTCTTCGCCCGCTATATCGACCTCTACAACACCTCGAAGCGAGGCGACGAAATCTACGGCTACATGGCCCTTGCATCCCTCTACAACCGCGACTATGCTGCGGCCGTGGAAGCCTACGACAAGATCGACGAACTGGACGCCGACCAGCGAAACAACTACATCAAGGCCTACTACCTCCGCGCCGAGCAGCTGATTTCCAACGGCGCCTGGCGCGATGCGATTCCCTGCCTGCGCGCTGCCGCCTACTATCTTCCGAAGCACGACCGCCTCGGACAGCTGGCCCGCTACTGGCAGGCTGAATCCAACTACCAGTCCGAGAATTACGCTGAGGCAGCCGATATCTACGCCGACCTCTACAACCTCTCCGCCCTCGACGGCGAGCCGGAAGGCAACTTACTCTCCTACAACGTGGCTTATTCCCATTTCCGCGACAAGGATTACGCTTCCGCCGCCCGCTGGTTCGACATCTATCTTTCCGAAGGCGACAAGACCTTCCGCAAGGATGCCGTGGTGCGCAGGGGCGACTGCGACTTCGCGGCCCGCAACTATCCCGGCGCCATAGCGGCCTACCGCAACGCCATCAAGGAAATCGACGTCAAGGAGGATATCTATCCGTATTGCCAGCTGGCGCTCTCATACGGCCTTTCCGGCGACAAGGATGCCCGTGCCGACGTGCTGGCCTACGTGCTCCACGCCGATCCCGACACGCCCATGTATGCCGAAGGCATGTATGAGCTCGGCCGGGCCAACATGGACATTTCCGACTACCGCAAGGCTCTGGAAGCCTTCACGATACTGCGCGACACCGCCCCCGACCGCGAGACCAAGGCAAAGGCCCTCATCGGCATGGGCATGGTGAACCGCAACACTTCCGACTACGACCAGGCTCTCGTGTGCTACAAGGACGTGGTGAAGCTCATGCCCGGCAGCCAGTATGCCGAAGACGCCCTGGCCGCCATCGAGTCCATCTACCAGACCCGCCAGCAGCCGGAGAAGTACCTTGAGTACATCGAAAACAACAACCTGGCGGCAGGCAAGTCCGAGGCCGACAAGGAAGAACTCTACTTCAACACAGCAGAGCAGGTCTTCCTGTCCGGCAATTACATCCAGGCCGCCTCCTCGCTGCAGAAATATCTCGACACCTATCCGGGCGGCAGCCATACCACCAATGCAGTCTTCTACCTGGCTGAATCCTATGCCGCCCTCGGCAACAAGGAGAAAGCCTGCGACTACTACGCCCGCGTCATCGACGCTCCCGACGCCGGCTCGTTCGCAGAGGTGTCCAACCTCCATCTTGCCGAACTTTCCTACAGCCTCGAGCACTACGCCACGGCCTACGACGCCTACAAGCGTCTCCGCGAGACCGCCCGTATGGACGCCAACCGCAGCGAGGGCCTCAGCGGCATGATGCGTTCCGCCTACAAGGCCAAGGCCTATTTCAATGCCGCCGATGCGGCAAGCGAGGTGGCTGCCCAGGCGGGAGTCTCCGAGGCACTCAAGAGGGAAGCCCTCTACATAAAGGCCAAGTCCTATATGGCCACGAGCCGCCGCGACGAGGCCCTTGCGCTGTTCCGCACCTTGTCTTCCCAGCCCGCCACCAGCGAAGGTGCTGAGGCCCGCTACATCGTGATACAGGATGCCTACGACAGGGCCGACTATGCCGCCGTCCAGAACGGAGTCTTCGACTTTTCCGACAAGTCCGGAGGCCAGAACTACTGGCTCGCCCGCGCTTTCCTGACCCTTGCCGACACCTTCATCCAGCTCGGCAAGACCGAGCAGGCCAAGGCCACCCTGGAGAGCATACGCGACGGCTACGAGCCCGAGCGTCCCGACGACGACATCCAGGATCTCGTGCAGTCCAGACTTTACAAACTCAACTAGTGCGCGATTATGAAAAGAAACATTATACTTCTCGTGGCAATGCTGCTTCCCCTCGGAATAGGGGCCCAGAACCTCAATCCGGAAGTGCAGGTGACCAATGAATACCAGACGCGTATCGACGACGTGGCCAAGAAGGGGCCGGCGATGAGGATTCCGGATTCCCTCCTCCGCTTCGACTACCATTTCGACTACTCTGTCTTCGATTCCCCCTACAAGGGCTCGTACGAGTTCTCTCCCTACTCCGTGACCATCACCCCGGACCCCAAGGTCTATGACGGCCGCAAGCTGTATCTTCGCGGCGGCCTTGGCTATGTGCTCAAGCCGGAGCTCGACGTGGTGTGGGCGGCAGTGGACCAGAAACGCATGGCCGTGAACGTGTTCGCTTCAGGGAAGGGTTACTACGGCAATTACCGCCGCATCACGCCCCTGACCCTGCAGCTGGACAAGAAGACCCTCGACAAGGGCTGGGATTTCCGCACCCTGGTAGGGGCCGACGCCCGTTTCAACCTGGGCGACTTCGTGCTCCGCACCGAATTCGGTTATGACGGCGTCTACAACGGCCACAAGGTGTTCCGCCGCGACAACTGCCACGCCCCGTACCTTTCTGCGCGCGTGGGCTACGAGAAGCCGGGCTCCTTCGGCTTCAGCGCCGGAGCGAAGTACCGCTATGTCCACGACTGGCTGAACGGCGTGGATCCCGTGATCGACAACGAAGTCAACGTGGACGCCACCATTACTCCCTACCTGTTTGACGACTACCACCTCAGCGCCGACATCGCGTTCTGCTACAATCTGTTCTACACGGCCGTGAACATCCATCCGCACGCCGTGTTCCAGCTGGGCAACGCCGATTTCGACGCCGGCTTCAGGGCCGGATGGTACACCGGGCATTTCACCATCTGCCCCGATATCACCGTGTCCATGCACCTTCTCCACAACTATCTCGACGTCTTCGCCGGGGCGGTGGGGCAGGACCATCTGACGCAGTACTGGGACTACAAGACCAGGGTGCACAGGTATCATTCCTCTTCTTACGGGGATCCGCGTCCGGTGCGTGAGGTCGCAGACCTTTTCCTCGGCGTGCGCGGCCATGCCGATTTCGGCCTCCAGTATGAGCTGAAGGGAGGCTACAAGTTCCTCAAGGACGCTCCTTTCTGGGCCATAGGGCCCGTGGGCGAGGAGACGCTCGGCTTCCAGGACTGCAATATGCTCCATGCCGACCTCCTGCTTTCCTGGGCCTCCGAGCGCTTCAACCTCGACGGCAGCTTCCACTACACCAACGTGCCCGGGGAAGTAGCCGACAGGGTGTTCAAACCGGCGGCAGTGACCGGCACCATCAAGGGCGGCTACAATTGGAAAAAGCGTATCTACGCAGGTTTGTCCGTGAACATGAGCACCAACCGCACCGCCACGCTCGGCAACGTCACGACCAAGATTCCCGGCTTCGTGGACGTGGGCGTGTGGGGCGAGTACAAGCTCAACCGCAGGCTCAGCTTCTGGCTCAACGGCAGCAACCTGCTTGCCCACGACATACGCATCAGCCCCATGCTGAGCGAGTGCGGCCCCGCCATCATTGTGGGGGCGGCGTTTAGTTTGTAACAATTTACTGAGAATAAAGATATTATGATTGATCAGGAAGAGATGAAACAGGCGGAACAGCAGTATTCCGCAAACAGTATCCAGGTTCTTGAAGGCCTCGAGGCGGTGCGCAAGCGCCCTTCGATGTACATAGGCGACATATCCGAACGCGGACTCCACCATCTGGTCTATGAAGTCGTCGACAACAGTATCGACGAAGCCATGGGCGGTTTCTGCGACACCATCGACGTGCGCATACTGGAAGGCGATTCCATCCGCGTGACCGACAACGGCCGCGGTATCCCCACGGGCATGCACGAGAAGGAACACCGTTCCGCCCTCGAGGTGGTGCTCACGGTCCTCCATGCCGGCGGCAAGTTCAGCAAGTCCAGCTACAAGGTCTCCGGCGGTCTGCACGGCGTCGGCGTTTCCTGCGTGAACGCCCTTTCCGACCTGCTGATCGCGGAAGTCCACCGCGAAGGCAAGGTCTTCGTGCAGCGCTACTCCAAGGGCAAGCCCACGACTCCCGTCGAGGTGGTAGGCGAGGCCGATGACACCGGCACCATAATCACCTTCCACCCGGATCCCGAGATTTTCGTCCAGACCACCCACTACAAGTACGACACCCTTGCCGCCCGTCTCCGCGAGCTGGCATTCCTCAACAAGGGCATAAAGATCACCCTCACCGACGAGCGTGAACTGGTGGATGAATTCGTCAAGGACGAAAGCGGCGAATCCAAGGCCACCGGCCGCAAGGTTTTCCGCACCGATACATTCTATTCCGAAAACGGACTCAGCGAGTTCATCGAGTACCTCGATGCCGGCGCCCAGACCATCATCCCCCAGCCGGTCTGCATCGCATCCGACAAGATTATCCCCATCGACATAGCCCTCCAGTACAACAACGGCTATTCCGAGAAGATATATTCCTACGTCAACAACATCAACACCATCGAAGGCGGCACCCACCTGCAAGGCTTCAAGATGGGACTTTCCCGCTCCCTGAAGCAGTATGCCGAGAAGAACAAGCTCCTCGACAAGTTCAAGGGCGACCTCGCTCCCGAGGATTTCCGCGAGGGCCTGACCGCCGTCATCTCCGTGAAGGTGGCCGAGCCTCAGTTCGAAGGCCAGACCAAGACCAAGCTCGGCAATCCCGAGGCCACCTCGGCCGTCTCCCAGGCCACCGCGGCGGCTCTCGACCTGTACCTCGAGGAGAATCCCAAGTTCGCAAAGATTATCATCGACAAGATAGTCCTCGCCGCGACCGCCCGCGCCGCAGCCCGCAAGGCCCGCGAAATGGTGCAGCGCAAGAGTCCGCTCGGCGGAGGCGGAATGCCGGGCAAGCTCGCCGACTGCTCCGACAAGGATCCCGAGAGGTGCGAACTCTTCCTCGTGGAGGGTGATTCCGCAGGCGGCACCGCCAAGCAGGGCCGCGACCGCCGCACCCAGGCTATCCTCCCTCTCCGCGGAAAGATCCTCAACGTCGAAAAGGCCGCCGGCGACCGCGCCTTCGATTCCGAAGAAATCCGCAACATCTACACTGCCCTCGGCGTGACCGTTGCGATGGAAGACGAGACCGGCGAGAAGCACATGGACCTCAGCAAGCTGCGCTACCACAAGGTCGTGATCATGACCGATGCCGATGTGGACGGTTCGCACATCGCCTGCCTCATCCTGACCTTCTTCTTCCGCTATATGTACGACCTCATCAAGAACGGCTACGTGTATCTTGCCACCCCTCCTCTCTACAAAGTCTGGAAGGGCAAGGAAGAGATATACTGCTGGACCGAGGATCAGCGCGAGGAAGCGGCCCAGAAGCTCGGCAAGGGCACGGACAAGGGCTACAACATCCAGCGCTACAAAGGTTTGGGTGAAATGAGCGAGGAGCAGCTCTGGGAGACCACCATGAATCCCGCCAAGAGGCGCCTGCGCCAGATTACCATCGACAACGCAGCCCAGGCTGAGCGCACCTTCTCCATGCTGATGGGTGACGACGTGCCGCCCCGCCGCCAGTTCATCGAAGAAAACGCTCACTACGCCAACATCGACGCATAATTATGTTAGATATCTTTGACCGTATAGAACGGGACAGCGGCGGCCCTATCGGACAGTACTTCGAACAGGGCTTCGGCTACTATATGTATCCCCGCCTGGAGGGCGAACTCGGCCCCCATATGATTTTCAACGGCACCCCGGTGCTCAACTGGAGCCTGAACAACTATCTTGGACTTGCAAACCACCCCGCCGTCCGCAAGGTAGATGCCGAAGCGGCCGCGCAGTGGGGTCTTGCATATCCTATGGGCGCCCGTATGATGAGCGGCCACACCCGCTATCACGAGCAGCTGGAGCAGACCTTCGCCAGGTTCGAGAAGAAGGAGGACGCCTTTCTTTATAATTTCGGCTACCAGGGCATCGTGTCCACCATCGACGCGCTGACGGCCCGGCACGACGTCATAGTCTATGACGCCGAATGCCACGCCTGCCTCCTGGACGGCATACGCCTCCATATTGGCGAGAAATACAAATACCGCCACAACAACATCGCTGACTGCGAAAAAGTCCTCGCCCGCGCCTGCAAGACCGCTGAAGAAAACGGCGGCGGAGTGCTTCTGATCACCGAAGGCGTGTTCGGCATGACCGGCGCCCTCGGCATCCTGGACCAGATTGCGGCCCTCAAGAAGAAATACAGCTTCCGCATCCTCATCGACGACGCCCACGGTTTCGGACTCCTTGGCGAGCACGGCCGCGGTACCTCCGAGCAGCTGGGCTGCATGGATGATATCGACCTCTACATAGGCGCCTTCGCCAAATCCATGGCAAGCATTGGCGGCTTTGTGGCCGGTCCCCACAAGATCATCAACTACCTGCGTGCCAACATGCGTTCGCAGATGTATGCCAAGTCGCTTCCCATGCCTCTTGTCATAGGCAACATGAAGCGTATGGAGATAATCGATTCCCCGGAAGGCGACGCCCTGCGCGCCAAGTGCTGGGCCATCACCCACGCCATCCAGGACGGCTTCCGCAAGGAGGGCTTCGACATAGGCGAAGCGCAGGCCTGCGTCACTCCTGTGCATATTTTCGGCGGCGTGGCCCAGGCCACCAAGATGGCGAAGGACCTCCGCGAGAATTACAGGATTTTCTGCTCCATGGTCATCTATCCGGTGATCCCCAAGGGCATGATCATCTTCCGCATCGTCTCCACTGCCGCCCACACGATGGAAGACGTGGAGTACACCCTGAAGGCCTTCAAGGAAATCAAGGCGAAGCTCGATGCCGGTCAGTACGACGGCGACGACATCGCTGAAATGACCATCAAGTAATTGTGAAAGAGTCATATTTTAGAGACAAGGTGATCATCGTGACCGGTGCCAGCAGCGGCATCGGGCTGGCGAGCGCGAGGCTGTTCGGTAGCCTCGGCGCCAATGTGGTGATGGCAGCCCGCTCCTACGACAAGCTCTGCTCCCTGGCCCCTTCGGTGGCGCCTCAGGAGAGGGTGCTCTGCGTCAAGTGCGACGTCAGTTCCGAAGAAGACTGCAAGGCGCTCGTGGAGCAGACCGTGCAGCGCTTCGGAGGCATCGACATTCTTGTCAACAATGCCGGCCTGTCTATGCGCGCCATGTTCAAGGATCTGGACCTCAAGGTGATACACAAGCTGATGGATGTCAATTTCTGGGGCACCGTCAACTGCACGAAGTATGCCTTGCCCTATCTCCTTGAACGCAAGGGGCAGCTCGTCGGCGTGATCAGCATCGCCGGCTATTCAGCCCTTCCCGCCCGCACCGGCTACAGCTCCTCAAAATACGCCATCAGGGGGTTCCTCGACACCATACGCATAGAGCACCTGAAAGACGGGCTTGGCGTGCTTGTGTTCGCTCCCGGCTACACCTCTTCCAACGTGCGCAATGCGGCCCTCACAGCCGACGGCAGCGCGCAGGGAGAGACGCCCCTTGACGAAGACAAACTGATGAGCGCCGAAGAATGTGCGCGGCATCTTGCCCGCGGTCTCGCCCGCCGGAAGTCCCAGGTCATCCTGACCGGACTCGGCAAGGCCACAGTCTGGGCCCACCGGCTCTTCCCCCGCCTGACAGACAGATTGACCTACAAATACATAGCACGTGAAACTGCGAGTCCGTTTAAATAAGCTGCTTCCGCTTCTGGGCGTTGCCGCTCTCCTTGCCGCTGCCGCACCCCGTGCGGCCAAGCTGGGCTATGACTACAAGAAAGGCGGCACCTGGAATTATGAGACTCTCTACGCTCCGTTCGACTTTCCGATCCTGAAGACCTCCGAGGAGATGATGGAGGAGATGGACAAGGCATCAGGCGTGCGCGTGCCGTACTACAGGTATTCCGACGAAGCGACGCGCTCCGCCATCCACAAAGCCGCTTCCCTCGATCTCGGCGAGTACGGCCCTGCCGTGCTGCAGGCCCTCGGCGTCATCATGGAGCGGGGTGTGGTTTCTGATGATTCGGTGCCTGAAGGCAACGGCGTTATCTACATCCAGAAAGACAAAAGGGCCGTGAAGGTGCCGGCTGCCGAAGTCAGCGGCCTGTCGGCTGCCCGTGAATCTCTCTTGTCCGAAGTGCGCAAGGCAGGCGTGCCGCAGGCGGCCGATTCACTGCTCCAGGCTTCATCCGTGGCCCAGCTGATAGTGCCCAACCTCGAGTATGACGAGCAGATCACCGACGCCGTCAACGATGAGAACGTGCGTTCGATTTCCCCGACCGAGGGTTTCGTGTCCGCCGGTCAGCTGATAGTCTCCAAGGGCGAGATCATCACGGCCGACATAGCCCGTATCCTGGACTCCTACAAGCGCGAATATGAGGCCAGCGTGGGCCGTTCCGGGCCCGTGTACCTCAATCTGCTGGGCAATATCCTGGTGGCATTGATGCTGGTCGTGCTGCTGGCGTTGTCCATCCTTTTCAGCGGCAAGAGCTTCTTCGAGGACACCCGCTACTTCTACATCGTTTTCGTGTTCACGCTGTTCGCCGGCCTGATCATGCTGATGGTGCGTTTCAATGAGAACCTGCTGTATCTGGCGCCGCTGACGCTATGCGCCATGTTCCTGCAGGCCTTCGTGCGAGCCAGGGTGATAGTGCCCGTGTACATCATTTCGCTGCTGCCCCTGCTGGTCTACGCCGGCCAGGGCGCCCCGCTGTTCGTGATTTTCCTCACCGGCGGCATGGTGTCCATCTACGGGTCGCGCCATCTTGTGCAGGGCTGGAAGCAGTTCCTCCTGGCACTGCTGAACTTTTCCTCCATGGCGCTGGTCTACATTGCCCTGAGGCTCACGGGAGGCGACGGAGGCATATTCCTGAACGACCTGCTCCGCCTTCTCGTGGCTGCGCTGCTCGCCGTGTTCATGTATCCTCTCATCTACCTTTTCGAGAAGATTTTCAACCTGGTGTCGAATTCCAGGCTCGCCGAGCTTGCCGACACTTCCAACCGCGTGCTGCGTGAGCTTGAGCAGAAGGCTCCCGGCACATTCCAGCATTCCCTGCAGGTGATGAACATGGCCGACGCCGCAGCCCGTGCAATCGACGCCAATCCGCTTCTGCTGCGTGTGGGCGCGCTCTACCACGACATAGGCAAGCTCAACAATCCCATGTGCTTCATAGAGAACGAATCGCTCCTCAACAAGCCCGAAGACCAGAAATACCATAGCGGCCTGAGTCCCGAGCAGAGTGCCGAGGACATAATCAAGCACGTTTCCGACGGCGTGGAGGCAGCCCGTTCGCACCGTCTGCCCGCCGTGGTCGTGGATTTCATCCGCACCCACCACGGCACCACGCTGACCGGCTATTTCTGGGGCAAGCATCTTTCTGAGGGCGGCAGTCCCGAAGACCGCAGCCGTTTCGTGTATCCCGGCCCCGCGCCCACGACAAAGGAGCAGATCATCCTCATGCTCTGCGACAGCATCGAGGCCGCTTCCAGGACCCTGACCGAGCACACGCCCGAGGCTTACTCCGCTTTCGTGGAGAAAATCGTGAAGGGCAAGATGGACCAGGGACAGTTCAACGATGCCGACATATCCATCAAGGAGCTTAACCTGCTGAAGGAGGCAATCAAGAACTACATAGCCCAGATGCACCACGGACGTGTGGCCTACCCGCACACAAAGAGAAATATATTAACTTCAAAAAAATAATTATGAACCTTACAAAAAAACAAATTGATGAACTCAATCTCGAGCTGACCCTTGAGATTGTGCCGGAAGATTACGAAGAAGCAGTCAGGAAAAGACTGGCGGAGCGCAGGCGCACCGCCGAATTCAAGGGATTCCGCAAGGGTATGGTGCCCGCATCCCTGATCAAGAGGGTTTACGGCGAGCAGGTCCTCGTGGATGCCGTCAATGAAGTCATCACCACTTCCCTGGACAATTATATCAACGAAAACAAGCTCCATCTGCTGGGCGAGCCTCTCGGAAGCGAGAAGCAGCCGGAGGTGGAATGGGTGGACGGCAATTCCTTCACTTTCATTTTCGACGCCGCCATCTCTCCAGAGGTGAAGGTCGGTGTGGAGGCTTCCGACACCGTGAACAAGTATTCCATCACTTCTTCCGCAAAGGAGAAGGCTTCCATGATAGAGAATATCAAGAAGTACTACGAGGAGAAGAAGGAAGAGGCGAAGTCCGACGAGGAAATCGAGAAGGATGTGACCGAGCGCCTCAAGGAGGAGCACAGGCAGGAGGCCGAATGGCGCCTGACCAAGGATATCCGCGATTTCTATGTGTCGAAGGCCGGTATCCAGCTTCCCGAGGCATTCCTGAAGCGCTGGCTGATTGCAGCCAACCAGGGCAAGATCACCGCCGAAGACGTGGAGAAGGATTTCCCTGGCTTCTGCGAGGATTTCAAGTGGCAGCTGGTACGCGGCAAGCTGATGAAGGATTTCGGCTTCGACGTGACCCACGACGACCTCTACGAGGCTGCGAAGGCCTACGTGACCTATCAGTATGCCATGTACGGCATCGGCAATGTGCCTGAGGATATGATCACCGAGGCCGTGGCCAACATCATGAAGGACCGCCGCCAGCTGGAGCGTCTCTCCGAGCAGGTGGAAGACAACAAGGTCCTCGGCAAGATCAAGGAGACCATCACCATCAAGGACAAGAAGATCTCCAGCGAAAAGTTCCGCGAGCTTTAGCGCGCAGAAACATTGTCATTTACTGCTGCCGCTGGCAAAGATTTCTTTCCAGGAGAAGCATTATCGCCTTTTTTTGCTCCCGCTGGAATCATTTTTATCCCAGCGGGAGCACTTGTGTAGAATACCCGCCTACAGAGTATGCCGGCCTTTCGACTTCAGCCAGCCGATGAGCAGTTCGGGACGGTCGGTCTGGATCATGGAGACGCCCTTGTCGAGGTATTGCTGATACACGTCGCCCGGGTCTTTTGCCACGTAGGCGGCATCGTCGTCGTTGCCGTCGCCGCCGCAGAGGGAGGCCCAGATGGTGTTCACCCAGATCTTGGAACCCTGGTCGAGGATTTTTTTGCATGCATCCTCGAAGGCGCCGTCGTTGGTCTGCCAGCACACCTCGTAGGCGAGGGGCACGACGCCCTGCTCGAGGTAGGAATTGAACAACTCGATTCCCTTAGGCCTCTGGATATCCACGATGGGCATATACATCATATTGTGCTCATAGGCGGCTTCGTGGGCTGCGACGACTTCGATCGGCTTCTTGCCCTTGATGAGGATCTGGTCGGTCACGCCGAGCTCCTCCGTGATTGCGAGCACTTCGTCGTAGAACTCATAACCCTGGTCCACGTTCACGCAGATGCGGTCTTTGCAACACAGGAGCGCCTCGCGGAGCGTCGGCATATGAAGGGTGTCGATGGCGACGTTGTGGGCCCGCTTGAGGCTCAGGCGCTTGATTTCTTCGAGGGTAAGGTCGCTCACCCGTGCGCTCTTGCCGGGCTCGCCCTTGAACACGCTGCTGAAGTTGGTGCAGCGGGTCACGGTGCCGTCGTGGCTGAGCACGAGCACGGAATCCTTGGTCATCTTGAGGTCGAGCTCCATGATGTCCGCGCCCATACGGATGATGCTCTCGATGGCGGGAATGGAGTTCTCGGGGAAATTGCGCCAGTCGCCCCGGTGGCAGGTCACGACCACGTATTTGGAATGTGGATCATGGATCTGGGCGGCAATTGCTTCGGCCCTGTTGGCATACTGCGGGGCGCCTTCCTGGCAGGATGCGAGAGCGAGAGCCGCAGCGATAAAGAAAAGAGTCTTTCTCATAATCAGCTGTATATTTTGGTTATTTGTTCCAGTACTTGTAGAACAGCGCTATGCTCTCCATTCCCCTGAAGAACTGCTTGAGGAGGTAGCTCTCGTTGGGGGAGTGGATAGTGTCGCGCTCGAGGCCGAAGCCGAGCAGCAGCGGGTCGATACCCAGAATCTTCTGCACCTCGGCGAGCACGGCGATGCTGCCGCCGCCCCGGGACGGAACGGGCTCGATTCCATAGACTTCAGTGATTGCCCGGCTGGCCGCTTTGTATGCGCTGCTGCTGATGGGAATCAGGAAGCCGTCGCCGCCTTCGCAGGGCTTCACCTCGACGCGTACGCTCTTGGGAGCCAGTGACTTGAAGTGCTTTGCGAACAATTTTGTTATCTCTGCGCTGCGCTGGTTTGGCACAAGGCGCATAGAAATTTTTGCGTGCGCTTCGCTCGGCAACACGGTCTTCGCCCCTTCCCCCGTGTAGCCGCCCCAGATGCCGCACACATCCAGGCAGGGCCTGATGCCCGTGCGCTCGAGGGGAGTGTAACCCTTTTCGCCCCGCAGCTCGCGGACGCCCAGGAAATCCTTGTATTCCTTTTCGTCGAACGGAGCCCGGGCGAGCATCCTGCGCTCGGCCCTGGATAGCTCGACCACCTTGTCGTAGAACCCCGGCACCGCAACGCGCCCGTCGGCGTCGAAGAGCTTGGCGATCATCTCGCTGAGCACCTGGATGGGATTCGCCACGGCGCCGCCGTAGTGGCCGCTGTGCAGGTCTTTGTTGGGGCCCGTGACCTTCACTTCCAGGTAGCTCAGTCCCCGCATTCCGCAGTTGATCGAAGGCACGCTTTCGCTGATCATCGTGGTGTCGCTGACCAGGCAGATGTCGGCCGCGAGCATTTTCCTGTGGGCCTTGATCCAGGCGGGAAGGGACGGACTGCCGATTTCTTCCTCGCCCTCGAACAGGAA
>JAEEGF011571573.1_pt1 | contig 15894 bp, 13 predicted proteins | sample 9134171 | NCBI WGS metagenome assembly JAEEGF01 (sample SAMN16246542, study PRJNA631951) | gut metagenome | biome: gut microbiome; feature: rumen; material: AP-attached | host: Bos | place: Iran: Karaj | collected 2018-10
CAACGCGAGCGATAGCGAGAACGAAGTGGCAATTGTTGTTTATGCCACTGCAAAGATACTAATTTTTTAGCAAATCACAACCCGTTACACGGTAGTACCTATCCTGCTGAAGTTGTTTATGCCACTGCAAAGATACTAATTTTTTAGCAAATCACAACCCGCCATGTTCTGTGGACTCACAGGACTGCGTTGTTTATGCCACTGCAAAGATACTAATTTTTTAGCAAATCACAACGAAGTCGATGTAATAGGCAGGGATGATTGTGTTGTTTATGCCACTGCAAAGGTACTAATTTTTTAGCAAATCACAACCGTTTTCTATTTTAAATATAATCAACATTAGTTGTTTATGCCACTGCAAAGGTACTAATTTTTTAGCAAATATCAACCAGTTTATGCGCATTATTCCAGAAAAATAACTATCTTTGCCGATAGTTTCTAAATAATATACTAATATGTTTGACACCATCACTTTCAGCGTTCACCGTAACCCGAAGAACGACCCGGAAGCTCCCGACACCTACCACGTGCGTCACGACACGATAGCCACCATCAATCGTGAGGGCATAGTAAAATACCTGGAAGAAAACCGCAATCTCAGAAAAACCGTCGTGGAACCCGTCATCTCAGAACTGGCAAATGTCGTGGCAGAACACTTGCTCGACAACATGAACGTACACATTGAGGGACTTGGGACCTTCTATCTCCGATTGGGCTTCCGCCGTCCCGAGAATGCCCCGGAGGACTATAAGCCACGCTTTACCGACCCCGCGGAGATTACGGGCGACAATGTCTGCATTGAAGGACTCGGGTTCAAGCCAGACAAGGAGTTCCAGAGTCTGCTCTTTAAGAGCGGCCGCCATTTCAAGAACACCATGGGACGAGGTCACGTAGGGCACTCGCCACAATATACCGACGAGCAAATGCGACAACTTCTTGATGACTACTTCAGGAAGAACACCTACATTGACCGTTGGTCGATGAAGTTCGCGTTCCACCTGACTGACCACATGGCCCGCAAGTGGCTCGACCGTCTGACTACACAGCCCAACCCATATTTGATCTGCAAGAATTATGGCAGGCGACTCATCTATGAGCCTATCAAGAAACCATAACACCCCTTCCATATCGTTCAGAGACGTTTCCCTGTTCCAAATAAGCCTTTTCCTCAGGTTGGAAGTGCCTTTTCCTCGTTTTCGAGGTGCCGTTTCCTCAACTGATTGACCCGGGTCACCAATCGTGGTGACCTAGGTCAACAATCAAGGCGACCCGGGTCACTGAACGTGGCGACCAAGGTCACCCACCTACTTTTTTATTGTTTGCTGCTCATTGCGACAGGGGCAAGTCAGAACTCCACGTAAGGTTTCAGGCGGCTGATGGCTTCTGGCGGGAAGTCGCGATGCAGCTTCAGGTCGTCAAGACTCTTCAGGGGACCATGCAGACGGCGATACTCGACGATGGCCTGGGCCTGGTAGAACGAGATGTACGGATGACGCTGCAGCTGATTGAGCGTCAAGCGGTTGAGGTTTATCTTCCGCGTCTGCGGATGGTCAATGGTGAAGTACGGGATGGCCTCAACAGGGAATTCCTCAATCTCGCGCAGCTGCTCCGGACTGACGTAGCCACCCAGGCGCTGACCGTACTTGATGATGCGACGGGCAAAGGCCTCGCCGACACCGGGCACCTTACGCAGCAGCATGGTGTCGGTGGTGTTCAGACTGACGCTCTGGGGCACTTCCGTCTTGACGGGATACTTCACGGTGTCACGCCCAGGGTGCTCCTCCAGGTTGACGAGGGTAGCGGCGGGTGTCGTCAGGTCGGGAGATATGCGGATGTAGGGTTCCAGCTGGCGATACTCCTGTACGGAAAGACCATAGAGGCGGGCGAAGTCCTCCTTCCTGCGGAAGACGCCCCCTCGGCTCCTGTACCGGTAGATGTTACGGACCTGCCAGGGGCGTAGGCCCAACCGGAGCAGCTGGGTGGAGTCGGCGGTATTGGGGTCGAAGGGGAAGCGTTGCGCTTGAAGGGCTGAGGGCTGGGCATAATAGCCGTTGGCGAGGTTCCCGCGATGGTGGGTGCGAACGCCGGAGGTGGAGTCGGCAGCAGCATACGGGGCGACAGCATCCTCACGTCCGTCGGTCAGGAGGAGGATGGCCATTGCCACTGCCATGATGCAGAGCACAAAGAGGATGGCTCGGCGGTCGGAGGTGCGGATAAAGAAGAAGTCGCGAAACACAATCCCACTACGTTACAGGTTCTCACGCCTTTTCCTAAATGACTCCCAAGCGATGGAGGAAAATGAGGATGATACAGAGTGGGCAGACATAGCGGACGGCGACAAGATAGACGGACAGGAAACGGCCGGACAACGTGCCCCAATTGGTCAGCTGGTCACGAACCACCTGGCGGGGAATGTACCACCCGACAAACAAACAGGTCAGCAACGAACCGAGCGGCAGCATGACATTGGCGGTGAGGTTGTCGAAGAAGTCGAGCAGCGACATGCCAAACAGCTGTATCTGCTGATAGGCACCGAAGGACAGGGCGCAGAGCACGGCAAGGACGCTGCACGTCGTGGTAAGAATCCACGCGGCCTTGCGGCGCGGCCAGTGCAGCTCCTCATGGAAGAAGGCGGTGCCTATCTCGTGCATGGAAATGGTCGAAGTGAGGGCAGCAAACACCAGCAGGGCGTAGAACATGATAGAGATGACATAGCCCACGACAGGCACGGCAGCAAAGGCCTCGTTGAACACGTTGGGCAGGGTGATGAAGATGAGCGCCGGGCCTTGTCCGGGCTCCACGCCAACGGAGAAGGCGGCAGGAAAAATCAGGAGGCCGGCCAGAATGGCAATGAGCGTGTCGAGCAGGGCTATCTGTGCAGCCGAGGCTATCAGGTTGGTCTTCTTCGTGAAATAGCTGGCGTAGGTGCAGAGGCAGGCCGTACCCAAGGAGAGTGAGAAGAACGACTGTCCGAGGGCTTCGAGGAACACTTCGCCGTTGAGCTTCGAGAAATCGGGCTTCAAAAGGAACTCGATACCCTTGGAGGCATCAGGCAGCATACAGGAGGCAACGACCAGCACGATGAGCAGCAGCAAGAGGGTCGGCATGAGCAGATTCGATGCACGTTCGATGCCCTTCCGCACACCGCGGACCACCACCATGTGAGTGAGCGCAATGAAAGACACCGCCCACAGGCACGGTTTCCAGGGACTCGATGAAAAGGTGGAAAAATAGCTCATGACGTAGTCGGCATCGCCACTCAGATGACCCATCATACTGGCAAAGAGGTACTGCAGACACCAGCCTGCCACCACGGCATAGAAACCGAGGATGAGCGCGGAGGTCAGGATACCGAGATAGCCCACGAACTTCCACGGATGGCCTTTCGAGAGGGTATCGTAGGCACGGGCGGCATTGGAACCCGCATGGCGCCCCACAATGAACTCGCCGACCATGCCAGGAATGCCCAGCAGTAGCATACAACCGATATAAATGAGGATGAAGGCAGCACCACCGTTCTCACCCGTCATGTAGGGGAAGCGCCATACGTTGCCCAGTCCTACAGCAGAGCCTGCCGTAGCCAGGATGACGCCCATCCTACCGAATTTTCCTCTATCCATCGCAAAAATATTTTTTTATCCGAGTAGTCCCAACTGATGCAGGAATATCATGAGAATGGCCAGCGGACAGACATACTTCACCGAGAAGATGTAGAAATGGAAGAAGCGTCCGTTCAGCGTACCCCAATTGGTAAACTCATCGTGTACTATCTTATGGGGCACATACCAGCCAATGAAGATGCAGGTCAAGAAGCCGACAATGGGCAGGAACACCTGACCTGTAATGAAGTCAAACCAGTCGAAGAGCGACCGACCGAAAATGACGAATCCATCGACGGCACCCAGCGACAGCGAGCAGAAGGCACCGATGACGGCGGTGGAAACGCTCACCAGGAGTGCTGCCTTCTTACGGGTAATGAATAGCTCTTCCTGGAAGAAGGCCGTGCTGACCTCGTGCAACGACATCAGCGACGTCAGCGCCGCCAACGTCAACAGCACAAAGAACAACAGGGACACCATGTAGCCCACGACGGGTACCGAGGCGAAGGCCTGGGCGAAGACGTTGGGCAGGGTGATGAAGATGAGCGACGGACCGCTGTCGGGATTGACACCGACAGAGAAGGCGGCAGGGAAAATCATGAGGCCTGCCAGAATAGCTACCAGCGAGTCGATGATACCAATCTGCACAGCCGACTTCGTCAGATTGGTCTGACGGGAGAAGTAGCTGGCGTAGGTGCAGATGCATCCCATGGCGATGCTGAGCGAATAGAAGCTCTGTCCCAGCGCTCCAAGGAACACGTTGCCGCTGATTTTGGAAAAGTCGGGCTTGAACAGGAAGGCGATGCCCTTACCGGCATTGGGCAGCATACAGGAGGCGGCCACAATGACCAGCAGCAACAGGAAGAGCGTGGGCATCAACAGCTTGGAAGCCCTCTCAATGCCGTTACGGACTCCATGCTCCACAATCAGATAGGTAATGCCCAGCATGACAACGGTCCAAAGCACGGGCTTCACGGGGTCGGACGACAACTCGCTAAAATAGGCCTTGAAGTACTCGGGGTCGCCCTGCAGATGACCTACCAGCGATGCCCAGATGTACTGTAGGCACCAGCCGCTGACCACGGCATAATAGCCCGTAATGAGAAATCCGGTGAGCACACCCATGTAGCCGATGACAGCCCACGGCGTACCACCCGCCAGTTTGCGGAAGGAACGTGCCGTATTGGCCTGGCCGTGACGGCCCACGATGAACTCGCTGATCATGCACGGTATGCCCAGCAGCAACACGCAGACCACATAAATGATGATGAATACGGCACCGCCATTTTCACCCGTCATGTAGGGGAAACGCCACACGTTGCCGAGGCCGACGGCACTGCCTGCCGTTGCCAGAATAACACCTAACTTGCTCCCGAAGCTTGCCCTTTCAAGCCTCGCCATCTCATTGTTGCTCATGTTGCTTGCTGTTTTCCCCACTGCGTAAAGGGGTTGACCCGCAGGAAACTATTATAGTAACGGGTGTCGCCCGTCACCTCTTCTCCGATGAAATCGGGCTTTTCGTACATTTCGTCTTCAAAATGGAGTTCCACCTCTGCCATGACAAGACCATCATTGTCGCCATGAAACTCATCGACCTCGAAAGTGTGCTGACCACTCTTGACGAGCCACCGCGTCTTGTCGATAATGCCGGGTTCGCACAGGGCGAACAGGTGTTCTGCCTCGTCGAGGGTGATCTCCTTCTCAAACTCATAACGGCTCAAGCCGCCGTCGAAACTGGGTCCCTTGATGGTCAGGAAACCGCGGTCGTCGCGGAGACGTACCCTGACGGTACGCCCACGACCACTGCAGATGTAGCCCTGCTTGATGTGGCTGTGGCTGTAAGCCTGACGCTTATAGTCACTACCACGGACAAGGAACTTCCGTTCGATTTCCAGTCCGCTCACTTGCTGATTTCCGATTTAGATATCTCCGACGAACAACTTATGCCGTGGCCACAGCGTAAATCACGTAAATGACCCCGAGCAGTATCAATGCTCCGAAAATCCAGTTAATCACTTGTTTTCCTTCTTTCTCCTGCTGTGCTTCACGGGCTGCACGGCGAGCCTTTCCTTTTTGACTCATAGTTTTAAATTTTCGATTTTGTTATTTTCAGTTTTCGATTTTATTCTTCCATGACGGGAAACTCCATGAGGTAGGCCTTGATGAAACCATCCAGCTTGCCATTCATCACACCGTCAACATCGCTGGTCTGGTAGTTGGTACGGTGGTCCTTGACGCGCTTGTCATCGAAGACATACGAACGGATCTGGCTGCCCCATTCTATCTTCTTCTTGCCCGCCTCTATCTTGGCCTGTGCCTCCAGGCGTTTCTTCATGGCACGGTCGTAGAGCTGCGACTTCAGCAGCTTCAGCGCACGTTCCTTGTTCTTTGGCTGGTCACGCGTCTCGGTATTCTCAATGAGGATTTCCTCTTCTTCGCCTGTGTCGGGGTCGGTGTACCAGTAGCGCAGACGGACACCCGACTCCACCTTGTTGACGTTCTGACCACCGGCACCGCTCGAACGGAACGTGTCCCACGAGAGCTTCGCCGGGTCAACAAATACTTCGATGGTATCGTCAACCAACGGTGTAACGAACACGGAGGCAAACGACGTCATGCGCTTGCCTTGGGCATTATAGGGTGACACGCGCACCAGGCGGTGTACGCCATTCTCGCTCTTCAGGTAACCGTAGGCATACTCACCACCCTCGATGGTCATAGTGACGCTCTTGATGCCTGCCTCGTCACCATCCTGCAGGTCGTTGACGGTAACCTTATAGCCATGGGCTTCGCACCAACGCTGGTACATACGCATGAGCATCTGGGCCCAGTCCTGCGCCTCGGTTCCACCTGCACCGCTGTTGATTTTCAAGACAGCGTCCATCGGGTCTTCCTTCTGGCGAAGCATGTTCATCAGCTCCAGGGCCTCAATGGCATCGATGGCTTTCTGGTAGTCGGCATCGACCTCTTCCTCGGTCACCATGTCGTCCTTGTAGAAGTCGAAGGCCAGCTGCAACTCGTCAGCCAGCGTACGTACCTGCTTGTAGCCGTCGAGCCATCGCTTGATGCTCTTCACCTTCTTCATCTGCTCCTCAGCTCGCTTGGGGTCTTCCCAGAAGTCAGGGGCCTGTGTGCGCAGATCCTCCTCTTCCCACTCCACCTGCTTCTCGTCTATCTTCAGGTAGTGTTTCAGCTTATCTGCCCTGTCGAGCACGTCTTTTAATTGGTCGCTTGTAATCATTCCTTTTTAAATAGTCATGAGTAATTCTTCATTCTGCGTACATCGCCTCGATTTCTTCCTTGTAGTTTTCGTTGAGCACGCGGCGTTTGATTTTCAGCGTATTGGTGAGCTCACCACGGTCCATGGAGAAATGATTGGGAAGCAATGTGAAACGCTTGACCTGCTCATAGTGAGCCAGCTGCTGCTGGAGGGTCTCGATGCGTTCCATCATCATGTCGTAGATCTCACGGTTACGACACAGATCCTCGCGGTCCTTATAGGCTATGTGGTGCTTTTCAGCGTAGTCCTCCAGAAGCTTGTATTCAGGAATGATGAGTGCCGAAACAAACTTACGCTGGTCGGCAATGACGGCTATCTGGTCGATATACTTGTCAACGAGCAGCTTCGACTCAATCATCTGCGGGGCAATATACTTGCCGTTCGAGGTCTTGAAAAGGTCCTTGATGCGTTCCTTCAGGAACAGCTCGTCGTCCTTCATATAGCCGGCATCGCCCGTACGGAAGAAACCCTCCTCGTCGAATGCCTCACGGTTAATGTCGTCGCGGTTATAGTATCCCTTGGTAATGGTGGGACCCTTCAAAAGGATTTCACCCTCCGGACTTATCTTAATTTGTATGGAGTCGATAGGACGACCTACGGAACCCACGGTGTAGGGTTCCCCACGATGGTCGCAGCTGACGGTGGCAAGACTCTCCGTCAAGCCATAGCCAACGATCATGTCAATACCGATGGAATGGACGAATTCCTCCACATGGGCCGACACGGCAGCACCTGCCGTGGGGAAGAAATTGGCATTCTCCAATCCAAGTTCCTTACGCACCAGCGAGAAGACCGTGCGGTTGATCATTTCGTACTCCAGATGCAACGAGAGGGGCGGCTTCTTGCCCTTGCTCACATAATCAATATTGTGCTTGTGCCCGACAGCGAGAGCATGTTTGAACACGCTGCGCTGAACGGCACCGGAGGTCTCTATCTTTTCCTGCACACCCATATACACCTTTTCCCAGAAGCGGGGAACACTCGACATACAGGTAGGATGCGTCTCACGCATGGACTGCTGCACCTGCTGCGGATAGGTGTTGACAATCATCGTGGCTCCCTTGGTCATGGAAAAAATGGCCCAGCCGCGTTCGAAGATATGGGTATAGGGCAGGAAATTCATCACACGGTCCTTCTCTGTCACCGGCACACATTTGTTGTTGGCCTCGAAGGCGGCATGGAACTGGCCGAAGGTCAGGATGACACCCTTCGAATCGCCCGTAGTACCACTTGTATAGAGAATGTTTGCCGTCTCGTCCATCGAGGCCTCGTCGTAGCGCTGCTTCAGCAAGTCTTCATGTTCGAGCGATGCTTTCTTCAGGAAATCATCGAAATAGATGCTTGTCGGATCATTAGGACCTATCTGCACCTTCGGGTCATAGACGATGATATGCTCCAGCGACGGGCAGAACGAGAAAATGCGGTGTGCCTTGTCGTACTGGTCCTGCTCACCAACAAAGAGAAGGCGCACCTTGGCATCGTTCACCATGAACTGTATCTGCTGCTCTGAACTGGTAGCATAGAATGGAATAGAAGTCGCCCTGATGCCCCATGCGCCGAAGTCAGTAAAGAGGTACTGCACGGAGTTCTGCGAGAAGATACCGATGTTCTCCTGCGGCTGCACACCCATGTCGAGCAATGCCAGCGACACTGCACGGACCTTATCAGAAAACTGCTTCCACGAAAAGGACTTCCACTCAGAACCGCCGAAATCCTGATAAATCAGCGCCTCACGACTGCCGTAATGGGCGGCCAGATCGTGAATGAGCACCGACATGTGACTGTTAATTTGCATAGCAATTGTATTATTCCTGTGCAAAGGTACGATTAAGTGAGCAGAAAACCAAAAGATTTTTGAGTTTTCTCGAACGTGAGTACCTTCGGCAATGCCAAAGGTACGATTAAGTGAGCAGAAAACCAAAATTTTTTGGTTTTTCTCTCGGTTTGCACTACCTCTGACTTCGTCGAAAGTAGGCTGCACCTCGGAAAAACTCAAATAAATTTGGTTTTTCACTCGGTTTGCACTACCTTTGCAGGAGATATGGACATCAAGAATTATACCCAAGAGGCGGTTGAGCTGTTAGAACAGCTGATAGCCAAACCAAGCATCAGCCGCGACGAGACGGCAGCAGCAGACGTGCTGGAACAGCAGATGTGCAAGTGGGGACTACAGCCCAAGCGCATCGGCAACAACATTGTGGCTTACGGTGAAATGGAGGAAAATCGACCGACACTGCTGCTCAACGCCCATATTGACACGGTGAAACCCGTCAGTTCATGGACACGGGACCCGTTCAAGCCAGCCATTGAGGGTGACCGGCTCTACGGACTCGGTTCGAACGACTGCGGCGGCGGACTGGTCAGTCTGCTACAAGTATTCAGGGTGCTCACCACCCAACACGCGCCAAGCACTCCCTACAATATAATATATGTAGCATCAGCAGAAGAAGAGGTGAGCGGAGCAAACGGCATTGCGATGGTGCTGCCGCAACTACCGCCCATTGATGTTGCCATCGTCGGTGAACCGACAGGCATGCAGCCTGCTATTGCCGAAAAGGGGTTGATGGTCATTGACGGTGTGGCACACGGCAAGAGCGGACATGCGGCACGGGAAGAAGGCATTAACGCCATCTATGAGGCACTGGATGACCTGGTATGGTTGCGCGACTACCGTTTCAGGAGAAAGAGCCTGCTGTTGGGCCCGACGAAGATGACGGTGACAGTTGTAAACAGCGGCACACAGCACAACGTGGTGCCCGACGAGTGCCGTTTCGTCATTGACGTGCGCACCAACGAGTTCTACCAGAACGAATATCTGTTCCGTTTCCTACAGAAACACATGAAGAAATGTGAACTCACGGCTCGTTCTTTCCGATTCAGTTCATCGCATATTCCCATAGGCCATCCGCTGGTGACACGCTGCCTGGAGTTAGGCATGAACCCCTTTGGCTCACCAACGCTGAGCGATCAGGCGCTGATGCACTTCCCGTCGCTGAAACTGGGTCCCGGACAATCGGCCCGTTCCCACTCCGCCGATGAATTCATCTGTATCTCGGAGATTGAACAGGCCATTGAGACTTATATCAAGCTGATTACCGTCTAAGCCATTGCATGGGGTTCAGCGGTGACTTGCCCTTGCGCAACTGGAACTGGAGGATGCCCTCGCTGCCTACGGTACCGAGTGTCTGACCGGTGCTGACCGTCTGTCCACGACTGACGCTGAGAGAACCGAGGTTTCCATAGACGGAGTAGTAGCTGCCGTGACGTACAATAATAGCCGTGATGCCGGAATAGCTGAACACCTGACAAACCTCGCCATTGAAGATACAACGTACGGCAGCACCAGGCTGACCCTTCAGGTTGACACCCTTGTTATCAAGACGAACGTTCTTCAATCCCTCCACGTCATATTGTCCAAAGCTGTTGACCACCTGATAGGAACCGCTGATGGGCATGGGGAAGCGACCACGGTTGCTCTCGAAATTACTGCTTAACTTACGGTCCTCCGTGTCATAGCTTGCCGTTGCCGCCGTCTCACGCTTGGCAGCTGCCAGCTCACGTTCGGTCGCACGGCGCTCCTCGGCAGCACGGCGCTCAGCAGCCAGTCGCTCCCGCTCAGCCTCCTTGGCACGACGCTCGGCTTCCTTGCGTTCCTTTCGCTCTGCAGCACGAGCTTCTGCCTTCAGCCGTTCTTCCTTGGCTTTCGCCTCGGCAATGCGTCGTTTATTCTCACGTTCTATACGCTCCGCCTCAGCCTTCTTGCGAGCCAGCTCCTCCTTACGTTTCTTCTCTGCCTCTGCAGCTGCCTTGCGTTTGGCGTCTGCCTCAGCACGTGCCTTGGCACGAGCCACCTCTTCGGCTATCAAACGGTCTATCTGGGCATTGAGCGCTGCGTCTTTCTTACGTTGTTCGGCAATGAGCGCTTCAATGGTCTTGTGTTCCTTCTGCAACGTCGTCACGACCTTCTGCTGTTCGGTCTGCGAAGCTTCCAGCTCCTGATGGGTGGTCAGGTCACGTCTCAGCAACTGGTCCTTATGGTCCTTGGCAGCTAAAAGCGCAGCCTTCACACGAGTCAGTTCCTGCTGTTTCTGGATGATGGCCTCACCCTGTGTACGCTGATAAGAGGCATAATGGCGCACAAAGAGCATGCGTCGGTACATTTGCGTAAAGTTCCTGGCACTGAAGATAAACATCAGCTTACTCTGCATGGAACGGTTACGGTACATATATCGTAACGACTTGACATACTCCTGCTTACGCTGCTCCAGCTGTTCCTGAAGCTGTACCATCTGCGTATTCAGTGTCATGATGGTGTCATTCAGCTGCCGCAGACCCAGACGCATAGCCTCAATACTACGCCGCTTGTCCTCAATCTCCGTATTGAGGACCATCAGGTTTTGCAGACGAGCCTTTACATCCTTCTCGTTCTTACGCAGGCGTTGCTCTTGCTCCTTTATCTGACGCTGCAACTGCTGTCGCTCTGTCTGCAGACCCTTAATGGAAGGTCCCGTTGCCACAGTCGTTTTTTTCTGAGTCTTCTTTTTCTTCTGCGCAGGCTTCTTCTTCGTCGTTGCAGGTTTCTTCTTAACAGCAGTAGCCGTCGGCTTCTTCTGTGTCTTCTTCCGCTGCTGTGCAGACGAAGGAGCCAGACAGAAGCCGAGCAGGAGCATCAATATGACAAGAAAGTTCCTCATTCTGAATCAAAGGGCCATGAAACGCTGGAGGATCTCATCGACTGTCACCTCACGATAGTTGGCAGACACATCGGTACGGGTTTCCCAACTTTCATCATGTTTAATCGTATTCAGCTTAATTCCCAGTTTCACTTCTTTCTCTGGTACAGAGAACGTAATGGTATGATCGCAAGGGAACAACTTACTACCCATGGTGCGGAAATCCTCGTAGTCCCAATTCAGCTGGGAGTTGCCACGGAACTGATCCGAATAGATAATATTAGCCATACGGACACGTGCCTGGTCCTTGGTAGCCAGCCAACGGTACTGCATCTTCCCGTCTTCCAGAGAGAGAATGGCATCATCGCCCGACATGTCAACGTCCATCTTCGACAACAACAACTCGTCAGTCACCTTGGTCTGGCCAGGAACAAACAGTTCATTCCAGAACAGCGCCTGCATGGAATAGAAGTTCAGACCGCTATTACGCAGGAAGTCTATCGAGCTGTAGGTTGCCTTCATGTATTGCTTATTGATACGGTCCATGATGAGTACATAGTCTGGTGTCAGCTCTATGCGTCCGGCCTCTACAAATCCGAAAGCCATCAGCTGCAGACGTATGCAGTCGTCACGTTTCATTTTCAGATTACCCGTCAGGGACAGTTTCTGCACACCAACCTGTACGGAGAACTTCACCTTCGACGTCACAAACTTGGCATATTGCGCGTTATCACCGACCTGCAAGAGGAAGTCGCGTTCCTTCATAGTCTCTGCTGATAACGGTTTTACGGGTTCAACAACCGCCTTTTTCGTCTTACATCCTGTCAGGAGGAATGGTACAACCATTAGGACGACCTTGAGATAATTGATTGCTTTCATTCTTTGATGTATTTTTTTTGTTTTATTTTCTTGATGAGTATTTCTTTCCGCTCTCCACTGATTTCGGAATCATCAGAGGACTTGCCCAGCGCTTGCTTCCAATAGTCCAGGGCCTGGTCCGTCTCCCCGCAATGGGCATAGATGTCACCGGCATGTTCCATCAGCACGGCACTGGGTTCAGGGTCGTTCTGCAAAGTTTGGTCTATATATATCTTCGCTTCAGCATAGCGTCCCTGCTTGAAGAGTATCCATGCATAGGTATCCAGATAGGTAGCATTCTTCGGCTCCGCCTTGATGGTTTTGTACGACATCTGCTCAGCACGCTCCAGTTGCTCTCCCAGCTCACTGAGGTAATAGGCATAGTTGTTCAGACAGTTGATGTTATCATCCTTCCATACCAGGCAGGAGTCATAAGCGGCAAAGGCCTCACGTTTCAAGCCTTTCTTGTAAAGCAGTTCCCCCATCATGGCATAGAAATCGCTCGCCAAGTCAGGATTGCTCTCCTCGGTAATGACACTCACGCCATTTTGGAAGGCATCCAACGCATGATCAACATCATCCTTCCGGTAATAAGCGAATCCTTGGTAATAGTAGAACGACATATCCTCAGGATTATACTGGCGTGCCTCTCCACAGAGTTCAATTACCTCGTCAAGGCTATCCTTCTGCCAAGCATCGGCTACCAGCTGCAACCGGGCATAAGCATTGTCAGGGGCTATTTGCAAAGCCCGTCTGTACATTCCTGTAACAGAATCCGCAGGCATCTCTTTCAGTTTCATGTAGGTAGCACACATCAAGGCCATCTCCGCATCGGGCTCGGGCAACTCCAGTACCTTTTGGAATAAATAGAGTACGCGGGTGCTGTCACCACCATTCTGAAGATTGTTCATGGCCTCCCGGCGCATAATCTCCAGACGCGTCGAAGGCTCAACATCCTCATTCATCAGCACACGTTCATTCATCTCATCGGCCTTTTCCGTGTTTCCCTCGCCAGCATAGTAACCTATCAGCGAAAGTAACGCCTGGACATTCTCCGGCTCATCTTTCAATACCGACTGGTATATAGCCAGTGCCTGCTTCTTCTGTCCGTTCTGCAGCAATGCATCACCGTACATCACTCTGTAGTTCAAGTCATTAGGGTATTGATCTGCCAACGACTTCATTTCGGCAATGGCGGCCTTCCTATTACCCAACCGGGTATGAAGATCGGTTTTTGCCATTGTGATACGTTCGCTCTTACCTTCCAAAGCCTCCAGACGCTCCAGGGCATCTACCGCCTTATCCAACTGATCGCTGCGCTGATAGAGTTCGAAAAGCATGGCCAGCACATCGTCACGGTCACTCTCACGACTAAAGAGTTCCTCAAACACGCCGATGGCCTTGTCATACTGGTGCATACTGGTATAGGCCTGTGCCAGTGTCTCGGCATAGGTACTATTGTCAGGACACAACTCGAATGCCTTCTCAAAATAGCCTAAGGCTTGTTCGTTTCTTTTCAGCGATGCCTCGTACTGAGCTAAAAAATAGTAGGCCTCAGCTGCCTCCGGATTCAGTTCTATACAATGTCGCAACAAGTCGTAGGCAGCATCGTGATTCCCTTTCTCACGCTCACAAATAGCTTCAAGGAAGAAGTAGTCATAGGTCTGCGACTCTTGGGCAGAGCAAATGAGAACTGAGGACTGAGAAAAAAGGAATGTGAAGGTACAAACAAGAAATGCTCTCATTCCAGCAATGTAGCTATATGTCATCCTTCCCTTGCACATTTCCCACCATGAATTACGCATGATACTTACTTTACTCCTGTATGTCCATAGCCACCTGCACCGCGCTCAGTCTCGTCAAGCACGTCAACCAGCTGCAGTTCTGCCTGCTCATAACGTGCAATGACCAACTGGGCTATGCGCTCTCCATCATTGACGACAAAGTCCTTGTCAGACAAATTGACAAGCACCACGCCAATTTCTCCCCGATAGTCGGCATCAATGGTCCCGGGGGCATTCAACACCGTCAGACCATGTTTCAAAGCCAACCCGCTACGAGGTCTCACCTGAGCCTCGTAACCTTCAGGCAAAGCTATAAATAATCCTGTAGGAATAAGCCTCCGTTCAAGGGGGCGCAAAACAATCGACTCATCGATATTGGCACGAAGATCCATACCAGCGCTTTGTGCCGTAGCATATTGCGGCAACGGTTGGTGACCGCGATTTACAACTTTTACTTCTATCATTATTGTTGTTATCTTCTTTTATAAGGCGCAAAATTACGAAATATCTTTCGAATATGCAAATATATTTCAAATTTTTAGTACCTTTGCAGCCATGATGGACTGGAAACTACTCATTTCTAACAAACGCTTAGGCCAGGAATACCGCCATGCAAAGCGCCACGATGACCGCACGGAGTTCAAGCGTGACTATGACCGGCTCATTTTCTCGGCACCCTTCCGACGCCTACAGAACAAAACCCAAGTTTTTCCCCTGCCTGGGAGTGTCTTCGTACACAACCGCCTGACACATTCTTTAGAGGTAGCCAGCGTAGGCATGTCATTAGGTAACGACGTAGCACAGCAGCTGACGACGCATAGGCATCCTGAACTTCGCGGAACGCTATTCGATGAAATCGGACAAATCGTAGCGACTGCATGTTTGGCACACGACTTAGGGAACCCTCCTTTCGGACATAGCGGAGAAAAAGCCGTGCAGACATTCTTCACTGAAGGTCCGGGAATGGAACTACGCAGTCAGGTGTCTGAGGCCTTTTGGGACGACATCACTCACTTTGAAGGAAATGCCAACGCCTTCCGTCTGCTCACTCACCAGTTCTGTGGCCGACGCCCAGGCGGGTTCGTCATGACATACAGCACCCTGGGCAGCATCGTAAAATATCCTTTCGCTTCATCGGCTGCAGGCAAAAAGGGGAAGTTCGGATTCTTTGAAAGTGAGCGGGAGAACTACCAACGGATTGCCGATGAAATGGGTATTATACGTCTATCAGCCCCCAATGAGCCCCTGCGCTATGTACGTCATCCGCTGGTATATCTGGTAGAGGCAGCAGATGATATCTGCTACGAAATTATGGACCTTGAAGATGCCCACAAACTGAAAATCCTATCCTTTGAGGAAACAGAACAGTTATTATTAGGATTCTTCGATGAAATGGGACAAAAACGCATTTTGGAACGTATCATAGAGGAGCACGTCACCGACCCCAACGAGAAGGTGGTCTATATGCGGGCTTGTGTCATTGGCCTATTGGAAAGCGAGTGTGCACAAGCATTCATCGACAACGAAGAAAAGATTCTTGCAGGCACCTTCACAGGCAGCCTCATCGATCATATCAACACCCTGCCCCGCGATGCCTACAAACGTTGTGCCAGCCTTTCCGTAGAGCGCATCTACAAGAGCAAGCCAGTGCTCGACGTGGAACTTTCGGGTTACAAAATCATGGAAACACTGATGGAACA
>JAEEGF011947530.1_pt1 | contig 15891 bp, 10 predicted proteins | sample 9134171 | NCBI WGS metagenome assembly JAEEGF01 (sample SAMN16246542, study PRJNA631951) | gut metagenome | biome: gut microbiome; feature: rumen; material: AP-attached | host: Bos | place: Iran: Karaj | collected 2018-10
TGGTTTCGAGGCCTACCGAGGCCAGGACCTCGCAGATGCGCTGGTCCATCTGCTCCTTGTCTTTCCAGCCGGTGGAGCGGAGAACGAAGTACAGATTGTCTTCCACGCTGCGGTCCATCAGGAGCTGGAAGTCCTGGAAAACGATGCCCAGGCGGCGCCTCAGATACGGGATGTCACGGCGCTTGATGCCGTCCAGGGCGAACCCGCATACCGAAGCCTCGCCCCCGAGAAGGGCATTCTCCGCCGTGATTGTACGGATGATGGAAGTCTTTCCGGAGCCCACCTTTCCCACGATGTACAGCAAGTCCCCGGGGAACACGTCCATGTCCAGCCCGTAAACTACGGGTGTATCCCCGTTCCCAATGTTTGCATTGGCAAAATGTATGAGCGCATTCATATGCAAAAAAACTTTGGTCTTCGCGGACTATTGTCCGACTCCGAGTCGTTTTTTCTATTCAAAACCCGTTTGCAAAGATACAGAAAATGGTTAAATTTGCAAGATAAAACAGTATTAGATGAACAAACGTTTCATAGCAGCCTTTGCGGCATTCGCAATTGGTTTGGCGGTTTCCCTGGGGGCATCGGCCCAGGGGCACGATACATATACCAGGGCACTGGACCTGTACAACAACGGGATGTACTCGGAAGCGATGGCCCTGTTCAAGACGGTGGACGGCTCATCGGCAGAGGCATATGCCGTTATCTGCGCCCTCAGGCTGGGGGCCGACGGATGCGTGCAGGCTTCGGAAGAGTTCCTGGAGAAGTGGCCGGAATCGGCCCTCGTACCGCAGGTGCGCTTCCAACGCGCCGTGAAATTCTTCGGCGACGAGATGTTCGAGTCCTCGATGGAGGAGTTCCGCCTCATCGGCCAGAATGAAGTGGCTCCGTCCCAGGCCGCCGAATATGCATTCAAGAAGGGCTACAGCGCTTTCGCAACAGGGGACCTCTTTTCTGCGAACGACCTTCTGATGCGCTCGGCCGCGCTGCCTTATTCGGCATACACCGCTCCCACATGGTACACGCTGGGCTATCTGGAGTATTCCAGGAAGAACTTCAACAAGGCATCCGAGTGGTTCCTCAAGGCCGCGTCGGATCCCCGTTTCGGCCAGCTGGCGAACTACTACATCCTGGAGTGCCGCTTCATGGAGAAAGACTATGAATACGTGGTATCATTCGGGGAAGACCTTTTCGACAAGATTCCGGAAGACCGTCAGCCACATATGGCCCGTCTCATGAGTGAGTCGTACCTCATCCTGGGAGACCCGGAGAAGGCCAGGAACTACTACCAGAAAGTGCTGGACGCCGTTGGTCCCAAGGACCGTTCGGAATTCTTCTACGCCGGCAGCCTCATGTACACCCTGGAAGACTGGCAGGGCGCGGTGGACAACTTCAGCCGCATGACTGAGCGCACAGACTCCATCGGCCAGGTTGCTTCTTACCAGATGGGCTACAGCTACATCCAGCTGCGAAACAAGGTTGCTGCCCTGGATGCCTTCCGCGATGCCTCAGAACTGGATTTCGACAAGGACGTGCAGGAAGATGCAACGTTCAACTATGCAAAACTGGCGTTCGACATCAACCACGACGCATCCGTCTTCAACGATTATCTGGCCCGTTACGGCGGCCTGGACAAAGGAGACCGAATCTACAGCTACATGGCCATGGCGGCCCTGGCAAACCACGACTATGAAGGTGCCGTAACCGCCTATGACAACATAGAGAAACTGGATGCCGGGCAGCAGTCCAACTACATGAAGGCGTACTTCCTGAGGGCCTGCCAGCTCATCGAAAGCGGCTCCTGGCGCCTCGCCGTGCCGCACCTTAAGGCTGCCGCCTATTACAGCGACAGGCACGACCCCTTCAACCAGCTTGCCCGCTACTGGCTCGCGGAAGCCTATTACCGCGACGGCAAGTACAAGGAGGCCCGCAGCATCCTTAACGACCTTTACAATTTATCGGCCCTCGACGGCCAGCCGGAAGGCAATCTCATCTCGTACCACCTGGCGTACACGTACTTCATGGAAGGCGACTATGCCAACGCGCTCCGCTGGCTGGATAACTACATTGAGTCGGACGACGAACAGTTCGCCGCGGATGCCATGGTGAGGGTGGGAGACTGCTACTTCTTCAGCAAGGACTACAATATCGCCATCACCGCATACGAACTCAAGATCGGCAGTTATCCGGACGAGCAGGACCTCTATCCCTATTACAGGGCCGGTCTGGCCGCTGGTCTGATGGAAGATCAGGACGAGAAGATAAGACTGCTGTCGCCGGTAAAAAGCGCGTCGAACACCCTGCCGTACTGGCCGGAGTCCATGTACGAGCTTGGCAAGGCCTATGCGTCGGTGGGCGATACGGACAATGCCGTGCGCACTTTCCGCCTGCTGAGGGCTGGCGCCATCGACCCGGATTATACTTCCAGGGCCCTTTTGGAACTGGGTACTATAAGCCGCAGCAGGGGCGAATACGATGAGGCCCTGGCATACTACAAGACGGTCGTGGAGCAGGGCGGCCATTACGTGGAAGATGCCCTGCTGGCCATTGAGGCTATTTACAGCATCACCGGCGAGCCGGAGGCCTATCTGGAGTATCTTGCATCGGTGCAGGACATCGTAACCCAGAGCGACGAGCGCCGCGAGCAGGTGTACTTCAGCGCGATGGAGCAGATTTATCTGGCAAACAACTGGACCAGGGCCATTTCCACCCTGCAGCAATACATGGTAAAATTCCCGGAGGGCGCACACATGCCCCAGGCGCTTTTCTACCTTGCGGAGAGCTACCGCAATCTGGAGGACTATGTGAAGGCGGCCGATGCGTACGTGGGTGCCATCGACGCGGGAATCGACGGAGCGCTACTGGAGCAGTCGTGGCTGCATCTATCGGGCGTGAGATACCGTCTGGAGCAGTTTGCCGATGCCTACGCCGGATACCAGACGCTGCTGGTTATCGCCAAACTTGACGAGAACAAGCTGGCGGCCCGTCAGGGTATGATGCGCGCCGCATTCCGCGGCCGCGAATACCCGAAGGCCGTAGCTGCTGCTGAAGAAGTCCTCAAGCAGAAAGACCTCAGCGGAAAACAGGAGCGTGAGGCAACCTACATCCTTGCCAAATCCTGCCTCGGCGCAGGCATGCGTGACAGGGCGATAGAACTCCTTACGGATCTTGCCAAGGATCCTTCCACTCCCGCCGGAGCGGAGGCTTCCTATCTCCTTATCCAGGACCTGTACGACCGCGGTCACTTCAAGGATGTGCCGGACAAGGTGTATGCATTCGCCCCTCTTGCCGTGGGGCAGAACTACTGGCTCGCAAAAGCCTATATCGTGCTGGGCGACAGCTTCATGGAAATGGGCAACGAAGCTCAGGCCAAGGCCACTTTCCAGAGCCTTCTTACCGGCTACACTCCTTACGGCCCCAGTGACGATGTGCTGGACCAGGTGAACATGAGACTTTCCAGAATGTAATGCGTATGAAAAGAGCAATAATAATCCCCGTCCTTTTCCTGCAGATTGCAGCATTTGCGCAGGACCTCAATCCCACTGTAACCGTTACAAACACGTACCAAGGGGAGGCCTCGGGCATCGTCAAACCCGCCCAGACCATAAGCATTCCGGACAGTGTGAGCCGTTTCACCCTGGACTTCGACTATTCCGTGTTCGAAAGCCCGTACCGCGGCTCCTACGAGTTCAAGCCGTACTCGGTGCAGATCCGCCCCCGCAGCGAAACCAATAAGGAGGGCCTGCTGTACGTAAAGGCAGGTGCCGGATATACCCTTCATCCGGACCTTCACGTGGTTTACACCCCCTTCTCGAAGCCGAATTTCTCGCTGAGCGTATTCTCCGACCACGAATCCTACATCGGCAATTACTGGAATTTCAAGGCCGATGGCGCCGGCGACATATCCCTCCTGAAAGACAAGGACAACACCGCCGCACAGGCCGGGCGCGTTGGCAATTCTACCCTTGGAACGCGCCTCCGCTACAGCTGGGGCAGCGCTGAGCTCAGCGCCATGGCTGCGTGGGACAACATCTTCTCCTCGCTGGACAAGGGGACGAAATTCGGCCGCCTTGCCAATACCCTGGACCTGGAGACGAGGCTGACCTCCATAGACTCCAATCTGGACTACGACGCATTTTTCTCGTTCAAGGGCGGGCTGGACAGCTACCGCTACGGCTCCACCTCCAAGATGGGCTCCACCGAGCTCAAGGCGGGAGGCAGCATCGGCACAATCGAACTTGGCATTCACGGCCTCTCTCTCGGGGCCGATATGGGTATGCAGATGCTCAGCGGAGCGGCCGATGCATACTCCGGATATGTTGCCCTTATCCCTAGGGACCAGTTCTGGCTTGGCAACTGGCATTTCGACCTGGGCTTCCGCCTCGGCCTCCTCTTTTCGGACGACAAAACCGCCGCGGCGCTGTACGGGGAAACAACCCACCAGAAAATGTTTGCTCGCAAACCCCAGTGCATTTTCCCGCGCGTTATCCTATCTCGTGGATTTGCCGGGGATAAGTTCGTGTTTGAGGCCGGCGTAACCGGAGGGGAGAAGTACACCAGCTACTGGGACTTCGTGTCGGAGCATCCGTTCCTGGCGTCCCAGAGCGTGGAAGGAGCCTTCCTGGACAATACCATCGAGAAACTGAACGTGTTTGCGGGAACCCGCGGCACAATTGCGGACAAGTTCCAGCTGGACTTCAAGGCGGGCTACCGCATGGTGGCGAATGACCTGATGTGGAAGGCTGTTGACGACGGCACCGGAGCTCCGGACATGCTCCCTCACCTTGGCTGGTGCAGCTACAATCAGCTGTATTCGGCGCTGGATCTGGAGTGGATGGGAGATCCCGTCTCCGCCAAAGTTGGCGTTGAGGCGGCGTACAACAAGCTTCTGTCGGCAGATACCTTCTTTGCTCCGGCGGTTCTCCGTGGCAAATCGGAGCTCAAATATCATTGGGGCGACCGCATACGCGCCGGGATCCGCGGCACATGGCAGACCTCCCGCACGGCGGTTATGGCCGGCGGAAACGCCAAGATTCCCGGCTGGTGCGACCTTGGCCTTTTCGGGGAATTCCAGTGGAGGCGCAACATCGCCTTCTGGCTTGAAGGGTCGAATCTTCTGAACCAGACCATCATGACAGATCCCTTCGTTGCACAGCGCGGAATATCCTGCACGGCGGGGGTGATTTTCAAACTATAGGAATAGTCCCTTATTTCTAATTATTATCCCGTATTTTCTTTGAAAATTCGGGATTTTTTGCTATTTTTGTATGTTTATAGGAATGATAAAATTTTAACGTACAGATATGGCAGAAATAGACCAGATGAAACAGGCCGAAGAGCAGTATTCGGCAAGTAGTATCCAGGTTCTGGAAGGATTGGAGGCGGTGCGCAAGCGCCCCTCGATGTACATCGGAGACATAGGCGAACGCGGTTTGCATCATCTTGTATACGAGGTGGTGGACAACTGTATAGACGAAGCCATGGCGGGCTTCTGCACCGATGTGGATGTGAAGATACTGGAAGACAACTCCATACGCGTGCAGGACAATGGCCGTGGTATCCCCACGGGCATGCACGAGAAAGAGCATCGCAGCGCCCTGGAGGTTGTTCTCACGGTGCTTCACGCCGGCGGCAAGTTCGACAAGAACAGCTACAAGGTGTCCGGCGGTCTGCACGGTGTGGGTGTTTCCTGCGTGAACGCCCTGTCGGATCTTCTCATCGCGGAAATCCACCGCGAGGGCAAGATCTTCTTGCAGAAGTATTCAAAGGGCAAGCCCATCACGGGCGTGGATGTGGTTGGCGAGACCGATGACCACGGTTCCATCATCACCTTCCACCCGGATCCCACCATCTTCCAGCAGACCATCGTCTACAAGTACGACACCCTGGCAAACCGTCTGCGTGAGCTGGCCTATCTGAACAAGGGCATCCGCATCACCCTCACGGACCTTCGTGAGAAGGTGGAAGAGATGGTAACCGACGAATCCGGCGAACGCAAGGCCACCGGCCGCGAGGTTTTCCGCAGCGACGTGTTCTACTCGGAACTGGGCCTTCGCGAATTCATCGACTATCTGGATGCCGGCGCTCCCAAGCTCATTCCGGAGCCCATCACCGTGAATTCCGATAAGGTTATTCCCATCGACATCGCCCTCCAGTACAATACCGGCTTCTCGGAGAGGATTTACTCCTATGTGAACAATATCCATACTATCGAAGGCGGTACCCACCTGCAGGGTTTCAAGATGGGCCTTTCCCGTTCCCTGAAGAACTACGCGGAGAAGAATAACCTCCTTGCCAAGTTCAAGGGCGATCTCAGCCCGGAAGACTTCCGTGAAGGCCTCACCGCCATCATCTCCGTGAAGATCGCGGAGCCTCAGTTCGAGGGCCAGACCAAGACCAAGCTCGGCAACCCGGAGGCGACATCGGCAGTATCACAGGCCACGGCCGCGGCCATGGACCAGTATCTGGAGGAGCACCCGAAGGAGGCAAAGACCATTATCGAGAAGATCGTCCTCGCCGCTACCGCACGTGCGGCTGCCCGCAAGGCGCGCGAAATGGTTCAGCGCAAATCTCCCATGGGCGGAGTCGGCATGCCCGGCAAACTGGCAGACTGCTCGGACCACGATCCGGAGAAGTGCGAACTCTTCCTGGTCGAGGGAGACTCCGCAGGCGGTACCGCCAAGCAGGGAAGGGATCGCCGCATCCAGGCTATCCTTCCTCTCCGCGGTAAGATCCTGAACGTGGAAAAAGCGGCCCAGGACCGCGCCTTCGAAAGCCAGGAAGTGCGTAACATCTACACCGCGCTCGGCGTCACGGTGGCCCAGGAAGACGAAAACGGCGAAAAACGCATGGATCTTTCCAAGCTCCGCTATCACAAGGTTATCATCATGACGGATGCCGATGTGGACGGCTCGCACATCGCCTGCCTCATCCTCACCTTCTTCTTCCGCTACATGTTCGACCTTATCAAGAACGGATACGTATATCTGGCAACTCCGCCTCTGTACCTCGTGAAGAAGGGCAAGGAAGAGGTCTATTGCTGGACAGATGCCCAGCGTGAAGAGGCCACGGAACGCCTTGGCCGCGGAACGGACAAGGGTGTAACCGTGCAGCGCTACAAAGGTCTGGGTGAAATGAGTGATACCCAGCTGTGGGAAACCACCATGGATCCTTCCCGCCGCGTGCTTCGCCAGATCACTATCGAGAATGCCGCAGAAGCGGAGCGCACCTTCTCCATGCTCATGGGAGACGATGTGCCGCCTCGCCGCCAGTTCATTGAAGAAAACGCACATTACGCCAATATCGACGCATAATGGCTTTGAAACTTTCCAGGATTAACAGCAGGTTCCTTCCTCTGGCAGTGGTGCTCGTGATCCTGGTGCTGCTAATGCCACGCAGCGCCAGGCTTAACCTCGAGTACAAGAAAGGCTCGCCGTGGAAGGGGGAAACCATAATCTCGGAATTCGATTTTCCCATCCTCAAAACCCAGGAGCAGATCTTCGACGAGAAGGAGGCCAAGGGCGGCAAGGTGGTGCCGTACTATCGTTATTCAGATGAAGTTACGGCCCGCGTGTCCCGTTCCGTTCAGTCTCTGGATTTCGGCGGAAAGGATCTTCTGAAGGCCTATGTGGTGGATGCGGTGGATGCCGTTTATGAATGCGGCGTGCGCTCGGATGCAACACCCAAGATGGGGCGCGGATACGGGGAAGTATCCACGGATGTTCTGATGGTGCAGCGCAACAAGCGCGCAACCAAGTTCCCCTCATCGGAAGTCTATACCGTTTCCACCGCCAAGAACCTCCTGGCCCAGCGCCTGGAGGATAAAGGCGTGAACGCGGATTCGCTTCTGCGCCATGTTGGCGTATATCAGCTTATCGAGGCGAACCTCGTGTTCGACCGCTCCATGACGGAACTGGCCTATGCGTCCAATCCGGATGCGGTTTCGCCAACTTCCGGTATGGTGCGCTCGGACCAGAAACTGGTCTCCCACGGTGAAATCGTCACCCCCGAAATCGCCCAGCTGCTGGACAGCTACGAGGCGGAATACAATAAGGTAAACGGCTACGGCGGCCCCAGGGCGCTTCTGTATGCGGGCAACATCCTCATGGCGCTCATCCTGGTGGTGGTGCTTTATCTCAGCATCCTGTACACCAATCCAAAGGTGCTGGACGATACCCGCCGCTACCTGTACCTGCTCACGATATTCATCCTGTCGGCAGTGATTGCATTCGTGGTGGAGAGGTTCTACCCGCAGCTGATGTACCTGGTCCCGTTCCCCGTGATGGCCATGTATCTCATGGCCTTCTTCAAGAAGAGGGTGGTGCTGCCGGTGTACATGGTGTCGCTGCTTCCGCTGCTGGTTTTCAGCAGGGGAGGGATGGAGTATTTCGTGATATTCCTCTCCGCGGGGCTCGTGTCGATGACGGTATTCGAGCGCTTCTCGCGCGGATGGCTCCAGTTCGTTCACGCCATAATCATCTTCGGCGTGGAGATGCTGGTCTTCTCGGCATTCAGGCTGCTTGAGGCCGGTTTCTCCGGCGCGCTGTGGATCAACCTCATCTGGCTGTTCATGGGCTCGATGTTCCTTGTGGCCATGTATCCGCTCATCTACCTGTTCGAGAGGATATTCGGCCTGGCTTCCACATCCAAGCTCGTTGAGCTCACGGATACCAACAACCGCCTGCTGCGGCTCATGTCCGTGAAGGCTCCCGGTACGTTCCAGCACAGCCTGCAGGTGATGAACCTCTGCGATGCCGCGGCAAGGGCAGTCGGCGCACATGTGGCGCTGGTGAGGGCAGGAGCGCTGTACCACGACATCGGCAAAATGAAGAATCCCCTTTGCTTCATTGAAAACGAGAGTTCCAATCCCGGTGCAGTGAAGTACCACGACGGACTTTCTCCACGCGAGAGCGCAAGGGACATCCTCCGCCACGTTCCGGACGGAATAGAGCTGGCAAAGGAATACAAACTTCCGAAGGTGCTGCAGGATTTCATCCTCTCGCACCACGGGACATCGGCCACCGGGTACTTCCTCAACACATATCTCAGTGAAGGAGGAGACCCCGCAGATACTGCGGATTTCTACTACAAGGGCATGAAGCCCGTTACCAAGGAGCAGACCATCCTGATGATCTGCGACTCGGTGGAAGCCGCTTCCCGAACCCTCAAGGAGTTCACTCCGGAGGCGCTGGAGAAGTTCGTGAACGGCATTGTGGACGGAAAGATAAAGAGCGGCCAGCTGGACGAAGCCAACATTTCCGTCAAGGACCTGAACACCATACGCGAGGTGCTGCGGTCCAATCTCCAGCAGATTTATCACGAGAGAATCGTGTATCCAAAAGCAGACTAACACTATTATTATAATGAAGATTTCGAAAAACCAGATCGACGACCTGAACCTGAAACTTACCGTCGAGATTAACAATTCTGATTACCAGGAGGCCCTCCACAAACGCCTGAATGAATACAAACACAAGGCCGATATCCGCGGCTTCCGCCGTGGAATGGCTCCGCTCTCGCTCATCCAGCGCCTCTATGGCGAGCAGGCCCTCTACGAAACAGTGAACAGCACCCTGTCAAAAGCCCTTGACGACTTTGTGGAAACCGAAGGCCTTGCCGCCACCATCGTTGGCGAGCCCCTTCCCGCAGAGGAGCAGCCCCAGATTTCCTGGAAGGCGGGCGAGGACTTTACCTTCATCTTTGACATCGCCCACACCTCCGAGGTGAACTTCACCGTGAGCAAGGAAGACAAGATCACCTATTACGAGATTGAGGTGGAGGCCGATGCCCTCAAGGCGGAGAAAGCCCGCATGCTGGAGCAGTACGGCTCCATGCAGGAAGGCGAAGCCGCAGGCGAGAAGGATTACATCATTGCCGATATCGAAGGCTCCGGCCACAAGGCGGAGGGCGTGTACGTATCGGTTGCCAACGTGTCTGAGGCCGCTCGCAGCATGTTCGTGGGCCTCAAGGCAGGGGAGAGCGTGGAAGTGAACGTGAACGAAGCATTCGAGAACGAGACAGACCGCGCATCCATGCTCAAGCTGGACAAAGCCAAGCTTGCAGAGATGGATCCCATGTTCAAGTTCACCGTGGTGAACGTGAAAACCTTCGTGCCCGCCGTTTCAGAGCAGGCCACCTGGGACAAGATGTTCGGCGAAGGCGTCGTGGATTCAGAGGAGAAATTCGAAGACATGGTGAAGGCGAACCTCACCGCCCAGTACGCCCGCGAGTCCAACTACCGCTTCGGCATCGACGCCCGCAAATATTTCGTTGAGAAAGCCAACCTGCAGGTGCCCGAGGACTTCATGAAGCGCTGGATCATCTACGCCAACGAAGGCAAATTCACCCAGGAGCAGGTAGACGCGGAGTTCCCTTCCTTCATCGAGGACTTCCGCTGGCAGCAGGCCCGCACCGCCATCATGAAGCAGTTCGACCTTAAAGTAACCGAGGCGGATATCCGCGAAGCCGCAGAAAACTACGTCCGCTACCAGTACGCCATGTACGGCATGTCAAACGTTCCTGACGACCTCGTGAAAGGCGCAGCCGGCAACGTGATGAACGACGAAAACCAGCGCCGCCAGCTCCGCGAGCAGTGCGCGGATAACAAAGCCCTGGCCGCCGTCCACGAGAACGTCACCGCCAAACCCAAGAAAATCAAACTCGCCAAATTCAGAGAATTGAAATAAGTATGACAGATTTTGAGAAGTATGCTGTAAAGGGCAGGGGAATCAGCTCGATGACTCTGGCACGTTATGCATCTGTTACGGATGCGTACATCAACCCTACGATTACGGAGGAGCGCAAGCTCAACGTGGCCCAGATGGACGTTTTCAGCCGCCTCATGATGGACCGCATCATCTTCCTGGGTGTTCCCATCGACGATGACGTAGCCAACATCATCCAGGCCCAGCTGCTGTTCCTCGCATCCACCGATCCCAGTGCCGACATCTCCCTGTACCTGAATACTCCCGGCGGCCAGGTGAGCTCCGGGCTCGCAATCTACGACACCATGCAATTGGTGCAGCCGGATGTTGCAACCATCGTCACCGGCATGGCTGCGTCGATGGGCTCCGTGCTCCTCTGCGCAGGTGCCCCCGGCAAGCGTTCCGCGCTGCCTCACGCCAGGGTGCTCATTCATCAGCCCCTCGGCGGCGCACAGGGCCAGGCCACGGAAATCCTCATCGCCGCGAAGGAGATTGAGAAACTTCGCACGGAACTGTTCGGCATCATAGCCCAGCACAGCGGCCAGCCTTACGAAAAGGTGGCGGCCGACGGAGAGCGCGACTTCTGGATGACAGCCCAGGAAGCCCGTGACTACGGCATGGTGGACGAAATTCTCGCCAAACGCTAATGGCAGACAAGAAAAAGACCACCGGCGGTAACCATTGCATGTTCTGCGGAAGAACGGACTCTGAAGTGCCGTACCTCCTGCAGGGCCTGGACGGTTATCTGTGCCCGGACTGTGCCATCCTGGCGGCGGATTACGTGAAGGAACTCCAGTCGCACGAAGCCCCTATGGGCGTGAAGCAGCCGTCCAACATGGACAAGGTGCCCAAGCCCAAGGAAATCAAGGCTTTCCTGGACCAGTACGTCATCGGCCAGGACAGGGCCAAGACCGTGCTCTCCGTTGCGGTGTACAACCACTACAAGCGCATCCGCATGGGGCGCGGGGAAGGCGACGTGGAACTGGAAAAGTCCAACATCCTGCTCGTGGGTCCCACCGGAACGGGAAAGACGCTGCTGGCGAAAACCATCGCCCGCCTGCTGGACGTGCCCTTCACCATCGTGGACGCCACCGTGCTCACGGAGGCCGGCTACGTGGGTGAAGACGTGGAGAGCCTCCTCACGAGGCTCCTCCAGGAGGCCGATTATGACCTTAAGAAGGCGGAAAACGGCATCGTTTTCATCGACGAAATCGACAAAATCGCCCGAAAGAGCGATAATCCTTCCATAACCCGCGACGTTTCCGGTGAGGGCGTTCAGCAGGCTCTCCTGAAGATCCTGGAGGGAAACGTCGTGAATGTTCCGCCCAAGGGAGGCCGCAAGCACCCGGAGCAGGATTTCATCCACGTGAACACGCAGAACATCCTGTTCATCTGCGGCGGCGCCTTCGAGGGAATCGAGCGTCACATCGCCCAGCGCAAGAACACCCAGGTCATCGGCTTCGGAGCGGAAGGGAAGAAGAGAATCGAGAAGGATAATCTCATAAGGTTTGTGGAAGCGCGGGACCTTCGCTCTTACGGACTTATTCCGGAGATCATCGGCCGTCTGCCGGTTGTTACCTATCTGGACCAGCTGGACAGGGAGTCCCTCAAGCGCATCCTCACGGAGCCCAAGAACGCGCTGGTGCGCCAGTACGAGTACCTTTTCAGCCTGGACGGCATGAAGCTGGAAATCGAGCCGGAGGTGCTGGACCTGGTGGTGGATACCGCCATCAAGCGAAAACTCGGTGCCCGCGGCCTCCGCAGCATCATGGAAGAACTCATGGACGAGGCCATGTTCGAGGCTCCGTCGTCGCGCAAAAAGAGCTATACGCTCACTCTGAAGCACGCTCAGGAAAAATTGGCAGAATAATTTTGGTACTTCCCAAAAAAGTTCTTACCTTTGCATCCCCACATTTGAGGGCTTAGCTCAGTTGGTTTAGAGCGCTTGCTTGACAGGCAAGAGGTCGGCAGTTCAAATCTGCCAGTCCTCACAAAATGAAGAGATGATTTCCGAATCGTCTCTTTTTTTTGTATATTAGCGGCACGAACAATAATTAGTAACAGATATGAAACGTTTACTTGCTACAGTTGCACTTGCGTGCGCTACCGTTATGATGTTTGCCCAGACCAACCTTCTGAGGCCCAGGATAGAGATCACTGCTATCGGCGATGAGGACAGCGTGAGCCAGGAAGTGTTCTATATGAACGATGAGAGTCCGCGCGTGTATTACCTCTCTGTTGGCGACCTTGGAATCGGCTCCAACATCATCCAGATGGGGTTCGACCCGGTTTATGAGCTGTTCATCCCGCTGGGAGAGAGTCTTGATGAGGCAATTGCCAAACTGGAGAGCTTCAGGGATTTCTGCAAAGAGCCCAGGCTGAGCACAATGGAGGTTCAGGGTTATTTCTCGGTTGCGAATCCTTCCGGCGATCCCGTTACGATAACCGTAACTGCCCGCAGGCGCATCTTTACCAAGATCCTGGAATTCAGCCTTCCCACTTCCAGCGACGGCCTTGTACGTGCCACGTATGTTTCCAGGGGCAATTTCAGGAGCCTTGCAGGCGGTTTGAAGTTCTACAAGGCACTTCATCCCAAGGAACTGTAAGCGGGTATGAGGCGTTTACTCTCAGTTATACTCCTGTGCGTACTGTGCTTCACCGGTGCATACGCGCAGGAGCCTTATTTAACAACGCAGCAGCTTCCGGATCTTATCCAGTGCCTTCCTGCTCCGCCCGCCAAGGGTTCCGCCGCGTTCAAGTATGACGTGAAGCGCTACAAGTGGGGGAAGCAGCAGAGAAAGAACGCTGCCAGGGCGGAAATGGCCCGGCGGGACGGCGTATGGAGCTATGAGGCCCTTCTCACGGAGCTGAGCGTACCTTTCGGCCTGCCCATTTCGGAAAAGCTCACCCCGGAAATCTGGAAACTCATGGTTCGCAGCCTTGCCACCACCGACCAGATGAGGGTGGCTCCCAAGGCATTCTATCACCGCACGCGCCCGTTCGTTTATTTCAAGGAAGATGCATTCCTTGCCGATGACGCCCAGTTCAGCGGGGAGGGGAGCTATCCCTCCGGCCACACCATGCGCAGCTGGACGGCCGCCCTTCTGCTCGCGGAAGTGAATCCCGCAGCGGCGGATGCCCTGTACAAGAGGGCCTGGCAGTGCGGCGAGAGCCGGGTAATCTCCGGCGCCCACTGGCAGAGCGACGTGGACGTGACCAGGGTTGCCGCCAGCATCGGCTTTTCCAGCCTTCACGGCAGCGAGTCTTTCCGGGCCCAGATGGAACTTGCCAAAAGCGAATTCTCTCGCCTCAGCCAGGCAAAGAACGGCAGGGGAGGCTTCGTGCACATCACGGAGGTAGTCCCGGACGTTATTCTGGAAATCCGCTACTTTGGCACCTACAATTTCGTTGGGACCCGCATCGACGGCTATCTGGCCCCCGCGGCTCTGCTAACCCGTGAAGCGGCAGACAGCCTCCGCGCCGTGAGCGACGATGTGATGGCACAGGGCTATCGGCTCAAGATATACGATGCATATCGGCCCCAGTGCGCCGTGAACCATTTCGTCCGCTGGGCGGAGGATGTGGCAGACACCACAATGCGTCGCTACTTCTACCCGGAAGTGGACAAGAGCCGCCTCTTCGAACTGGACTACATCTATAGCAAGAGCGGTCACACGCGCGGCTCCACCGTGGATTTAACGCTGTTCGACATGACCACCGAAAAAGAAGTGGACATGGGCGGCACCTTCGACTGGTTCGGCGAACTGAGCCATCCGGACTATCGCGGCATCACCCCCGAGCAGTATGCCAACCGCATGATCCTCCGCGAAGCCATGATGCGCCACGGCTTCAAGCCCCTTCACAGCGAATGGTGGCACTTCACGCTTAAGAACGAGCCATATCCGGATACGTATTTCGAATTCCCTGTATTATAATTAAGATTAAATATTATGAGAAAGAAAAGAGGCTCCGCCGGAGCAATTATCATCATTATCCTTCTCCTCGGGCTGGGTATCTTCACCTACATCAAGTGGTTCTACGTGTTCAGCGACGGAACCAAGACCGGCCAGCTTAACCGCATTTCCAAAACCGGATATGTGTTCAAGACCTACGAGGGCGACATGATTCTTCTCGGATACGGCAACCGTGGCGCCAGCGGTACCGTCCAGTCAAACGAGTTCAAGTTCTCCGCAGTGAATTCCGAGGTATATGAGCAGCTTCGCGAATACACCGGACGCAGGGTAACCGTGCACTACAAGGAGTATTTCGGCACCCTGCCCTGGAGGGGCTACGAAAAGAGCATCGTGGACAAAGTGGAACTGGCCGATGAATCTTCTTACCCGTACGGAAGCCAGGGAGAAGAACTTTTCCTGTAGATTATGATTAAACGCTTATTATTCTGCCTTGCCATTGCGGCGGGCAGTTTTGTTGCCGGTGCACAGAGCATTCCCGGCTTTACCCCCATCGACACAAATCCTGCACACCCGGGAGAGAACCTCACGATGAGGGAGGCTATCTTCGAGGGCGTCGGCTATGCCCGTAAAGGGTGGCCCACCTGGGTTAGCGGAAACACTTATGCATATTACAAAGACGGACGATGGATCACCGGAGAGGCCGGAGTGTTCGACGAGGAAATCATGGGCCGCCCCAAACGCCCTTCCACGCTTCCGTACAAAGTGTTTTCTGACAAAGGCAGCCTGTATCTGGAGGTCGATGGCAAGCACGTCACGGTTGCCAAGTCGGAGGGCCCCGGCATCGTGTACGGGGAATCGGTCAGCCGCAACGAATTCAATATCAACGAGGGTTGGTACGTTTCGCCATCGGCCCGTAAAATCGCCTTCTTCCGGAAGGATGAATCGGCCGTTACGGAGTTTCCGCTGCTGGATATCGACACGCGCACGGGCGAGCTCCTGAGCATCCGCTATCCCATGAACGGGATGACGTCGGAGAAGATCAGCCTTGGCATCTATGACGTTGATACCCAAAGTATTGTCTATTTGAAGGCCGATGATTTCACGCCCGAACGCTACCTCACGAACGTGGCCTGGTCGCCGGACGACCGCTTTGTGTACGTGCAGGTGGTGGACCGCAGCCAGCATCACATGAAGCTGAACCAGTACCGCGCAAGCGACGGAAGCTTCGTGAAGACGCTTCTCACCGAGGACAACGACGCCTGGGTGGAGCCGCTGGA
>JAEEGF010244202.1_pt1 | contig 15887 bp, 24 predicted proteins | sample 9134171 | NCBI WGS metagenome assembly JAEEGF01 (sample SAMN16246542, study PRJNA631951) | gut metagenome | biome: gut microbiome; feature: rumen; material: AP-attached | host: Bos | place: Iran: Karaj | collected 2018-10
ATGCCACTGCTAGAAAGTAAGCAGGAATACCAGCAGATGAGTTTTTTCTTTTGAAAAGCCTCGGTGGTCCTCCCTAAAACACCCCGACTTATATAGGGAATTTATATAGATTGACCTTCAGCGACTCATATAGCGTTGGAGGTCTTTTTTGAATATAATAATGAGTGTTATATAGAGATTAAAGTATAGGGAATGTGATACGTGGAAATGGCAGAAGAGACAAATAAATACAAAGTAAAATTACCAGCATCTTTTACCAAGAAATATAAGAGTGAAAAGCTTTTAGATGCAAAGCAGATTGATGAGCTTGTAAAACAGTATTTTCCAGATCCTTTTGAACATAAAGATTCAGCGGTGATTCAGTTCTCCTTGGATAGATTTGCTGAGCTTGAAGGCGATTTCATGGATGATTACAAGAATACAGAGAAGATATGCAGGGCTGCAGTTAAAGGCGGAAATAAGTATGAGCTGAAGAACTGTGACAACTTTTTGGAATTTATAAAGACAGCAGACTTGAAGTGAAATGAGTAAGCATGTTAGAGTAGACGGAAAGTTACTACAGACTAATAAGAAGTATGGGGATGAGTGAATATCAGATGTTAAAAGAAATGTTTACGCCAGGTATTCGTATATTTTGGATGATACTGACTGCTCTGTGTTTATTGTATGCAGTGATGGTATATTTGGTTGGGAGTGGCACTTTTTCTTTTGTTATCTGGATTGCTGGAGCGGTCTTCTTCGAGATATGTTTTGTGTTGTCGGGAAAAGGACGATGGGCAGCAGTTCCGGCTGCTGCAAGATGTGTGACATATGGAGTTCTGGCAGTAATAGCTACTGTATTTGTAATCTGTCAGATAGCAATTCTTTCTCATTTTTATGATAAAGGGGAGAAGAATCTTGACTATGTCATAGTGCTTGGTGCGCAGATGAGATCAAGCGGACCGAGTGTGATATATCAGTATAGGCTTGAAAAGACCAGGGAATACCTGGAAGATAATCCGCAAACCAAGTGTGTTACTACAGGCGCTCAGGGGAATAACGAACCGATGAGCGAAGGCCAGGGTGGAGCCGATTATCTTGTGAATCTTGGAATACCTGAAGACAGAATTGAAGTAGAATCGCTGTCTATGGATACGGAAGAAAACATAATGAACGCCATTGAGATTATTGAGCGGAATGAAGAAAGTACAGAAAACCTCAGGATTGGAATTATAACAAACGGATTTCATGTGTTCAGAGGAGTTCATATAGCTAAAAAACAGACTGATGCAGAGGTCTGTGGCATAGCTGCTTATATGCAGCCGCAGTACATTCCGAACAATATGGTCCGTGAAACCTTTGGAATACTAAGAGATTTTTTTGCTGGACGGTTGAAGCTTTAATATGGGGGATCATGGGGGATAAGGGTCAGAAATTACATGTGAAGAGCATTATCCGTTCTTGAAAGCAATTTATTATACTGAGGCAAATGAATACAGAACCGAATGGGAAAATGGAAACAATAATTACTATCAGTAGAGATTATCCGGGATATTATGAAACAATCATAGAAAAGTATTATTGACTGCTTTGTTAATGATAACAGTAGGAACTGTTGGTTGCGGAGCAAAGACGGATAAGGATGTGACAATAATTGGCGGTGCAGATGGCCCAACATCTATTTTTCTTGCATCAAAGACTGGAGAAGAAGAAATTACCGATGATCTGGCTATTTTGGCTATCAAGAATTACTGTTATGAGACAAATCCTGACCTAAAGAACATGGAAGGATCTGACCAGTACACATTATACTGGAATGTTGAGTCAAGCGATGAAAATGAAATTGTAGTACTGTTTAGATCATATACAGCCGCTCAGGTCAGATATTATATAGATAAGGCTTCAGGAAACACGTATGTTACAGAGTTTATTCCGGGGATAACGAATGAAGAACGCACTGATGAGAACTTTAATATAAAGGACTATTATATTGCAAATGATTCATCGGATAATACACAGGCTATCCCAGGAACATGGCAGACAGCCTCTATTGGATATGAGGATGGCGACGAAATACAGCCTGAGTATTATGTGGAGTTTACAAAGACTGACGTAAAATATGGTCATATGAAGGATGGGGATTTTGTCGTGGACCATTCTGATAAGATCAGCGAACTTGAGAAGACTGCCGATGGTGAATACAAAGTGAAGGCAGAGTCTGCTAATGGGGTACAGTATACGTATCGGACGGCTGAAGGTGATGCTGATGTACTTGAATATTATGAGACCTGGAATGAGGACGATTTCTCAGAAATGTACAGAGGAGGAGCGTCACTTACTATTACAAAATGATGCATCTGACGCATTATTTGGAGATGACGAATACCTTGTTCCGATAAGTATTTCAAAGGATTCTTTGATAAATGAATTAAAGACAGCTGTTAATACATACGGCGATGTGAAGGAAGCAGGTGCTACGTATATGGTAGAGTCCGAGAAAAAATTTGCTGAATTATTAGATCATGATAATTCAGTCAACGGGAAAACAATATTGTCAAGGGAGCATATCCTCAGAACATGTAAAAGTGAAGTAAAAATTGCGATGCTACCGATTGTTATCGTTATGATGTCGATATGCGTGCTGAGTACTATTTTTATAGAACCCAAGTCAGGAATAATTGAAAAATATGCAATACTGGTGCTTTGGATTATTGGAATTATAACCGTTGTAATACAGTTTTTTATAATGCTGAAGACTCAACAGACCATCAAAGAGGCTCTTCCATCTGGAAACTTTAGAATCTACCTCGCCCGTAGCCAGAGACGGAGGAGATACTCCTGTTATTTTGAAATCGACGGGAAAGACCGAAAAGTTCCTAGCGGCGCTTTGGGCCAAGTGAGGCTGCTCGGGGAAGAAGATGTCTATATTTTGATGATCAATGACAAAATAACGGCTCTTTATCCCACTACGAAATTCGCACTGGATGCAGATCTTTCAGGGAAAATGTATACTGCGCATCAGTTGATAGATATGGAGCTTCAGGAATAAAAAAGAAAGTTGGGGAAAAGAAGAATGATTGATGTGTTTGGGACGTTAGGCCCTTCATGCGATGATGTGCAGATTTTAACAGATATGTTTGCTGCCGGGATGACAGGCATAAGGATTAATTTGTCGCACGTCATGCTCACAAATTGTATTGGAAGTATCGAAAAAATACAAAAGGCAGCAGCTGTTTGCGATAAGGTACCCAAAATATTGATAGACATGCAGGGACCTGAGCTTCGTATAGGAAGATTTAAAGGCTGTATCGAACTATCTGAAGGAAGTACTGTGAGCCTTGGAGTACATGGAATTCCTCTGGATAGTAAGATATTAGAGAGCTTAAGTATAGGTGATGAGGTTCTTCTTGATGACGGCAAGATTCGTGGAAAAGTTATTGATAATAAAGAGAATGATGTTTGTTTAAAGATACTTCGCGGAGGAAAACTTACCCAAAGAAAAAGTATTGTAATCACAGAAAAAGAACTGAAGTTACCGGCAGTAACCCAGGATGATATAGAAAACATCAAGGTTGCAAGCAAATTGGGCATCACCGGAATCATGCAGCCTTTCGTAAGAAGTAGTGATGACCTTGTGTTTGTAAGAAAGGTACTGGATGAGAACGGATGCGAAGATATAAAGATTTACGCCAAGATAGAAAATGCATCAGGGGTAAAAAACATAGTATCATTCTTAGATCTTTGTGATGAGGTTATCATAGCAAGAGGTGATTTGGGAAACAGTATGCCGCTATGGGAACTTCCACATACACAGAAATATATATCCAAGATATGCAATGACCATGATAAGCCATTTATGGTCGTTACACAGATGCTTTCTTCCATGGAAAAAAGTGCCGTCCCAACAAGAGCAGAAGTCAGCGACATCTATAACGCTGTACTTGACGGCGCTTACTCCGTAATGGTAACAGGAGAGACCGCGATAGGAGAATATCCCGTCGAAGTTATCCGATATCTTTACAATACGGCGCAGGAAGCGTTGAAGCATATGGGGGATTGAGTCAGGGTCCATTGGAGAAAATAGTTAATGAATTACGTTTAATTGCCAAAAACATTGTCAAAAAATGACAATTGTCAGAAAAATATGTGTTAAGTATACTTGTATACAAACAAAGGCGTTTTGATTCACTTAGTGTTTCAAAGAGCCTTTTTTGTTTACTAATCCTACAAGATACATGGAGCAAAGGCGCTTCGGTTTATACCGAGGCGCCTTTTTGCATCCGGGAAGAGGTAAAACAATGGCTATGATAAAGCTGGAGAAAGTGAATAAATACTTTGGGGATCTTCATGTATTAAAAGATGTGAACCTTGAAGTTGAGGAAGGTGAAAAACTTGTAATAATAGGTCCATCCGGATCAGGAAAGTCAACAACAGTAAGATGCATGAACTTTCTGGAGGCACCAAGCAGCGGACATGTGTATATCGATGGAACTGAACTTACTGCAAAGAACAAGACCAAAGTAATACGAGACAGCACATCTATGGTATTTCAGCAGTTTAACTTATACCCTCATATGACAGTTCTTAAAAACCTTACTTTGGCGCCAATGAAACTTCACCATAAATCTAAAAAAGAGGCAGAAGAGCTGGCATATCATTATCTGGATATTGTTGGACTTAAAGACAAAGCGGATGTTTATCCAACTACATTGTCAGGCGGTCAGCAGCAGAGAATAGCAATAGCCAGGGCGCTTTGCTCCCAGAGCAAGATAATTCTTTTTGATGAGCCTACGTCAGCGCTTGACCCTGAAACCATTCAGGAAGTATTGGATGTCATGATAAAGCTGGCAAAAGAAAATATCACCATGGTCGTAGTTACTCATGAAATGGGATTTGCCCGCCAGGTGGCTGACAGAGTGGTATTTATGGCAGATGGACAGATAATAGAAGCCGGTACACCGGAACACTTTTTTAACAATCCTGAAAGCGAAAGAGTTAAGCAGTTTTTGGGAAAAATCATCAGATAGTATGTCACGTACATGAATTGAAGTTGTACTGGCTATAGATTATTAAGAGGAGGAATTTAATTATGAGAAAAATAACAAAGAGATCTTTGAGTGCAGTGTTAGTGGGGGCAATGAGCATGATGCTGGTAGCTTGTGGCAGTACTCCACCAAGTGCAGAGGCTGCGGAAACAGTAGCTGAATCATCTGAACCTGCTGAAGTTGCCGGTGCTCAGAAGTCTGAGGAAAAGAGCTATCCGGAAGATGTTCAGGCTGTTATTGACAGAGGTGTTTTAAGAGTTGGTGTAAAGAATGCTGTAATCGGATTTGGCTATGAGGATCCAATTACCGGTGATTATTCCGGAATGGAGATTGAGCTGGCAAAGGCCCTCGCAGCAAAGCTTGGAGTTGATGTTGAGTTTACAGCAGTTACAGCTGCAACAAGAACAGAGCTTCTTGATTCTGGTGATATTGATTGTGTACTTGCTACATTCACAATAACAGATGAGAGAAAAGAGAGTTGGGATTTCACTACACCTTACTATACAGATTATGTAAGTGTTCTTGTGGAAGATTCAAAGGAAATCAAATCTCTGGAAGATCTTAAGGATGCTACAGTTGGCGTATCATCAGGTTCAACATCAGCTAAATCACTGATAAAAGCAATGATAGAGCAGGGAGTTTTGACCGGAGATGGTTTTGATGAAGAGAGCTTCGATCCTGCAACATGGACTGATGGTATTAAATTCCAGCAGTATGATGACTACCCAACAATCTCAACTGCTCTTAGTGCCGGTGAAGTAGATGCGTTCTGTGTAGACAAGTCTATCCTTGCAATCTATAAGACTGAAGGCAGATCATATATCGATGCTGAATTTGCACCTCAGAACTATGGAATTGCAACAACAAAGGGCTCAGGCATGTCAGAAGTTGCAGAGCAGCTGGTAACTGACAGCTTTGCAGATGGAACTATAGCAAAGCTTATTTCCGAGAACGGACTTGAATAAGTAATAAAATGGGAGGACCGGTGATGTCTGGATTATTTTCACCAAGAGCATGGAATAAGATATGGATTTATAGAGGAACATTTCTGCTTGGACTCTTTAATACTCTTAGAACGGCTTTCGTAGCACTTTTAATAGCACTTACACTTGGAATTATTTTTGGACTTATGGCAACCAGTGGAAAAAAAGTGTTGAAGGCTATAGCCAGAGTTTATGTAGAGGTGATCCAGAATACACCGGTTCTTTTACAGATGTGCTTCCTATATTATGCATTGGCCTTTTCAGGGCATAGTCCCGGAATCATAGTGACCGGAATTTTGGCGCTGGGGATATATACCGGAGCTTATATGGCAGAGGTCATAAGAGCAGGTATAGAATCTGTTCCCAAAGGTCAGTTTGAAGCAGCGCGATCACAGGGATTTGGGTACGTAGGCTTAATGTATTACATCATACTTCCTCAGAGCATAAAAGTAATCTTGCCGCCAATGACCAATGTGATAGTCAATATGATAAAAAACACTTCTTGTCTTTACATAGTTGGAGGAGCAGACCTTTTGTCTCTGACATACAGCTTTGTTACCGGAGAAAACACCGGTGGTTCATATGCACCTGCATATATAGTGTGCGGAGCAATATTCTTTGTAATATGCTTCCCGCTATCCTCATTGGCATCGATGTGGGAGACATCACTGAAAAAGAGGGATCAGAGGGTATTCCAGACCGGAACACCGAAGGAGGCGTGATATGAATACACTGGGTAATAGTCTTTCGATGCTAAAAAATCCTGCAATAATCTCTTTTATACTACAGGGAGTTCTTTTTACTCTGATAATTTCTGTTGTGGCTGTAATTCTCAGCATAATGTCAGGAACGGTTCTGGCACTTATGAGGAACTACTGCACATCCGGAAAAACGAAGATTTTTAAGACGATATCTGTTATTTATATTGAGTTATTCAGGAATACACCACTTTTGTTCTGGATATTTATATGTGTTGTTTTTTGCCCGACGCCGGGATTTGTAGACAGGCAAATGTTTGGACTTTCGTCAGTAAATAACAAGCTTCTTTTCAAGGCTTCGGTAGCGCTTATTCTGTATACATCCAGTGTTATTGCTGAGATAGTAAGGGGAGGATTGAATTCAGTAGCACATGGGCAGATAGAAGCAGGGCAATCTCAAGGTTTTGGAATGGTTCAGATCATGTGGTACATTGTTTTGCCACAGGCTTTCAGAGCCATAATACCAACTTTACTTAGCCAGGTAATTACAACCATAAAAGACAGTTCTTTTCTTGCAAACGTGGCCGTTATTGAGCTGATGTCCAGGACAAAACAGATATTGTCGGCAGCTAACAGGTACAACGGAACTAATGCCATAAATGTTTCTGATGTATTTGTGCTGTTTGGCACAGCTGCGCTGATATATTTTGTAATTAACTTTTCTATTTCGATGATGGTAAGAGGATTGCAGAATAAAAAAACTTTGTCTAATAGAAAAGAAAAGGCTTTAGTAGTAAAGAACAGAACAGCAGGGGTGGCATGCGATGGATAAATATGTAATTACAATATCCAGACAATTCGGCGCATTGGGAAGAACAATAGCTCAGAAAATGTCCGAAGAACTTGGAATAGAGTTTTATGACAGAGATATCGTTGAGCACACAGCAAAGCGAATGGGGCTTCCTGTCTCGGAGATAAGCAACGAGGAGGAACGTGCAGGAGGATTTTGGGCTGAAAAGAGATACCCTCTTGGAATGGGACCCGTGAGTATGCAGGACGAAGTATTTCAGATACAGAGCAATATCATTAAAGATTTAGCGTCAAAAGAGTCCTGTATCATTGTCGGAAGATGCGCAGACTACTGCCTTCGTGATATGGACAGAGTGCTAAATATTTTTGTTTACGCACCAGTAGAGAAAAGAGTTGATAATTGTACATCTATTCTTGGAATGGACGAAAAAACAGCAAGAAAGATGATACAGGAAGTGGATAAAGCAAGGGATTTCTACAGAAAAAAATATTGTAAAGATACATTAGGTGTATTCGATAACAGGGACATCTGTATTGATTCCGGCAGGTTTGGCGCTGAAGCTACTGCAAGATTATTATGTGGAGTGGTAAGAAGCGTGTTTGCTTCTTAAGCCGCACTTGGGACGATAATTACATACCGCTTATTTATAGGTCAGTATCTTTATACTGATCTATTATTTTGCCTAAATCAGACGTACAGGCAGCGGATGGCCCCGCTGTCCCCCTAGTACATAGCTAAAACATAGAAAATACGATACAATGAAAAAAATTAGTTGAGAGAAAAGAGTATCAACAGCTTGAAAGTGTGATTTGCTATAATATGGTCTAAGGGGAATAAGGAGGCGCATATGAAATCAATTCTTATTAAGGATACAACTAAAGAAGAAAGAGAACAGATAGTAAAGGCGTCACTCGATTGTGGTGGAGGATGTGAAAACTGCTCGTCATGCTGGCTTGGTGGTGGCAGCCCTTGGGACATCTACCAGGACTACATTGACGGTAAAAAAGAGATACGCGAGATAAATCAGGAATATATGGAGAAGTATCGTCAGGACAGACAGATACATTGAGGTATAAAGATGGGGAATGCACCGGAGATAGCGGCGTCAACAGAACAAGAGCGTAGAGCATACATTAAGGAAAGATTTCCCTGTATAGCTGACTGTGACATGTGCGGTCTTTGTAAGGTCTTTCGTGGAAAAGATGCTGAGACTGCCTATGCGGATTATATTAAGGGAAACAGGTCTTTTTCTGAAGTGTCAGAAGATTATAGATAATCAAGTTTTTAGAAAAGAGCTGAAAGCATTTAATTTTACGTAGAGGAAAATTATGAAAAATTTAAAGATAACATTTAATTCTCCCGTAGTATTGGGATTTATATTTAGCAGTCTGGCAGTACTGATTCTTGGATTTGCCACGCTTGGAAAGAGTAATGAGCTTTTGTTCATGACGTATCACTCGGCGCTGACGAATCCTTTGACATATGTGCGCTTCTTTACACATGTTCTGGGACATAGTGGCTGGGAGCACTACATTGGTAATGCTGCGTATATTCTTTTGCTTGGGCCTATGCTGGAGGAAAAGTATGGTTCAAAGAGAATTTTGCAGATAATTTTAGTAACAGCACTGGTTACAGGCCTAATGAATTATATTCTTTTTCCCAATGTAGCTCTGTGCGGTGCCAGTGGAGTTGTATTTGCATTTATACTTCTGACATCGTTTACCAGTTTTAAAAATGGAGAAATACCGCTGACTTTTATTCTTGTTGCAGTAATTTTCCTGGGGCAGCAGGTGTATGAAGGCGTATTCCTTCAGGACAACATATCCAATCTGTCTCATGTTATGGGAGGTATTATCGGATCTGCAGTGGGATTTAAGCTTAATAAAAAACGTTGATTAAATGGAGGAGAAGGGAATGGCAACAGCAAAGACTACAACAAAAAAAGAGACAGCAGCAAAGAAGACTACCGCAAAGAAAACGACTGCGAAAAAGACGACAGCAAAAAAGACGACTTCTGCTAAGAGCACAGGAACATCTGTTAAGGTTACAGCTACAGAGAAAAAGCTTCTTGAATTATACAGGGCAGCAGATGCTGATACAAAGAAAGCTGCTATGGCTCTTTTAAAGGGGGAAAAATCTCAGCTTGGGGGAATACTGGAGTCTATTCTTGAGAATAAGACTATCATGAATACAGTAACAAGTCTTTTTAAGTAAAGGAATGTGGTATAAGCGATAGGTCAATTTTATTATGGGGGAATCATGAGGGGAATAAAGGTTCAGAAAGCGCAAGTTAAGAGCAGTATACTTGAGAAAACCGGTGGAGTATGCGCTGTATGCGGCAGACCGCTTGTACATGGGAAGGTGACGATAGAGCACTATATACCTAAGTACCATGGTGGAACTGATGATGAACGAAATCTTTTGCCTTTGTGCAAGAACTGTAATAGGCGTAAGGGGTCACGCATGGTTCGAGCAGAAGAATTTTATCCGTTTTTAAAAGCAAGATTTTTTAACGAGGCAAATGAATATAGGACAGAATGGGAAAACGGAGGAGAACAGGGAAAATTCGAAACGAAAGGCAGTGTGAAGACTGAAGATGAATGATTTGGAATTTAATAACAAAAAGCAATGCGGGCTTTGGCTTATGTTAGTTTGTGCAGTAATCGTGATAGCAGATATTTTTGGTGGTAAGTTCTTAATTAACCCGATTATTTTTTTGATAGGATATACAGATGCTTTTTACAAAGATAATTTGCGGTATGTATTTATTCTTCTTATCCAAGCCATCGGCTTTTGTACGAAAAAAGTTGGACTAATAAACAGATTTATATATGACTTCTGAAGGAAAAGTCCAGATAGATACTGGAAAAGAATACTTTATCCAGAACAGTGGTGATTAAAGCCATTTTCGTGAAAATATGGAATTATGAACTGATAATTTGCCTAATTAAGCCTGTAAAGCGTACTGGCGCTGTATTATTCTTTATCTTGTAAGAAAAACTTACAGGAGGAGAGCAATGAGAGGGTATTTTAAAGTAGCATCTATTTTGTCATTTATAGGATCTGCAGCTTTTATTTTTGTGTCGATGGAAACAGGCAAGCTCGTGTTTATTGTATTTTCATTGATAATGCTGTGTAATGGAATTGATTTCTGGACTAAGGTTGATGCTTATAATCAGAAAGCAAGAGCGGAAAATAGGGAAGAGAAATAATTTAGCTATTATTTATGGAAATTTGATTGTTTTCTTGAATTAAATAAACTACAATGATGCAAATAATAGATGGGTAAAACCGGAGTGATCCGGCGACACAAAGCTAAAGGGACTTAATGAGTCAGCCAGCTGCAATCAAAACATCGCAGCGCTGCGGTGTTTTTTCTTTTATATTGAGGAAGAGATGAAATCAAGGAAGGTGTTACACGGCGTATTTGCCGCAATAATTTCTTTTGGAATCGTTATAGGTACAGTTCTATCCGGTAATGCGCCGGGAGGACAAGCTGGTGCTGCTGAAAATGTGGCAGCATTCTCGGGGAGTCCTTATGTGGTTTTAAACAATAATGTTCCTGAGTTTACTGAAGATGAAATTACAACGATGTCTTATGAGCAATATGGTTCTCTGGATGGCTTGGGACGCTGTACTCCGGCGATGGCTTGTGTTGGCATAGACATGATGCCTACGCAGGAAAGAGACTCAATTGTTTCCGTTAAACCTACAGGATGGAAGTAATCATGCAGATGAAGGCTATGTTCAACAAGAGCAGTCGCAGGAATTTATTGCTACTTATGATAATTCTGATACTTCGGTGGATAGAACAATTCCTTCTGAATCAGTCACTGAACCGGCAGCAGAGAGCGCTAAGTCATCATATGTTGCCAATAAAAATACTAAGAAGTTTCATTATCCATCTTGCAACAGCGTTTCTAAAATGAATGAAAAGAATAAGCTCTACTTTGAAGGAACAAGAGATGAACTGATAAACCAAGGCTATGAGCCGTGTAAGAATTGCAGGCCATAGAATTTAAAAGCACTTCCGTGACTCATATAGCATGGAAGTGTTTTTTTGCAGAAAGTGAAGTATATTATGTTTGAGTGATAGTGTTAAAATACAAATGTAAATGATAAAAGGCAGCAGATATAGGGGAGAAGATTGAAAATGGAATTGTTTGATGGAAGGCCGGAAAACTGTGAAGGCCGTTTACCTAGAGAAGTCAGGGTATATGACTATTTGGATAAGCTTGGGATAGAGTATAAACGAGTTGATCACGAGCCTGCAACAACTATGGAAGCCTGTGAAGAGGTAGACAAGGTGCTGGGAACAGTGATGTGCAAAAATCTTTTTCTCTGTAACAGGCAGAAGACCAGTTTTTATCTGCTGCTCATGCCAGGGGATAAGAAGTTTAAGACAAAAGAACTGTCGAGTCAGATAAATTCAGCCAGACTTTCTTTTGCTGAAGCAGAGGATATGTTGAAATATCTGGACATTGAGCCCGGAGCGGTAAGCGTAATGGGACTCATGAATGACAAGGATCATGAAGTGCAGCTCCTTGTGGATGAGGACCTTAAAACTGCTGAGTTCTTTGGTTGCCATCCATGTGTATGTACATCAAGTTTGAAAATCAGGACAGCCGACATTTTTGAGAAGTTCCTGTCGGCAGTAGGACATGAACTGCAGACGGTTCACCTTGTAGGAGAGGATTGAATATGAGATTTCTTGGTAATTTGATTTGGATATGATTGAGGAAAAGATATGAGCCAGATATGGGAAATATTACATAAGCCGGAGACGGTGGTTTTCTTTGATATAGACGGAACTTTGACAAGCTATAACTATGGTGAGCATCACGCGCATCATGAGCTTGACTATACTCCTGAGTTCAGAGATGTAAATATATATGCTGATTGTAAACGGTTGAAACCCCTCTATGATTATATTAAGGGGCATGACGTTGACAGACTCTACTGTATTTCGAGGGAGCCACATGGTCATGAGGCGTGGAAATCAGAGATGGTTGAGAGACTGTACGGAATTCCTGCATCGCACTGTTTTTATACTTTGGATGCCGGCAAGAAGCCGCAGATAGTCATGGACAAGGTAAAAGAGCTGTTTCCTGATATAGATCCCAAGTTAGTAGTTCTCATGGATGACAATGATGAGACACTTGGACTTTATATGAAAGAAACACCGTTTTGTACAGCCCATCCAATGATTTTTATGGAAAACCTTTGATAGTTGGAGGAATGATAATGTAGTTGTTCCTGTTTGATGGTTCAAATTATTATATTAGCGGAAGATTACGAGGCTTTTATTATATAATACAAGAAAAGCAAAGGTGCTTTAGTTTAGGGCATCTTTGCTTATTTTTTTGTATCAGGTAGACGCGCGACTTACATAATTTGCTAAAAATGCGGAATATATCATTTCCAGACGCAAACACTGATATATATTTGTAATATTGTCTCAAATATAATGATATCATCAACCAGATAAATAAAAGAACATGGTTGAGAAAGATGCAGTTAATAATGATGGTGTTGTTGTGTGGAAAGGACGATGAATTATGATGACATTATTATTTCTGATTTTATTCTTTGGATTATTTGGAAAACTCGCAGGCTTTGCATTCAGGATGACTTGGAACATGATGAAGTTCATTATGGTGATAGCGTTCGTTCCGGTTATTATAGTTGCAATAGTTGGTGGACTTGTAAGGGTAGCACTTCCGATTCTTGTAATTTTGGGAATCGTATATTTGCTTAGAAGAGAAACTGTTTAACTTAAAGAAAAGATTGGAGGGAAAGAACATGGGAATTATTTGGGGTCTTATACTTGGTGCAATCGCTGGATTCATTGCCAGCAAACTTATGAGTGAAAAGTCAGGAACTGTCAAGAATATCGTTCTTGGTATCGGCGGTGGAATTGTAGGAGGCTTAGTGTTTAAGGTTCTTGGATTCACTGCTTCAGGATTGATCGGAAGCCTTATTGTTTCGACAGTAGGTGCTTGCATCTGTATCTGGGCTGGAAGAAAGCTCTTTTCATAAATGAAGTTTAATGAAAAGGAGGTTCCACATGAGTGATAACAAGATAATGAAATGGCTGGTGCTTGCAATCCTTGCAGTCTACGTAGTTTCGCCAGCAGATCTTTTGCCGGGACCCGTAGATGACGTAATCGCGATTCTCTTATACCTAGCGGCGAACAAAAGAGATTTAAGGATTGGCAAGAAAAATGATGACATTGAAGTTATCGACGTCGACGGGAAAGAAATTTAATACAGGGAAAATTTAGGAGGAGTCCTTATCTGATATAGATAAGGGCTCTTTTTTGAGATGGGAAAATTATTTATACTTATGGTGTAAGAAATAAAACAAAGGAGGACAAAAATATGAGTATGTAAAGTGAGTTTTTTGCAGGAAATAATTGGGGCATAACAAATATGTGTTGGATTACAGATTTCAAGATAAGCAACAGACAAGACAGAAATAACAGATTTGACAGAAATTACAGACGCAATGTATAATTTTAGATATGACATAAATTATCATTACCGTATAGATAAAACAGATGATTTAAAGGAGAAAATAAATAAGCTATGTTTTCTAATCCATTTACCCCTATATTTGGAGGTAAGCCAGATGTCTTTTTTGGACGTGATAAAATACTAGACCTCTTTGACCTGGCTATGATCGAACGTGGCAGTGATGAAAGGGTGATGTTCATCACTGGGACTAGAGGTTCTGGAAAAACAGCCTTACTCGAGCAAATGTCCATACGAGCAATGAAGAAAAGAAAGGTAATAGATCTTGGTCCAGATGATACCGTGGAGCAATTTATAACAGAATTATGTGGATATGACGAAGAGGTAAAGACGGTTAGTCCTCAGGCTAATCTAAGTATACTTGGAGTCGGAGGCGGACTCAGCGGTGGATCTATATCAAAGGCAAAGCACATCGGACGGGAAAAGCTCCAGCCTCTTCTTCTTGATTTTTGCTCTAAAAACAAACAAGGACTCCTTGTAACAATAGATGAGATCCAGAAGGTTTCGCTTGAGGATGTATCATCTATTTGTAACGCATTTCAAATGGCCTCAAGAAAAGGATACGATATAATGTTTGCAGCTGCGGGGCTTCCATACTCTTATGATAAAATCGTGCAGCATACAGGATGCTCTTATCTTCGCCGCTCAGTACATGAAGAAATTGGGCTGTTCACATGGGATGAAGCCTCTGATGCACTAAATAAAATGTTTTCAGGTATCAAGGGGTTGCAGATTGATCAGTCATATCTTGATGAAATTAATAAATTCAGCTATGGTCATCCTTATATAATGCAGCTTCTTGGATATCACCTGATCTTATGTATAAATGAAAATAAGCCAAAGGCTAGGCATACTGTTTCAGAAGCTGAACTAAAAAAAGCAGAACAGAATACTTTGCTTGCTTATCAACAAAGAGCTCTAAAGCCCCTTCTTGATGAGGCTTCTGGGCAAGAAAGAAAATATCTGATGAAAATGTCTGAGTGCATGGACAGTGATAGACTTACAGCTACATCTGATATAGCCAAAGCTCTTGATACAACGCAAAATAAACTAAGCAAGGTAAGAGAAGAACTGATCGCACATGGTATTATTGCAGCTCCGGAACGTGGTAAGGTAATGTTTTGCATTCCTTATTTGGCGGATTATGTAAAACAGGAAGCAGTCAATTCGAGCGTAATTAGCGTTGCCAGACAAAGAGGCGTGTAAATTTAAAAACCAATCTCATAATCAAACTAAAAGAGCATTTCTTCAACATAGGAAAAGCTCTTTTTTGTTGCCATATATAACCATCTGCCGTGGGGAAATATAATATATTATCTAGCTCTTGCTATTTAGGCGATACAGTTCTTTCATATGTATTATTGAAAATAGTTGACTTATACAACTAATGTAATTATCATTTATATTCAAATGGAGGATTTTCATGGATAAGGTAAAAATGTTTCGAGAAAGAACCAGAGAACTTGAGCGAAATCTTGAAAATATGAATCGCTCTGATTGCTGTCAGTGTTCCGTAACTACTTCCCAGTGTTTTCTTGTAGTGGAGATTGGGCGTAATCCTGGAATATGTGTGAAAGAACTTGCAAACGTGCTTAAGCTTGATAAAAGTGCTGTAAGTAGAGCGGTCGAAGAGCTGGTACAAAAAGGTTTTGTTGTCAGAGAACCATCAAAAGCGGATCGTAGAAGTGTAGTTCTCACTCTGACAGAAGAAGGCGAAGCCAGATTCAATAAGATTGAGAATGATATGTACGAGAAGTTCAAAAAGGTATTTGCTAGAATCCCAAAGGACAAGCAGGAACAGGTTCTCGAAGCATTACAAATATATAATGAAGCATGT
>JAEEGF011454595.1_pt1 | contig 15887 bp, 10 predicted proteins | sample 9134171 | NCBI WGS metagenome assembly JAEEGF01 (sample SAMN16246542, study PRJNA631951) | gut metagenome | biome: gut microbiome; feature: rumen; material: AP-attached | host: Bos | place: Iran: Karaj | collected 2018-10
AACAGGCATCCAGAAGGAGCTCTGCCCAATGATCATGGGGATGACTCCCACCGCTGTGGTGGCTGTTGTCAGGAAGATGGGCACCATGCGCCTTCGGCCTGCGTCAAAGGCTGCATCGCGTGGCGACATTCCTTCTGCCCGCTTCTGGTCTGCATGCTCGAAGATGAGTATCTCGTTGCGCATGATGATTCCCATCAGGGTGATGAAACCAAAGAGGGAGGTGAGCCCCAGCACGCGGTTGGCGATGAGCAGTCCTATCATGGCTCCTGGAGCAGAGAGAGCAATGGCAGCGATAGAGAGGAAGGTGATGTCGAAGCGCTTGAAGTTGAAGAGCAGGAAGAAGAAGATGACCACCAGCGAGAGGGACAGTCCTGCAGCTACCTGAGGCACTATCTCATCGTTGCGCTCCGTCTCGCCGCCTATCTCAGCACGTACTCCGCTGGGCAAGTCCATGTGGCTGATGAAGTCGATCACGCGATTCTGGATAGGCAGGGCCAGGGTGTTGCGTTTCCCCTGGGCTGTCACGCTGACGCAGCGCTCTCCATTGCGATGGAGAATCCTCGTTTCTGTCCATGTGGGGTGAACGTTTGCCACTTGCCGCAGAGGCACACTCTGGGGGCCAACGAAAACATTCTTCACGTCGTCGATCGTGTGAAGTTCCTTGCTTGGCTCGCTCTTGACCACTATGGGCAATTCGTAAGTCCCTTCCCACATGCTTCCTACCTTCAGGTCACCAGATTGTGCCATGAGCTGGAGGGCAGCTGCCGTGCGGTTGATTCCCAGCTGGGCACTTGCCACAGGGTCGAGCTCGATGTCCACGATAGGATGAGGATAATCAAAGTCTGTATGCACCCACTCCAGCTCAGGAATGGTGCGCATCTCTGCCATCAGGGTTTCAGCAGCCTGGTGGATGGAGTCGAGATTCTCGCCATAGAAACGGTACTCGTAGGTGGGCACGTCGAGAAAGTCCATCTGCTGGAATTTCACGTATGCCTGGGGCCAATGGTTGCTGTAGCGCGGCATGTACTCGTCCAGCAGGGCAGCCGTAGTCTTGATGTCAGGCGTGTTCACTATCAGCTGGGCATAGTTGGGACCGCCCATCTGGGGGGCATAGGAAATGTGGAAGCGGGGGGATGAGCATCCCACGAAACTCGTCACACTCAGCACCCGCTCGTCGCTCATCAGGATATCACGTACGGAATCAGCTATTGCCTCCGTCTCTGCCAAGCCTGCCGTCTCAGGCAGATAAATCTCCACAGCGAACTGGTTGCGGTCTGCATAGGGGAACTGACGCATTTTCAGTTTGGGGAAGATGAAGCCACTCAGGGCCACCAGCAGAAGTGCCACGCATATCGTAATCCAGGGATGGCGGAAGTTCCATTGCAAGCATTTGTCATAGAACTCCTGCACGTAGTCTGTCACGTTCTTCTTGCCCTGTTCCTGACGGCTGGAGGTGGCCTTCTTGATGAGCCCCACCTCGAGCGCTGGCATCACGAAGACTGCCAGAGCGAGGCTGACCATCAGGTTGATGGTGATGCAGACAGGGAAGAGGCCCACCACATCGCCTGCAGTACCCGTCATGGTGTAGATGATGGGATAGAAGATGGCACAGATGCATACTGTGGCAAGCAGCATGGGGAAGAAATATTGCTTCACGCTCTTGATGGCTGCCGTATGGCGATCATAGCCCAGCCCCAGGTATTCCAGGTATCCATCGATGACCACAATGCTGTTGTCCACAATCATGCCCAGCACCACTATCAGACAGGCCAGCGTGATGATGTTGAGCGGAATGTTGAACACATACATGAGACCCACGGAAATGAAGGTGCTCAGTGGAATGGTGGCGGCTGCCACGACGGCTGAACGCCAGGGGAACAATATCAGCATCACCAGGACGATGACGATCATACTCTCTATCAGGTTGACCAGGAAATCCTTCACGCTGTCGCGCACCACCTGTGGCAGGTCTGTTATGCGGCTCATCCTGACATCCTCAGGCAGGTAGCTCTGGCGGAACTCGTTGAGCACCTCGTCCACCTCCTCGCCGTATCTCACGATGTTGTGTCCGCTGGTCATCTCCAGCGAGAGAAGCACGCAGCGGTTGCCGTTCTGCTGGATGTAGCTGTCGCTGGTATCGTATTCGCGCACCACACGAGCGATGTCGCTCACCCTGACCGTCTTGCCCGATGGGTCTGAATAGATGATTTGGTTGGCTATCTCCTCCTCGCTCTTCTGAGCGGAAGCGATGTGGAAGGTGAGGTTCTGCTGCGGAGTGGATATCTGGCCAGCCATCGTGGTCAGCCCTTGTGCGCTGAGCATCTGGGCGATGCTGCTCTGTCCGATTCCATAGGCTGCCAGGCGCTCGCGGTCCACATAGAGGGTTATCTGCTCCTTGATGTTGCCGTACTGGCGCACGTTGCTCACTGATGGGATGCGGCGCAGGCGGTCGGCCAGATCGTCGCTGTACTGCTGCAGTTCCCTGTAGCTGCGGTCCTTGCTCTCAACGGAGATAAGCAGGGCACACGTGTCGCCAAAGTCATCGTTGGCTATCAATGCCAGGACGCTGCTGGGCAGGCTCGCCTTGAAACTGTTGAGTCCGTGCTTGATCTTCGACCACACCTCGTCCTTGTTCATCACATCGTCGTTGAGCGTCACCATCACCATGCACAACCCGTTCATGCTCGTGGTCGTCGTCTTGGCTCTGTTCACCTCTTTATATGTAAACAGGAAGCGCTCCAGCGGACGGGCAATCTCAGCCTCCACCTCCTCGCTCGTGTTGCCTGGAGCAACAGCTATCACCACGCCCTGGCGGATCACGAAGGGAGGGAACTCATCCTTCGGCATCATGTACATGCCGTAAAGGCCGAAGATTGTCAGCAGCCCAACCAGCAGGGCTGTGATCTTATAGTTCCGCAGAGGCCACTCCACCCAGTTCACCTTATTCCCAGACATTGCTCCCCTCTCCCACTTTCTGATAACCTTCCGTGATGACGCGGTCGCCCTCACGCAAACCTTCTCTGACATATATGCGGCGCTGAGTCACCTCGCCTACCACCACGGGCTGACGATGCGCTTTCCCCTCGCGTACCACCCAGACGAATTTCTCGCCTCCAGAGGTTTGCTGCACGCTGGTCAAGGGTACGCTGATGCTGCCCTCTCCCTGCGTTTCCGCTCCATTGGGAATCACTACAGAGGCCACCATGCCTGGCAGGATCTCCCCACTGGGATTATCCAACTCGATGCGGATATCATAGGTGTGCGTCACAGCGTCAGCCTCCACTCCTTTCTCTATCCTGCCTCCCACGAACTCCTTCCCCAGCGCATCGATGGCGACGCGACTGGCGGTGGTGGGAGCGATGGAGGCTATCTCTTTCTCAGGAACACTCACTCTCACCCTCACTTTGCGGATGTCCAGGATGGTGCAGACAGGTTGACCCGTCAGCGCCGTCTCCCCAGCATCCAGCAGCTTCTTCCCCACCACACCGCTCACAGGAGCATAGATGAAACAGTCGGCAAGTGCCTTCTTCGCCATTTGGAGCATGGCGCGAGCCTGCTCTACCTGACTCTGCGTCTCCACCCATTTCATGTCGGCAAGCGAACCCGCATCATGCAGCTGACGCATACGCTCCAGGGCATCCTCAGCCTGGCGCACCTGGGCCTCGCAACTGGACAAGGTGTTCTTGCATTGGGTAGGATCCATCTGAGCCACCAGCTGTCCGCGCTGCACATGCTGGCCCTCGCGAACTGCCACACGCTGCACGGTGCCTGTGCCAACGAAACTAACCGAGGTGCTCGACATCTCCTCCACAGTTCCCACATAGGTGCGTCCATCCGTGGAGACACTTGTTGCCACCGTTTCCGTCTTCACCCTCAGCGGTTCGTTCTCACGCTTCTCCTGCTTGCCGGTGCATCCGAATACCAAAGCCGCAAACAAGGCTGCCAAACCGATTCTAATTATTTTTATAGTATGTATCATGTTCCTATCTCTTATTTACGATACAAAGATACAACATTTTTTTCATTCCTGCAACCCTTTGCAAACATTTTCAGGAGAAAACAGCAATCATCTTCTTCTGCCTACAGTGTTACAATGTTACAAAGTTACAAAGTTACATTTGCAAAATTCAAAAATGAGCAGAAGGCTCAGATGAACATGAGAAATTACCTTTATATTATATATTATATAATAATAAATTATTATATAATATATAATATAAAAATTCATATCACAATTTAAGTAACAAATATGAAAAATCGAAATGTAACTTTGTAACACTGTAACTCTGTCCAGTTGAATAGCTGCATAATCATTTGCTTATCAACAATTTACATCTATCTTCGCCTGTTACATTCGCGTTACATATACTTTGTAACACTATAGGGGCATCGCAGGCTCCTGGTGACCCCCGTTCTATGCAATTTTTATGGTATACGAAAAATCTTTACATCAATTTTCACCCGTAAATGGGCAGGAGGGAACACGTTCTTCGATGCCTCTCAACGTGTTGAAAAGAGGAATCCGACACGTTGATTTCAGCGTATTCAGAGAACTCGGATTGCCTAGCGTACTCAGACCATTCGGATTATTCGGATTACTCGGACTACTCCGATTGCTCCTCGATTCTCACAGACCCCATCCTGTAGCGTTTGTGGCCATCATCGTCAGGATAAGGAAGCGCCAAAACAGGCGATCCGTAGACGGTGCCTACAGAGAAGTAAATCTCGAAATCGCCCGTAGGACACGAACGGCTGAACGTCCCAAAGGAATTGCTGAAGGCTTGTGCCACTGTGAACTCCACGTCACGCGATGTGGTTGGTGCCTCGCCAGGTTTTGCCACCTGCAGGTCCTTCACGTTGAATCCTGTGTCGACCAGCACAGCCACGATGCCGCCCTGACTGTTCTTGATTGTGAAGCAGGGATAGCCTCCGCCGTAACAAGGAGCCACACCCACGTTCTGCCACGCACTCTGGATGCGGAACGACTCGTTCTTGCGGATGACGGCAGGCCATTGTGCCTTTGTCATGTGGATTCTGTAACCCATTCGCAGGTTGATTCTGTCGATGATGTCACGATTAGCCTCCAGCTCCTCACGCGGCCACCAGTGGATGGACATGTAGGAGGCATGGTAGTCCTCGATGGCTTTCAGCAGCAACTCCTTATCCCACGCTCCACGCCCCACGCTGCCGCCATAGTGTTCGTGCTCGAGGATGACGGGCATCGTAGGCCAGAAAAGCTGTGCCATCTCGCTATGGTACCAGCAACGCGGATAGGGCTGGACGAGAATGCTGCAGTCCCACAGGGTAACGCCTTTGCTGAAAGCATAGTCGATGATGGGAAAACGGCTTCCTGGCTTGTCGTGACCTGCATAGTCGTCGGAAAGACAAAGCTGCGTCCGATGGAAATGCTTGGTGTAGATATCGATGTACTTCTTCTGGGTCTCGTAGCCCCACGACTTGTGGTGGACAGGAGTCGTCACCTCCGTATGGCCCTCGCCCCACATGCCGAAATGTCCTATCGCCACATAGGCCACATCAGGGTTGCCATCGTAGCGCTCTGCCATCTTCTCAACGAAATGCTCTACTGCCTTGAGAAAGATGGGATCGTCGTAATCGACCTCGAGGAAACCGTTGACGGTATAGAATTTCGCACCCTCGTCGAAAACCCATTGGGGAGTGCCCTGGCGCGTCCAGTTCTCTGTGGCAGAAACGCAGAAAGCCACTTTCCTGCCCGTTTGCAGCCAGCGCTGCGCTGGGGTGTCGATAATCTCCCAATTGAACTTGTCGAGCTCTGGCTCCAGAAAACTCCAGGGCAGACGCAGGAAGACGGTACTCATGCCTGGAAACTCCTCGACGATATCCTCAGGCGCAAGCCGAGAGCCGTAGTTCGCCAGGACGTTGGAGTAGTAATAAAGTTGCCACCCCATCCCTGGATTGACGAGCGCCTTCCCATGGTCCACAGGCGAGTAGGAAAGTGTCTGCGAGGTAGCGTTGAGTGGATGAAAAATCTGTACAGAAAGGAGTGTCAGCAGGAACAGCCTCGACACGCGGCGTAAGGTATCAATCGAAAGGAAGTGCATAAAGGTAATCTTTTAACTGAAGGTTCGCTTGTTCTTTTTCTTTTGTAACTAAGTAGTTAAGCAGATACCGCATTCGCTCGTCCTGCGGACAGTAGTTAAGCCAATAGTTTACGACGAAGACGATGACGATGACGATAACTGACAAACAGTATCGGCTTAACTACTGACTACTAGCTACTTAACTACTTCAGAAACTTAATCTTTTAATTCATTGCATTCAGGCCTCAGATGCCGCCAGGACGATTTCACTGAGCGAGGGATGGGCATGAACTGTGTGAGCCAAGTCACCCACCTTGCCACCCATGCGCATCAGCAGGGCAAGCTCGTGGATAAGGTCGCTGGCGTGTGCTCCCAGGATGTGGGCTCCCAACAACTCGCCGTCAGGCGAAACCAGCAACTTCACCAGTCCATCGTCAGCATCCATCGAGAGAGCTTTCCCGTTGGCACGATAGAAGGATTTCAGGCTCCTGTACTCCACTCCAGCCTCTGCAAGCTGCTCCTCAGTGGCTCCCACCATCGCTGCTTCAGGAGAGGAGAAGACAGCGGAAGGAATCACCTTGAGAGCGTCCTGATAGACGGAGGAAGCGGAACCAGTGATGTGCTCGAGGGCGCAGTAGCCCTGGAAGGTGGCAGCGTGGGCCAGCTGACAAAGTCCGTTGACATCGCCGATGGCGTAGATGCCTGGCACAGAGGTCTGCATGCATTCGTCCACCTGTATGCCTCGTGGGCTGTACTTGATACCTATGTCGTCGAGATTCAACGCTCCCACGTTGGCAGCACGTCCCACAGCCATCAGCACCATGTCGCACTCCAGACTCTGGAGCTTACCCTTTTCCTCGAAGTCAACACGCATGGGTTCACCCTCGTGGATAGCTTTGGCACCAGCCCCCAGATGGAACGTGATGCCACGCTTCTTCAGCGAGGTGCGCAGACGTTTGGCAAGGTCGCGGTCGAAGGGCGGCAGGATTTCTTTCATGAACTCCACCACTTCCACTTCCACACCAAAACTGCAGAAGATGCTGGCAAACTCGATGCCTATCACGCCGCCGCCAATGATGCAGAGACGCTTGGGAAGTGAGGTGAGGCTGAGCATCTCAGTCGATGTCAATACGCCCTTTGCATGGGCTCCCTGGATGGGAAGGAACTTGGTGGTACTTCCTGTGGCGATGATGATGTGGGGAGCTGTGAAAACCTGTTCGCCTTCCTCAGTCTTCACCCTGACTGTATGGGTGTCGACAAACTGTGCCTCACCCTCAACGTGTGTGATGCCTGGCGTCTTCATGAGCATGGCGATGCCTGAGCGCAGCCGTTCCACCGTCTCGTCCTTGTGGGCAACAGCCTTGGCGAGTTCCTCTGAATCGAGCTGGATGCCTCGTTCACGAAGCACTTCGAGTGTGTCGGCTGTGTGGCAAAGACACTTCGTAGGGATACAGCCAGCATTGAGACACGTTCCTCCCAGCCTGTCCTTCTCGATGATGACAACCTGCTGCCCCAATCGAGCTGCCCTGACAGCTGTCTCATAGCCACCAGGGCCAGCTCCTATGATGATGATGCCTGTCTCCATATCAGAGGTCTTTGAAAGTGAACTTGGGCTCCTTCACGGCCTTCACGTCGTCGAGTCGACGGATGGGAGTGTCGTGGGGAGCTGTCCTGACCATCTCGCGGTCGTCGCGTGCCTCCTCAGCAATCTTCTTCATGACAGCGATGAACTCGTCGAGCGTGTCCTTGCTTTCCGTTTCCGTAGGCTCTATCATGAGGGCCTCGTGGAAAAGCAGAGGGAAGTAGATGGTGGGGGCATGGAAGCCGTAGTCGAGCAGACGCTTTGCCACATCGAGTGTAGTGGCGTGTCCCTCATCGTGGTGATCGCCGCCATATTCAGGCCGCAGACCGTCGAAGACAAACTCGTGCTTGCAGAGTCCCTCGATGGGCAGCAGATAGTGGCTCTTGAGGCTCTCCTTGATATAGTTGGCATTCAGGACTGAAAGCTTTCCTGCCAGAGGAATGTTCTCCTTTCCCAGCGAGAGGAGGTAAGCGTAGGCGCGTATGATGACAGCAAAGTTACCCAGGAAGAGAGAGATGCTGCCCAACGACCTGTCGCCACACTGAAGGCTGTATTGCCCTTCTCCATCGCAGACAACCTGAGGATTGGGAAGCAGATGCTCGAGGCCTTCTCGCACGCCTACAGGGCCGCTCCCAGGTCCTCCGCCTCCATGAGGAGTGGAGAACGTCTTGTGGAGATTGATGTGCATCACGTCGAAACCCATGTCGCCAGGACGGCATACGCCCAGCATGGGGTTGAGGTTCGCACCATCGTAGTACATCAGACCACCGCACTCGTGGACCATTCTGGCTATTTCAGGAATGTTGCGCTCGAAGATACCCAACGTGTTGGGATTGGTCATCATCATGCCTGCCACGTCAGGACCAAGCAGAGGCTTCAGGTCCTCCACATCGACAGTTCCGTCTGGCAGACTCTTCACCTCGACCACACTGAATCCTGCAACAGCAGCTGAGGCAGGATTGGTTCCATGAGCAGAGTTGGGAACGATGATTTTCGTGCGGGCCGTATCGCCCCGCTCCTGATGGTAGGCCTTGATGATCATGAGGCCTGTCAACTCGCCATGAGCACCCGCATAGGGATTGAGGGTGAAGCGTGAGAGGCCAGCTATCTCAGCGAGCGTCTTCTGCACCTCGTCATAGAGTTTCAGACTCCCTTGCACGAACTCGGCTGGAGCGGAAGGGTGACAGTTGAAACCAGGAAGCGAGCAAAGTTCCTCGTTGAGTTTGGGATTGTATTTCATGGTGCATGAACCCAGGGGATAGAAACCTGTGTCGACACCAAAGTTGTTGTTTGACATGTTGGTGTAATGGCGCACCACAGTAAGCTCGTCACACGCTGGCAGAATCGTCTTCTCTGACCGTTTCAGTCCTTCAGGAAGGGAATCCACGGAATAGCCACTTATCTCCTGCTTGGGGAGCGAATATCCTACACGTCCAGGTTTCGACAACTCGAAGATGAGTTTTCCATAATACACGTTGTTCATAGCGATAAGATATTAGAGATGAGTGAATCGATTTCTGCCTTGGAGCGCTTCTCTGTCACTGCAATGGTGAGGCAGTCCGGCATACCTGCAGTGGGAACACCCAAGAGGATGCCTCGCTGGGCAAGTTTCTTGCGCATGAGGGCTGCATCTCCGTCTTTCAGGCGAAGGGTGAACTCGTTGAGGAAGGGCTGCGATGAACGGAAGGCTTCCTCGAACTTGCCTGTCTTGAGGAGTTCGTCATGAAGATAATGGGCACCAGCATAGCTCTGCTCATTCACTTCACGAAGTCCTTTCTCGCCCATCAGGCTCAGATAGCAAGCCACATAGAGACACATGAAGCCTTGAGCCGTACAGATGTTGCTCGTGGCCTTCTCGCGGCGGATATGCTGCTCACGAGCCTGGAAGGTGAGCACGAAGGCTCTTCGGCCTTCAGCATCCGTAGTGGCTCCCACCAGACGACCAGGCATCTTGCGGACCAAAGCTTCCTTGGTGCAGAGATATCCGATATAGGGGCCTCCATAGTTCATGGGAATACCCAAACTCTGGGCATCACCACAAGCAATGTCAGCTCCCCACTCTCCTGGGCTCTTGAGCACACCCAGAGCACTTGCTACCGCATTGACCACAAACAGGGCCTTATGAGCATGGCAAGCCTCAGAGAGAGAGGTGAAATCCTCGATGATGCCATAGCAGTTGAGCTGCGCCACGATGAGTCCTGCCACATCGTCTCCCTCGAGGAGCGACAGGGCGGCAGCCTTGTCCATCACGCCATCCTTGGCAGGAACTTTCACCAGTTCCACACCATGGAAGGAGGCATACGTCTCCACAACACGCATCACTTCAGGGAGGAAAGTCTCAGAGATGAGCACTTTGTTGCGCTTCTTGGCTGCATGGACACACATCATCATTGCCTCAGCGGTAGCTGTAGAGCCGTCGTACATCGAAGCATTGGAGAGGTCCATGCCTGTGAGGTCTGCCATCATGGTCTGGTACTCGAAGATGTACTGCAGCGTACCCTGTGAGATCTCTGCCTGATAGGGAGTGTAACTCGTCGAGAACTCGCTCCTCGAGGCGATGAAGGGCACCACGCTGGGTGTGTAGTGGTCGAACACGCCGCCTCCAGCGAAGCATACCAACGGCTTGTTCTGGCTCGCCAGATCGCTGATGATGCGACGCACCTCGAGCTCTGATTTCTCAGAGGGAACATCGAGTTCTCCCTTCAGCTTCAACTCCTCAGGAACCTCGCCATACAGCTCCTCGAGACTCTTGACCCCAATGACATCCAGCATCTGCTGGACATCATCGGAAGTGTGAGGAAAATATTTGTACATATCTGATTCCAATAATAGGTCACCTCGCGTTTACTCGCAAATCCCTTCGTATTCCTGGGCACTCATCAAGCCCTCGAGTTCAGAAGGATCAGACATCTTCACCTTGATGATCCAGTTCTCGAAAGCATCCTCGTTGATAAGCTCTGGCTGATCCTCGAGCGCCTCGTTCACCTCGACCACCGTACCTGAAACAGGAGAAAACAGGTCGCTGGCTGCCTTGACTGACTCGACAGCGCCGAACTCCTCGCCTGCTGTCACTTCGTCGTCAACTTCTGGCATATCGACATATACGACATTACCCAACTGGGACTGAGCATAATCCGTGATACCAATGTATCCATACTCGCCATCCACCTTTACATACTCATGACTCTCGGCATAGTAGAGTCCTTCAATTACCTTTGCCATAATACAATCTGTTAAGTTTTTTTACTATATTCGAATTCTTATTTTGTCAGAAAAAATCTATCTGCTTCTCAAGCCTTCTTGTAAGACGTCTTGTAGAATCTCTTCTTCACCACCACACCTGGCTGCAACTTGCGATGGATGCGAACCTGAACAGGGGTACCCAATGCAGCATACTCAACCTTGACGAGAGCCACGCAGATACTCTTGCCCACAGAGATGGAGCCGTATCCAGTGGTTACTGTTCCAATCGTTTCGTCGCCCACAACGACCTCATAGCCGTGGCGAGGGATTGCCTTGCCCTCGAGCTCGATGCCCACCAGCTTGCGCGTTACGCCCTCTGCCTTCTGGCGAGCAACAGCCTCCTTGCCAACGAATTCTTCCTTGTCTACCTTCACGAACATACCCAGACCTGCCTCGATGGGAGTGATGTCGTCGCTGAGCTCGTCGCCATAAAGCGGAAGTCCGACCTCGAAACGCAACGTGTCGCGGCATCCCAACCCACACGGCTTGCAACGTCCGCTCTCCATCAGCTTGTCCCACTGCTTCTGGATAAAGGAATGGGAGCCGAAAATCTCGAAGCCATCCTCGCCTGTGTAGCCTGTGCGGCTAATCATGATCACTTCTCCCCCCTCTTCGTTCCAGTCGAGCTTCTTGAACATTCCGAACAGCAGTTCCTTGCAATCAAAACCCAGCACGTCCAGCAGGACAGCCTCAGAGTTGGGACCCTGAACGGCCAGCTGACCATAATAGGCGCTCTGGTTCTCGACCACCACGTCAAACTTCCTTGCCTCAGACTCGATCCAAGCCCAGTCTTTATCCTGAGTACCAGCATTGACGACAATGAAGAAGCGGTCGTCAGCCTCCTTGTAGACCATGATGTCGTCGATCGTGCCTCCATTCTCGTGAAGCATCATGCCATACATCGTGTTCCCAGTGGCCAAAAAGGATACATCGTTCGTGAAGATGTGCTGCACGAAACGCTCTGCCTCAGGGCCTGAGACCAGCACCTCACCCATGTGACTCACATCAAAAACACCACAGTCATTGCGAACTGCCAAATGCTCGTCCACAATGTCCGTATACTGAACAGGCATCTCGAATCCTCCGAATGAAATCATCTTAGCATGCTGCGCCAAATGCCTCTCGTAGAGGCAAGTCCTTTTGTCTGACATAGTAAATCCTTTCGTTATATGTTAGTTAATCAATTTCTCTAAGTAAACCAATATTACGTATTGGTTATCAATGATATAAGTTGTTCCTCAGTCAGCATCCTGACAGCTCTCTCAGGATGATTCTTACGGATGGCCTCCACCAGATTCTCCTGGGTGAACATCACTCCTTCGAAAGCTTCCTGGAAAGCCTTCTGGGCGTCCGCGAGTTCAAAGAAATCGCCTGTCACGCTCACTTCTCTCACGATGCTTCCCTTGAGCCGGAAATGCACCTCAACGGAGCCGCATCCTTCCACTCTCGCTTGCCTCACTTCCTCGTCGCGAGCCGAACTCCCGTAGAGAAAATCATAGGCGTAGTAGGTTTGCTCCAGCTGCTCAATCTCTCTAACGTCGCTCTCCTTCAGCACGATGCAGCGGTCCGTCAGCATTCCTCGCAGCTCCTCTCGCAGCCATCCCACTTCCTGCTGCTCAGAAAGGCCCTCAGGAGCCTTCAGCATGCCTTTCAGCACACCTATCCTCGCCCTGACGCTCTGCACGCCCTTCGCGCTGAGTTTCTGAGGGTTGGAATGCAGGGCACCTTGCAACAGGTCGGGATCCGTGTCGTAAAGCATTGTTCCATGAATCACGTCACGTTCCCCCATGTGATAGAACGCGTTGCCACACACCTTGCCTCTGCCCATCAGGACGACATCGTTGCGTCCATGCACCTCTGCCTCCGCTCCAAGCCTTCTCAGGGCGCCTGCCACCGTTTCGGCATACTCGCGGAACAGATCCTCGACTCTGGCGTGGGGAGTGACGAGACTTATCATGATGTTGCCCTCGTCGGCATAGATGGCTCCACCGCCGCTCTTCCTGCGGATGACATCGATATGATGCTCGCGGCAGAAATCGAGGTTTACCTCCTGATGGGCCACCTGATTGCGCCCCATGACGACCGTTCGTCCCAACTGCCAGGTGAACAGGTAGCTGTCAGCAGGCAGATTCCTGGCGATCCACTCCTCGGCAGCCAGATAGAAAGGGGCTCTCTTCTTTGCTCCAGGAGAGACGCCAAGAGATTCACCCTCTGATATCTCAACGTAACATGCCGGAAAATGCGTTGCCTTCATTACTTCAATTAGTTTCCTTTGATGATAATGTTCACCAAAGCTGTCACATCAGCTATATTGATGATTCCATCTCCATTCATGTCAGCAGTTGAATCGTATTTCCCTTTATTCAAAAGTTCCAGCATTGCTGTCACGTCAGCTATAGATAGTTTACCGTCGCCGTTCACATCTCCCCGCTGCATCGTGCCATTGATCTTCACGACGGGATTCACTGGGGAATAGACCTCTCGCGCCACATTCGAACCTGCCTCCTTCGACTTCATTACGATGCGATAGGTGCCTGTTGGAAGAGTGGCGGGAATGGTAAAGTTTTTAGTGACGGAATCAATATACCACCTGGACTCCAGATTGTTGAAAGAGACGACTTCGCCCAACTCGTAACTGATGTTTCCAGCACAGGCGTATGCCTTGATCGTTCCTGTAAAGGACTGGAAGGAAACGTTCTCCAGTTTTGCACCCTCTGGAATGTTGAATCTCATCGTGCTCCCAGCGGTATATTCCGAATTGTCGACTGAGTAGGAAAGACAGCCGAAGGACTTGCCTTCATCCGTTCCATTGTCTGGCTGGATGCCACAATAGAGGCTGTAATCATACGAGTAGTCCACGCCCTGCCCCACCATGTTGTCGAGGAGGAAATAACCATTGCAGACGCCGCCCCAACCCCAGTTGACGTGATAGTAAGGAGTGGAGCCGTCGTAGCGGAATCCGTCGATGATGAATGCGTGGCCATAGTTCTCCTGAGACGTGCCGCCCACGAAGACAGGACGCCTGATGGCCAGCTCGTTCTGAAGATGTTCATGCATGCGCGCCTCTCCCAGAAAAGCGAGAGTCACCTCTTCCAAGCTGGGATCGTAGGAGAAATTCTCGATGAGCGCCTTTCCTGCGGCAGCATAGTAGGCGAAACTGGAATTAACCGTATAGTCCATCTTTACGGATGCTCCACAGGCGGCATGAAGCTTTGCCACCTCTGCCCCCTCCTCATCGGAATAGCCGCAGGGATACTTATACGTGGAACCGCTGAGGGTGAAACAGTTTCCAGTCTTCTTGAGCGTCAGGTAGAATTCCTCGTCCGACCAAGTGCTTTCGTCAATCTTCCTCACCAGCGACCATTGCGAGGAGCCCTTCTCCTGGATGCCGATGTAGAGGCGGTAGTTTCCGTCGCTGATGCTGTAAGGCAGGACGGGATACAGCGCGTAGCTGAAGTAATAGTATCCTGCACCAAGTGAAATGAAAGGATTCGGATTCTGATACCGATCAATAATGGGAACGGGGCGGATGAAATTCCCTTTGCTGTCAGTCAGGATGGGTTGCGCCTTGAACTCCAAGTCCCCTCCCGACAAATTCCAGAACTCATTCAGAACGATATCGTTGTATTCGTCAAATTCCATGCTCGTGAAGAACATCTTCTTTGTGTTGTTTACCGTCTCCTGGGCTGTATAGGGCTCCACAGGGTACGAGTAAGTGTCCCTGATCTTCGTCCAGTCGAAAGTCGTGGAGGTGCAGTTCCACGTGACAGGAATCTTCTTGGTCGTCGTGGTGTAGCTGATGGGGCTTCCTTTCATCCTTTGGGGGTACTCATAGTATTTCATAATCTGAGCCATCGCTGTAGCCACACAACCCGTCAGCGGCCTTTGTCCATCCACGATAGGGCAGGTACTGTTGTAGGGAGTCCGCTGGTCGTAAACGATCTCCCCCAGCAGAGGTTCCACAGAGGCAAACTGACTGTTCGCAAAGAGTTTTCCGCGAGCCCGCTTCTTGGCAACATAGCTCTTGGGGGTAGCCTTCATCTTCTCCACGAAGGTCTGCAGGAATGCGACCATCGCATCCGGCAATCCGTCCTTTCTGAAGGTATCAGAGGCTGAGTATGCGATGATCTCAGGCAGACGGGTATCAGCCGACACAATCACATAGCCAGGAGCATTGTTGGTGAAGGAGAAGACGTAGAACGCCTCTTCGCCATTCTCCAGCAGACTGGCATCCAGAAGGTCGGAGGACTTGCATCGCACACCCAGCAGCGGCACAGCAAACGGGTCGGTCTGTGTCTCACTCAAGTTGAATGCGGCGTAGGCGATGGATTCCATTTCCTCCATTGTTCTCTGCGCAGCATGCAGGGACAGAGTAGCCATGAGAGCCATCAACAGCAGCAAGGAAACTCTTCTTTTGTTTGGCGAATGAGCCGTCTTCATCGTTTTACGCGTTTTTATCATGGTTAAGCTTAATTATCTTTATCTGATGCAAAGGTACAAAAAAAATGCGAGACTACAAAAAAGAATGCTAAGTTTTTTCAAAGAAAAAAAAGAGGACGACGAATCGGCGATAACCGGTAAATGAAGTGGCGGCTTAACAACTGTCCGAAAGGGGATGAAAACCTCTAATACCCAAGATGTTGCCCTGGGTTTTCTGTAATCGTCGACCTTTCAGGCAGGAAAGATAGAATCCACCAAACCATCACCCTACACCCAAAATGTCGTTTTGTCGTTTTGTCGTTTTGTCGTTTTTGCGCCCCAGCGTTTTTTTCTGGTCTTATTATATATATATATAAAACGCGTTAATATATTAATGCGTTAAGGAGAACCCTCACACACTGAAAACGACAAAACGACAAAACGACATTTTCTGGGGGCTGTACTTCCCTAAAAAAAGTTGAATGATTTTTACCTTACCCCTGCCATAGGTTGAATGCCTGTTTGGTACCTTAATCCCTATCCCTGGCAGAAGTTGAATGATTCTCTCTTAACCCTTGTTTTTG
>JAEEGF010085675.1_pt1 | contig 15885 bp, 8 predicted proteins | sample 9134171 | NCBI WGS metagenome assembly JAEEGF01 (sample SAMN16246542, study PRJNA631951) | gut metagenome | biome: gut microbiome; feature: rumen; material: AP-attached | host: Bos | place: Iran: Karaj | collected 2018-10
GGGGACGTTACCTTGTTCCCGTTCGGTCACGTTCGAGAGAAGCACCTGTTGAGAATGGGACCCAAGAAGCAATCGTCCCTTAAATTCCCTAAGAATCCCTTAAAATCCCTTAGTATCCTAATTCATAAGCTGCATCGACCGCGCGGACGCCTTCGGACATCCATTTTGGTGCGGGAGCGTCCTTGAGATAATGGTCGAAGAACTGCTTCATGCGGATGCACCAGTCCTTGCGGTTGGCCATGCGTACGGGCCAGTGGGGTTCGCCGGTGTAGTTGAGGAGCCATGCCGTCTTGCCGAGGCGCTTGAGAGCCACAAACATCTCGATGCCCTGGTACCACGGCACGTGTCCGTCCTGGTCGTTGTGCATGATGAGGATGGGGGTGTTGACCTTGTCCATGTGGAGCAGCGAACTGTTTTCGGCATAGATTTCGGGATGTTCCCACATCGTGGTGCCGAGGCGGCTTTGGGTATGTTCGTACTGGAAGCTTCGAGCCAGTCCCGAGCCCCAGCGGATGCCGCCGTAGGCGCTGAACATGTTGACCACAGGGGCTCCGCTCTCGATGGCAGCAAAGCGGTCGGTGCGCGTAGCAAGGTAGGCACTTTGATAGCCGCCCCAGCTGTGTCCGCAGGTGCCGATGTGACGGCTATCGACGAAGCCCAGGCTCTCTACCTTGTCGAGGCCCGAAAGGATGCAGTCGTAGGCCGATTCGCCGGGATGTCCGTCGGTGTAGCGGATGTCGGGTACAAAGATGAGATAGCCGTCGCTGGTGAAGGTGTGGAAGTCGCAGATCGAGCGCTGGGGTGCCGGCATGCGATAGTCGAAGAGCGTCTCGCTGTTGCGCTCGTAGTAATAGACGATGAGCGGATACTTCTGGGTGGGGTCGAAGTTGGCAGGCTTGAAGAGGAGTCCTTCGAGCGCGATGCCCTTGTAACTGGTCCACTGGATGGGTTCGGCCGTGCCCCAGAGGAAAGGCTCCTGCTGGGCTTCGAGGTTGGTCAGACGTGTGGTCTGTCGGAAGGCGTAGTTCCGGGCATTGAGTTCGGTGCGACGCACGTCGGGATAATGTTCGAAGGTGCTTTCGGTCCAAAGGATGACAGATGCGTCCTTGGCCTTGGTGGGCAGGGTGCCGAGCATGAAATTGCCACTGTGGAGGGCAAGGGGCTTGGCAGGACGCTGGAAGGTCGTGCTGTAGTAGCCCGTGCCTTTTGTCGTCTCGTCGAAGGTGCGCAGCATCTGTATTTCCTTGGGCTGGAGGCCATCGCGTTCCTTTTCGGGGTCGAGGCGCAGCAGGCGGTACTGGCGCTTGTTCTCACGTCCGTCGAGCGTCAGTCGGGTGGGTTTGCCGCCCTTGGCTGGAATGCTCCAGATGTCGTAGCGGTCGTAGAGGAGCAGCGTCTCGTCGTCGTTGAGCCAGCCGGCAGCACCATAAGCCTCGGGGTAGTCGGGGTGGTCGTCCTCCTCGTCCCAGCAGGCAAAGGTCTGGGGCGTGGTGATGCGTCGGCGCAGGCCCGTGGCGAGTTCGATGGTGTACCAGCAGCTGTCGGTGAGGTTGTATCCATAGGCGTAGTGGCCCAAGGGTGAGATGCGGTAGGAGGTGAAGTCGGCCTCAGAAGCCATACGGCGCTCGCCCGTCTCCACATCGACGATGGCGTAGTCGCGACGTGTCATGCCTTCCCACATCGAACTGATTGAGTAGGGCTTGGAGTTGGAGAGCAGGCCATAGCGTCCATTGGCATCGTGGTCACCTGCAAGGCTGGGATAGAGGCTGTCGGCAAGCTGGACGATACGATTGTTTTCGAGCAGACAGACAGCCGGGAAGGTGCGCTTGCTTTCGCTGTCCTTCTGATAGGACTGCACGGTGTATTGCACGGGTTCGTCCCAGCTCCATATCTGCACATCGGGGCGGTCGCGCTTGAGGGTGAGAGTGTCCGCCTGACGGGGAGCAGCAGCGGTGCCGAAGAAGAGGCGGCTGCCGTCCTTCGAGAAGTTGAGCTTGCCGTTAGGACTCAGCACGAAGCCCTGGGGGAAGGCGTCGTTGATGCTGTCTGAAAGTTGACGGACTTCGCCATCGGCAGTGGCCATCCAGAGCTGGCGACCAGTGCCCTTCGGCTGCTTCTTGTCGGTGGTGCCCCAGAGGAAGGCGAGCTTCGAACCGTCTTCGCTGAGGGTGATGCTTTCGGGTTTCTGTCCGATTCCTTCCTTGACGAGTATGGGGTCGGGGCAGGCGATTGCCGCTCCCTTCTTCTTCACAAGCGTGGTCGGCAGGGCGAGCATGTAGAGGCGGCACGTATCGGGTTTGCCGGATTGGAGCGTGGTGAAGTAGAGCGTCTGCCCTTTCTTCGAGAATCCATAGCTATCGACGTGTTCGAACGTTTTTGCGACAGTGCTGTCGGCGATGAGGCGCACATAGAGTGTGCTATCCTTGGCCTTGAGCTGATAGGCCAGCCAATCGGCTTCGTCGGCAACCTTGTAGTTGCGCAGCGAGTCGATGCGTTCGGCCGTGCGGGTCGCCAGATTATAAATGAAAAGGGTGTCGAGCGGCGTGTTCTTGTCCTTCTTCGCCTTGTCGTCGCCTGCATTCTGTTCCTTCAGGGCACGGGCATTGCTCGAGGCTTCGGGCTCGTGCGTCTTGACGAGAAGAAATTTGGACGACTTGGTGAACGTGAAGCCATTGATGGGGAAGAAGGCCTCGATCTGCTGGCCCCGTGCATCGAACAGCAGGGCCGTGGCATCGCCAGGATAATCCTTGACCTTGGCAGTCTTGTCGCCATCGCCTCGCCAGGGTTCGTGAACGATGAGGCTGTACTGGCCATCGCTGGTGATGGCACGGTGGGTGATGCGCTGCCACTCCATGATGTCGTCGATGGTAAGTGCTCGCTTCTGCGCCGAAACAGGCAGCACAACGATGGTCAACATCGCTGCGGCAAGGAGAAAATTCAGAAATGCGTTTCGAATCATAGTTTCTAATATATGTGGGTGCAAAGATAGCGATTTTTGAGCAAATGACAAAAAAAGCTTGCAGAAATTTGCAATTTCGTTGAAAAGATACTATCTTTGCAGAAAATTTTACGAACACTATGGCAACAGAATACATTACACTCAGCCGTGCCGATGGAATGACAAAGAACAATACTCCATTTGCACAATTCAAGATTGCGAACGAGAAGGAGACCATCAACCTCGCCGTGTGGGACTGCAGTCCCAAGATGGGTCCACAGGTGGGACAGCTCGTGTACTTCATGAATATCCAGGACCGCAACGGCAAGAAGTCGGCCAATGCCAACGACATGCGTGTTGGACAACTTGCAGGCGAGTCACATCCTTTGTACCATCTGATTCCACGGCCCACGAAGCGTGCGGATTGGGATGCCTGCCTGGAGAAACTTCTCGCTTTCTGCATCGATGAGAAACTGAAGCCCATTATTGCCGAATGGGGCAGCAAGCTCTATGACAAGTACGACAAATGGCCCGCTGCTTCGGGTATGCATCATGCATTCCCCGGTGGTCTGGCTACGCATACCTACCAGATGCTTCACATGCTTGAAGGTCTTTATCCCTGCCTGCCTTATCCAATCAAGATCGAACGCTGCATCCTGGCCATCCTCTTCCATGACTACGGCAAACTGCGCGAATACAATCAGGATGGCGAGAAGCAGGAGGACATGTTCCTGCTGGGCCATATCTACATCTCAGCTTACACGTTGCAGCATGTGCTCGAAAAGGCTGGCATCGAACAGGAGGAGGTGAAATGCCTCATCCATTGCGTGCTGGCACATCATGGCGAGAAGGAGTTCGGTTCGCCCGTGGTTCCCTGTCTGCAGGAGGCTGTGGTCATCAATATGCTCGACAACCTTTCGGCCAAGGTTGACAGCCTCGATGGTACGGGCGATATGGAATATTGCCCAGCCCTCGCCACGCATGCCGTCAAGAAATAAGCCGTTTCCGCTTTCGGTGGTATTCGAACAACTTGTTTTACTATACTATAACGTAGCATGTCCTCCAAGGAATCTTGAATTCTTGGAGGACATGCTTTGATTAAAGATGGGTAATTCTGTCACTTACTGTTTGATAACGGGTTTCCCGGCTTCGATAGAGATGCCCTTGGTGTTGCCCTGGATGGGACGGCCGAGGAGGTCATAGCTATTGGTTTTGGCCTCTTGGCTATTGGCTTTGGGCAGCTGGATGTCGCTGGTGCTGATGTCGCAGAAGACGTAGGAGGAGCGATTAGCTGGGGCCATGGCTGTCTCGTAGGCAGAGATGGATTCGGCGGGAACATAGACGTAGATGGTCTCGGGATTGCCATAGAACGAGTTGCGGACGAAGGTGGGCGGTGTGGCTTGGGCAAAGGCGATGCGCGTCATGTTGGCCGATTCGCGGAAGGCATTGGCTGGAACGTCGCTAATGGTGCCGAGGATGGTCACGCCGGTGAGCGACGGGCAACCTTCGAGCATGTAGGAGCTGATGGTGGTGACGCTGCTGGGGATGACAATGGTCTCCAGTCCGGTCTGCGAGAATGCGGTGTTCTGGATGGTGGTAAGGCCATCGTTGAGAATGAGTTCCTTGAGAGTGGAGACCTTGTAGAAGGCGAAGTTGAGGATCTCGGTCACGGTGGACGGCACATGGTAAGAGGTCTTTCCGCAATTCATCGGCATGTAGATCAGCGCGGTCTTGTTGGCATTGAAGAGCACATTGTTTTCGACCACATAGCTGGTATTGGCCGAGTTTACCTTGATTTCGGAAAGTGGAGCACTTTGGAACACACCATAGCCGAAGCTGGTCACACCTGCGGGTATCTCGGAAACCTGCGTGAGGTGGGAGCAGCCTTGGAATGCATTGTTGCCGACTTCCTTCAGCGAGGATGGGAAGGTGAAACTGGTGAGTGTGGAGTCGCCACTGAATGCGCTGGCTCCGATGTATTCCACCGTGGCGGGCAGTTCGGCGCTTTCGAGCGCAGCGCAGTAGTTGAAGGCACTTTCGCTCACAAAGCGCAGCGAGGCACCTTCGGCAAAACGGATTGTCTTCAAGGCTGTGGCACTCTGGAAGGCGTAGGTCATGATGCTGTCGAGGGTGGCAGGGAACGTCAGTTCGGTGAATGCGTTGCTGTAGGCGAATGCGCTCTTGTCGATGGTGACGAGTGCTTCGGGCAGCTCGATGGAGGCAAGGCTTTCGAGTCGGAGGAAAGCGTTCTGACCAATGCGAGTGGCTGTGCGAGGCAACTTGATGCTGGTAAGGGTGACGCACTTGTTGAACATGTAGTCGCCCACTTCGTTGTCGGAGGTGGTGTAGTTCTCTTTGCTGGTTTCGTAGTAGTGGTCGTCGCTGGCTACGATGGTGGCGTCGGAGAGGTCGAGTTCGGCGAGAACACCTTCATTAGTCTCGCTCGACTTGAGACCAGCTGTCATCATCTGGCGCAGGAAGAGGATGTCGGCGCCATTGAGCGGGCCATTGACCTTCAGCGAAGTGGTCGTTGCTTTGGCTGTAGCGTCGATGTGGTTGGCGAGCGTGCCGGCTTCCGTGGTAGTCACGGTGAGGGTTTCGGCAAACGAAATCTGGCAAGCGGCTGTCAGTAAGACTGCTGCGAGGAATTTTGGGGTAGAGATTTTCATATTGTTTGGGGGTTTAGTTTTTTCGGATTTTTCGGATTTTCGGAATGCCGTAATACCGGGATATCGTAATACCGTAATACCGAGATGCGGGGTTCCCGATATACCGGCAAGAACATCATTTCAGTTCCTCAAGCACATATTGCGAGTGGGATTTGTTTCGGAGAACCCAGAGCACATATTGGATATCGACCATGATGTTGCGCATGGCAGCGGGATTCTTGCGGTAGATGGAGGAGAGTCCCGCTTCCTGCCGGTCGAAGTTGAGGCCGACGAGTTCGCCCTTGGCATTGACGACGGGGCTGCCCGAGTTGCCTGAGACGGTTTCGGCATTGGCCAACAGACAGCAATGCACGGGTATGCCCTTCTTGCGGCTGAAGTCCTTGACCTTGCCGGGTGCAAGACGCATGGTCTTGTTGGCATCGTATTCCTTAACCTTATCATGGAGCATGTCGCTATAGGCACGCATGTAGGTGCTGTAGAGTTCAGTTTGGCGACGTGCGTAAGGTGTCTTGTCCTTGCTGATGCGTGCAACTCGGTTGCGATAGAAGGCGAGGCAGAGGTTGTAGAGTGTGTCGCGCTGCAGTGTCTCGGTGCCCTGTTCGATGGCATTGTCGAGGAAGGCCTTCACTTTGTCGGGGTCGGTGAGCAGCGATTGGGCATAGAGGCGGTCCATGTCGTAGGGCTGACGGAAGATATCCTCGAGGTATTCGGGGTCCATCTCCTTAATATAATAAGGAAGAAGGGTCTTCATCATGCCGCAGTCCTCGTCGCGGTCGAATTGTCGGAAGAAGTCGTCGGCAATGCGGCGAATCTCGGTCATCTCGTTCTGCATGGCCTTGTCGCGGTTTTGCCGATGGGCCCGGTCGATGTTGAGGAGTTTCTCGAACTTGCCTGCAAAGGGTAGGATGGTGGCGCCACTGCTGACCACCTGGCTGAAGACTTCTTCTGCATGGTTGTAGCGTGTCAGTTGCTTGTAGTTTTCGTGCATATCTTCGATGAGGGTGGCGCCATATTCCCGCTGGCGCTCGGGAGAAGCGTTGATCCAAGCCTGCAAGGCATCGTCGTCCTGTTTGCGCAATTGAACGATGTTACCTTCTCGCGTGCCGTTGATTTCGCCGCGTGCTCGGGTGTAGGTGTTGTTGATGCTGCTGATGCGCACGCTGTAGGCCGAACGTTTTTCTCCCGTTGCTTTTGCTTGACATGCTTTCAGGTAATCCATCTTGGCCTTTGTGACCTCCATACGGAAGCGGGTGTCGTTGTTGACAATCTTGTCGATGGCGAACCAGGGAATGTGTTTGCGTGTCTGCGAGGGGTACCCTGCTACCATGATGAAGTCGCCTTTTCGGGGCGCTTTTGGGGCAATCTTGAGATAGGAGATAGGGCGATAGGGGATGTTGGTCTTTTTGTAGGATGTCGAGAGGCCGGCCTTGTTGGCATAGACACGAAGGATGGCGAAGTCGCAGGCATAGCGAGGCCATTGCCAGTTGCTGTCGTCGCTTTCCAAGCCGAGTGCAGCGGGCGGACTGGCCACGATTCGCACGTCGTGGAAAATCTTGTAGCGAGCCATGACATATTGCTGACCTCCCATCATGGCATAGACGCGTGTGCCCTCGTTGCCTGTGTTTTTGGCTGCCTTGGCGAGGCGGGCTGCCCTTTCGGCCAAAGAGTCAGCTCGAACCTTGGCTGACAGACCTCCGAGACCTTCGGAGAGCTGGTCTGTGATGTCGTCGCAAGAAAGCAACTGATTGACCTGCAGGTTGCGAAGGGGCGCTTCCTGTTCACGGTTCTCAGCCCAACAACCGTACTTGACGTAGTCGTTCTCTTCGGTGGAGATATCCTTGATGTAACGACTCACGCAGTGGTAGTTGGTGATGATAAGGCCCTCGTCGGAAATGAACGATGCGGTGGCGAAGGGCGAGGCGAGTCCACCGTCCTGGCTCAGTGAGAGGATGGCCGTGGAGAGGCAGGCTCCTTCGGGGGTATAGATTTGCTCGCGGCTCAGCTGGATGCCGTCTTTTCGGAGCAGTTGATAGACCTCGTCGGACATAGCCTGATGAGGGAACCACATGCCGGACGATACTTGTGCCGAAAGGGTGGTGGCGAGGAGTAGGAAGAGGAGTGTGAATGATGGGGCTTTCATATTTTCGGGGAATTGCGACCAAAGAAGGCCGTGGCATGGACAAAAATGGGTGCGGTTGCTAATTGGGGTGATTGAGGCGGGAGATGAAGTCTTCCCTCATCTTTTCGAGCTCGGCGTCGGTGGCCGGATGCTTGAGGAAAAGGTAGCCCTGGCTGAGCTGAAGTTCGAGGTAGGATCGTACTTCGGGGTCGTTACGGAGGGGCAGGAGGTGCTCCAACAGGTCGAAATAGTAGCGCCGGAGGTCGAGGCGGGAAGCGGGCTTGCCTTCGAAGGGGTCTGCCTTGCCGATAGGATTCCCTTGGATTGTATCGGGGGTACACCATTCGTGAATATGAGCGATGATGTACTGCAGGTTGGCGATTCCGTAGTGTGTAGAAGCCAGCGCATCGTCACCCAGGTCGGATGCTTGTACTTCGGGGTCATTGGGTAGGACACCGCGACTGGCCTTGCGATAGAGGCAGCAGGGATCGGCTTGATGCTGGTCGATGAAGGCCCGGTAGGCGGCATCGTCGGGGAAATCGGAATAGCCTGCCTGGATGGAATAGATGTCGTAAGGACCGAGGATGGGGGGGAAGACATAGGTTACTCCATCGCCCGGCTGGGCAACATAGTTGAAACGGGCGTAGTCCATGATGCTGGCTGTGGTGCCGAAAGCTTCACAGAAGGCGGGGTCGCGCAAGTCTTCGGTGCGATAGGCATGCGAGGCGCGGAAATTATGCTCGAGACCCAGGCAATGTCCTATCTCGTGGGCTGCGGCATAGCGAATTAGATGGAAAACCAGGCTGTCGCTGATTCCGCTGCGCACCACGGGATTGTAGGCAGCAGTCTGCAGGAAGAGCCACGATTTGAGTTTCGCGATTACGTTGGAGTAGAAGAGTACGTCGGCTTGTAGAATCTCGCCGGAACGTGGATCGATCCAATGGCGTCCTTCGGCGTTGGCCTGCTTGCTCTCAATGCGGAAAAAGGTATTGCTGGTAAAGTCGAAAGGATCGAAGTCGCCGCCACTTTCGCCGAAGGTGATGGCCTTGAGAAGGTCGGGGTGACCAATGGTTTTGAAGGCAATGTTCCAATCCTCGATTCCCTGTCGGATGGCGTCCTGCCAGAGTTTTGGGAAGGCGTCGTCGATGTGGAAAAGGATAGTCGTGTCCTTGTCGAGACGGAATCGGTTGATGTAGGGATGTTCGTTATCTTTGTAACTGAGGCGCGGGTCTGAAGGACGGCGCTGCATGGGAGGCTCGGGGAGGAGGAGCAGGGATTTGCGTAGGGAGATGGAATAGGGGTTGAAAAGGAGATCCCCTCGGTCCCCTTTCTTAGAGGGAGGACTGCTTGTCGTTGCTGGATTCTGAGTGGGTCTGGGTTCTGAATAGGTGTGGTTGATGCGGACTTCAAGGTGGTGGATGTCACCGCGCATCATGTCGATTTTGCTTTCGGTAAGGGTGCCGGGCTGGCTTTTGCCTGAAAGGATGTCGAGCCCCTTCTGGATTTGCAGGAAGAAAGGTGCGAGGTCAACGAGGTAGCCATCGTTCTGCTTCGAGGCAATAGGAAGGGTAATAGGTTCGGGTTTGAATATCTTGTCGAAGGTGGTGATAACCAGACTGTCATTTCGAACCGAGAAACGGATGAGTTGTGGATCGTACATGCGTACTCCCGGACAGATGTGCTTCTTGCCCATCCACCAGTCGCGACTCACCTTTTCAACCCGAGCAGCCACCACAAAGTCCCTGCCCAAAAGGTCTTCGGGCACCTCAATCAGCTGTTGGGCCTGGAGTGTCAGGAACTGCAACAGGAGTATGAGAATCGTGGCGACTTGACGCATGGGTGGGGGATTTGTTTTTTCGTTTTTCGGGATACCGTAATACCGGGATACCGTAATACCGGTATACCGAAATAACGAGAAACCGGGATGCCGGGATGCCGGAATAGCGGAATATCGGAAAGCCGTGATATCGTTATTCCGGGAAACTCGGCCTAATAGTATATTCCTATCGAAGCAGCGCCGTAATATCCATCCGTGTGGTTGTCGGTCTTGAGGTAGGAGCCGCCGATTTTGGCAAACCAGATGTTTCGGTACATCTTGAAGGTGACAGGCATCAGATAAGTCAGTTCGAGCTGGCCCTTGAAATAGTTGGCTCGATAGTAGTCCATGTCGGGGAGGAGCACGCTGGTTGCATAGATACCGGTGGCGTCGTTGAGGCTGAGTTCGGACGTTGTCGAAAAGTGATAGCCGGCCTGGGCTTCGACCCAGAATGAACGGTCGCCACGAGTGAAGAGTGCACCACCGCCTTCGAGAACAGCATCAAGATAACCCACCTTCCTGAAAGAAACGGGCAGGTTGTACTGCTCCTTGTCAAACTGATAGGTGGCACGTGCACCCGCGTATGCCTTCGTCTTCATGTCATCGAGCCACAAAAGGCGATAGTGCAGATCTGCCTGGTATTCGTACACCTCATAGCGATTCTTATAGGTGATGAGCGTCTGGTAATAGGTGGTCGATGAACCCGTTTCGGAGTCGAGTTCGATGACTTTCTGCTGGCGATATTCGTCACCCAAGGCTGGCAGATATTTCAAGGTCAAATCCAGTTGATGTAGTTTCGAATTGTGAGAGATGCGGTTCTGCGACACGAATCGCCACTCCTGGTTTCGCCAGGCTCCAGGCTCTGCCTTGTATTGTTCGTACATGTATTCACGGGCATGTTCGAAGCCGAAGGAGTTGAGGCTCTGGAAGGCATCGGTCTGGAAGTTGTAGTCGAGTTCGATGCCGAATTCATGGTTGGCAAACTCGCGACTGAAAGCATTGTATCCACCCACGGTTCCAATGACGTGTTCGAGACCTGAAGCCTGATAATACATCAGTGTGGCGTCGGTTTGAACGGTGGTGAGGCCGGTCAGTTTCTCCTTGTAGCGCTGGTAATGGGCAGCCAGTCCCACGGCGTGATGTCCCATGGTGTAGGTGATGGAGGGAACTACGCGATATTGAGCCATCATCACGCGCGAACGAGGATCCTTTAGGCGGGAGTAGTCGCCCACCTTGTAGTCGAGGCGGAAACCGTAGGTGAAAGCACCCATTTGCACGGTGGAGAGTTGGGCTGTGAGGTCGATGAGTTGACGTTCGTACTTGCCGGGTTTGTCACTGCCCGAAATGTAAGGATTGCTGTGCTCAGTACGAAGCATGTCACACCAGGAGCGGCCAAAGTCGCGCCCCGTGTTGAACTCAAAGCGTCCGAAACCTACGAGGTACTTGCCAATGCGCTGGTAGCGCTCCGATAAGAAGTGAATGGTGTTCTGCTTATTGCCGTTCTGCACGAGGTAGTGATCGGTATTGAGTTGCGATAGTTCGAAGAAGGTGACGCCGCGGCTGGTGAGCGAGTCAAGACCCAGGCCTGCGGCATCGCTGGTATTGCGCCATACCTCCTGGGCATCCTCAAAGAGATAAGTGCCTTTCGAAGTCTTGTCTCCCTGCGCCTGTGTTGGAGCACATACTGCGACAAGCAAAAGGAGGAAACTCCCTCTGATTGCCCTGCGTAAGGGGCGGGATGGGCTGGTTAGGAATATTGAGGTCATGAGGTTATGAAGTGATGAAAGTCGCTATGGGATAGCAACATAAGGGACTATTTTTTGGATAGGGGTTATTTGTATTCGCCAATGTTGATGCCGGTGGTGCAGGCCCAGTCGTCGAGGCTGTAGTTGGTGTCCTTGAGCAGGGCGCGTCCGTCGTCGGTCCAGGATTCGACGACACGATAGACCACTTCGCCGTTATAGCCATTGACGGCATTGATGTGGGTGTAGCCTGCATCGATGTAGTCGTAGAAGCGCTTCGAACTGACATCGACCGTGCCATCGGATCGGTACTTCAGGATGTCCACGCCATCGACCACGTATCTGGCAGGAGCCTTGAGCTGCTGGGTGCCCGAAGACTTGCCGTCGGCATAGACGGGCTCCCACTGGGCAGGATCCTCATCCGTCTCGATGAGGGCGATGCCGCAGGGACCGCCTTGCACGAGATTCATGTTGGGGATGGTGGCAAAGGCAGTCCAAATGAGCTTCATGGCCGGTGTGGCCGGGTTGTTGGCAGGAGCATTGCTGGCATTCGATTTGCATTCGAAGTCGGCATCGTGCTCGTCGTAGTCGGCTGCGGCATTTCCGGTGTGGTCCACAGCACTGTTGGTGACGAGGATGTGTTCGCCAGGCAGAAGGATATGATGACCTTCGTCGGGGAATTGGAAGACCTGCTTGATGTAGATGAAGTCGGTCTGCGTGGAGATGATATAGGCGGGTGTCGAACCGCTCTCCATCAGGCAGAGGTACATGCCAGCCACATCGACGGCCTCGTCGCTGTTGTTGTAGAGTTCCACGAAGCGTCCGGCGAGGTAGTTCTTGTTGTTGTTGTCCTTGCACCCCGCATAATAGACCTTGCTGATGAGCACCGACTGCTGGCGTGCGCAGCTGGTACTGAGGGTAAGACGTGTTGCATCGTCGATGAGTACCTGGTTGGCCAAGGCGCCCGAGAGGACGTAGGTGCCGTGCTGCACCGTTTCGCCCGTCGCCTCCATGTATTGGTCGGAGGTGATGCTCCACGAGGCGCTGACGTTGTAGATGTCGGGGATGACATGGGTGAAGGTGGCCGTGCCGTCGGCGTCGGTTTGGGCCATGTAGTTGTAGCCTGTGCTGCTGATCAGGGAGACGGTTTGCCCTCCTGTCAACCCTGAGAGCCCCGACGGGTTCTCGACGTTGACATAGATGGTGATGGGCTGTGTCTGGTCGTCGCTCGTCAGGCAGCTGGAGAGGCCAAGGGCGGTCAGGAAGGCCAGTGAGGCGGTCAGGAATGATCTCATAGTTGTTATAGATTAAAGTAAAGCTCGACGCCGAAGCTGAAAGACCCTGCGTTCTGCTGGGTGAGGGTGTTGGAACGGGATGTGGATTTCCAAGGCTCGTGGTAGAGCAGGTTGTTGGCATAGAACGAGAAGCCGCCTATTCGACCAAGTTCCTTGGTGAGACGACCCGACACGAGCCAGGTGACGGGTGACTTGGTGGGCTCGTTCTCGGTGCCTTTGCGGCGTTGCTTCTGGAGCGAAACGCCACGTATGGTATAACTTTCGTCAGCGAGCATGGCTGGGGTAATCTCGTGATAGGTGAGGTCGGTGTCAATCCAACTGATGGGATCCATGGCAGGCACTTCGCTGTGGGAATAGTTGTAGAAGATGGCCTGTCCGGAGAGTGATGCCACCATCTTGAGGGCGGGTATGTGAGTCACCAGGCGGAGCATGGTGCTGAACTTGCGATAGGTGGAAGTGTTCATCTCCGAAGGATAGACGACCTTGAAGGGCACGGTGTTGGCCTGGGAATAGGAAGTTGGATAGCTGGTGGGGTTGGACGAATTCATGTCCTTCGACCAGCGTTTCGATTCCATGTAGGCGCCTGTCAGATAGACGCTGGTCTGCAGGGGCTTGATCTTGCCGAGGTCCCAGTCAAGTTCGATGCCCTTGTTGACCGAGACGTTGAAGTTGCCCACCTTGCCTGTGGTGGCGAAAACGGTGTCGATGCGTGCGGGATTACCGTAGTCGATGATGGTTGCAGCACCGCTGACTGGGGTCAATCCGGCAGAAAGGTCGTAGAAATTGGCCGTGTAGGTGGTGTATTCGGTGGCTGCGCTGAAGCCGGTGGGCGTCTTGTCGTAATAGGCAAGGATGCTCATCCGACGGTCGCCGGGCAACTTGATGTCGATGCCGACTTCGGTCTTGTAGTTGGTGGCGTTCTTGAGTCCTTCGGTGCGTGCCACTTCATAGACGTTGGTGTGATAGACGAGGAGTTGGCCGGCGGGATTGTCCTGAGGGAGATAGTTGGCTGCCACGCGGTCGGTGTACTTCTTGTCGGGATAGAGGTAGTCCATGCCGGGTGTCTTGGAGTTAAGGCCAAAGCCTGCGCGGATATCGAGCCATCGGGTGACGGTGAACGATGTGTTGAAACGGGGTGAAAGCGCGTAGGTGGCTTCATCCTTGAATAGCTGGAAACTGGTGAAGCGCAAACCTGCCTGCACCTTCAGTTTGTTCACCTTGTTGATCTGCCACGTGAAGTTGTCTTCGGCAAAGGCATTGAACTGATGAACACCCGGGATTTCCTTGAACGAACGCGGACGTCCGCTGCTGTTGGGACGGAGGGGTTGGCGCTCGTCGTCATTGTAGTAGCCGATACCGTTGTTCCAGTCGAAATGGTAATCGACGCCCAGCTTGAAGCGTTGCCTTGTCGGTCCTGCCTTGATGAAGAAGTCGTTGCCCACCTTCAGGAAGATGTTGCCTGGAGTGCTTGTGGTACCTCCGCTGGCTGCATACGACGAAGTCATCCAGGGGATTGCAAAGTATCCTGTTTCGCGAGCAGTGAGGATGGGGAGGAGACCAGAAGGATTGGGTACGATGGAGCTCTGTCGCGACTTCATGCGGTTAAGGCTCAAGCCGATGGTGTAGGTAAGTGAGCGCGAGAAAGGCATGTTGAGCGACCACTTGCCGTTATGAGTCAGCGAAATGGTCTGGTTCTTGGAGCTGCTGAAGGTGCCGTCGTCGATGGCATCGGGGTCGTTGCCGTTCCAGTCCTTACCGAGGTTGAAGCGCACCTTTGTGGTCATGTTGAAGCGACGAGTAGGGTCGATGCTCCAACCTATGGAACCCGAGTAACGGTCGAACGACTTGGTCTTCTGTCGCGGGTCACCCCAGGCCTGTGCGTAGTCGAGGTTGAAGTTGACGGTTCCCCATCGGCCCGCAGGAAAGCCTTTGCCCACCGAATAGTTCTGTCCCGAAGGATTGATCTTCGCCTTGACCTGCCAGGGGGTGACACCCACCTTCGAGTGGACCACAACGAGACCGCTGGTGAGGTCGCCGTATTCAGCCGAAGGAATGCCGCGCACCACCTCGACCGACTCGATGTCGTCGGCGCTGATCTGTCGGGTGTCGGTACCCACAAAGGCTGTGCTGCTGAAACCGCCCTGCGTCATGGCTCCATTGTTCGACATGGGCACGCCGTCCATGACGATGCTTGCGCCAAAGGCATTGGTGTTGTCGTTGACAAGCGAGCGGATCTGAACATTCGACTGCGAGGTGAGGTTGGTGACCTTCATGTCGGCACCCGGTACGAGCTGCATGATGTCATCAAGACTGAAAGCCTGCAGGTGGTCGATGGCCTGACGGCCGATGACCGAGGCTGTTGCTTCGCCTGCCGCACTCTGCCTTGCCACCACTTCCACATCGTGGAGCGACAGCGTCTGGGCCTTCATGCCGAGGGTGAGACGCACGTCTTCGCCAGCCATGACGATGTTGTGGGTCAGCGTCTCGTAACCAACGTAGGTCACTTCGAGGGTCCATTCGCCGTTGGGGATGTTCTCGAAAGTGGCCACGCCGTCGAGGCTGGTGGCAGCGTAGGCTCCCAGAGGCTTCAACTGGCAATTAGCCATGATGAGTGGCTCGCGGTCGTTGTTGTCAAGAAGGGTCAGGGTAATTGTCCTGCCACCCCTGCGGGCAGCAATGCGTTTCACTTCGCGACGTTCGTGGTGATCCTGTGCATTTGCAAGTGGCGCAAAGGCAACCGACAGCAACAAGGTGAAGACGGGCAAAAGGTATTGGACCGAAGAGCGGAATCTGTTCTTCATTCTGTATGCAATTTGTATGAATACTATTGTGCAATATAGGCTGCAAAGTTAATCGATTTTTCTTTACAGTCGCATTCCAAAGGTACAAAAAGAGCAACGGGCGGATGAAAATACCTGTTTTTAGGTACTCATTTCAATTCGCCATCGAATGTCAGCGTGGCATCTGCCATCGTGATGCCAAGCATCGAACTGGTGACATGGAGGACGAAATGCAGTTGTCCGTCGCGCACACTTCCCGAGAAGCCTTCGGTCACGAGTTTGCGGGTGAGGCCGATGCTCATGGTCATCTTGCCGGCTTCGATACCTTTAGCCGCCTTCAGCGTGCCGTCGTGAGCCAGGGTCACGGGAATGGTGAAATGCAGTGTGCCCGGCATCTTGCCGATTCGTCCCACTTCACCGTCGATGACTCCCTTGTCTGCAGATGACAAAGTGAGGGTGAACGTCTTGTCGGGCAGGGCAGGGAACGTCTTGTCGTTCATCTGGATGTCCGACAATGTGCCGTTGT
>JAEEGF010639100.1_pt1 | contig 15885 bp, 14 predicted proteins | sample 9134171 | NCBI WGS metagenome assembly JAEEGF01 (sample SAMN16246542, study PRJNA631951) | gut metagenome | biome: gut microbiome; feature: rumen; material: AP-attached | host: Bos | place: Iran: Karaj | collected 2018-10
GACGTTGAGGTATTCGTATTTCTCCGCGTCGATCATGCACGACGGAAGTTCCGTGCCGAAATGTCCGCGCCGCTTCGCCCGCGAAAGCACCTCCTCCGCGACGTCGGCAGCATGGCACACGTCGTCCGCCGTCAACATCAGCTCGGGATGCGAAAGGCCGCGTCCGCCGGGAAGAAAGCGGTTCAAGAGAAGCGAATCCGCGCCCGCCACGAGCGCCGCCGAAATCGCCTCGTACAGCTCCGGCAAGTTGAGTTTCGTAACGGCGATACCGACGGTCGTCGCGCAGCCGAGCTCGTGCGCCTTGCCGAACATGGAGAGAATATGCTCGACGGACGTGTCGCTGTCGGTGTTCGCCGCGAACGACCTGAGGCCAGGCATGCTCATCATGACGTGTACGCCGCGTTCAGCGCAAAACCGCAGAACATCTTCAGTCATGACGCGTCCGTTGGAGAGAAGCCCAGCCTGTGCCCGCTTCGACGCAAAGTCCATCAGCTCAAGGCACCCTTCCTTCAGGAGCGCCTCGCCGCCGGTGAACGAGAACTGCGTCACGCCCGCAGACGCATACATCTCGATAAGCCGCTTCCACTCGTCGACTTCCATCTCCGGCCCCGGCTTAAGCATTTCCGCGAACCACGGACACGAGCAGAACCTGCACGCGTGGTTGCAGCGGTACGTCATCTCCAGTACGGCGACGGACGGGAGGAGCGTCGTCACTTCTTCGGCTCTCCCAACAGCTTACGAAGGCGAGGAAGCTGCGACTTCATCGAGACGGAATCGCCGTCCGAACCGTCATGAAGATACACGTCGCCTTTCATGAACTTCTCCAGAAGCTCGACGTCTCCTTCGTAGACGACAGTGCGCTTGCCGTTGATGATCCACGCCAGATGCTCAAGTCGCTGAAGACTTGCATTCGGGCCTTCTTCATACCCCAAAGACCCAATTGCGCCGGTGTCAACACAATAGTAGTCGCCAAAATCATCCTTCGGATGATCCACCCTTACCCATCCCTGAGGATCTCCAGCCTGCGAAGGAAGTCGACGCAATTCGGTCCCTTTCCTCACCTTGAGAGCTCCCCATCCCTTGACTATCGGCACATAGCGCACCCAAACGTCATCCCCCAGCACCCGCCCATCCGAATTGATGAACTTCTCCGCTATCCAATATTCCGGTGTCTTGGGCACTACTTCGCACCAATCGCCAAACCACTTGAGAATGACAACGGCATCCCCGATGCGCAGTCCAAATCGCTCACACATCCATTTGTCATCTTTCGTCTTTGCCTTGGGCTCCGCTATGACAACACCCGACGTCGGCAGGCTCAATGCCTTCAAGGACGTGCAGTGCCGGCAGAGCGCCGATTCGTCCAACTTGATCCCCAACCCCATTCCTCTCAGCTTTGTGGCGCCGTCGCGATAAAAGGCAAGTTCCTCTCCCAACCCCTCGTAGTTCTCGGGATAATGCGTGCGCATCCCGCACTTCCTGCAGTAATAGTCAAACGCCTTTCGCTTGGGCATCATAGGTGCATAGCACATCGCCATCGGCCCGCGCCTTACCTTCGGTTCCGGCGAGGCGGCGAGCTTGTCGAGCATCGCGTTCAGCTCCTCGCGGTTGAAGTCCTTTCCCTCCGCCGCCAGCGCCGACAGCGCGGCAAGGCCAACTCCTATCTTCATTTTCATTGCTGCGTTCCTTTGCCTGAAATTATATCACATTGAACACAGAGAAGCCCGTTTCAAGGATCGACAAGGCGGGGCGTGACGAAGATAAGCACGAACTTGTCCTCGTCGCCCTTGCGCCTGTCCGCACCGCCGCCGATGACGCACGTCGAACCGGGCCTGACGCCGATCTTGGTGTCGGCACTCGCGCGAACAGGGAAGAACGGCTGCTCCATCGTGAGATCGTATGTCGCTGCGCCCTTCCACTTCGCTTTCGCGCCGTAGTCCTTCCACTCGGGTTCGCCGACAAGCTGCGCATCCAACTCGATGTCGATCACCTTGCCGTCGGCCGTCAATGTCGGCGTCACCTGGACGAACGTTCCAACCTCGCGCATCGTGAAGCACTGCGGCTCGACTGCCGCACCTGCCGAATCCGAACCATAGACCGTATTCGTTCCGACTGCCTGCGACGTGCAGGCGTGATTCACATAATAATCCGTCGGATAGATGTACTCCAAGACGCCCTTTAAAAACGCTTCTTCCCCTGGACGCGTAATGACGCGCGGCGCTTCAAGGAGTCTCGCGTCGTCCCGTGCCATCAGCCGTTCCAGCAGAACCGCCGCATTGACGCGGTTCGTGTCGAAGTAGCCGACCTCCGAGAGCGCCTTCCGCCCCGCCTCGACATACCGCAGGTCAAATTCAACCAGCGCGTTGCTATACACTTCCTCCAGTGTCTTTGCAATCTTGACAAGGTTCGTCGGCGTGTTCTTGACCCAAATACGGTTAAGCCCCTTAAGCTCGTGGACTGCAGCCCCTTCCGGCCAGTCGGCGCCAGACGCGAGCGCGAACCACTCTTTCCAGAACTTCTCAGTCTCCGCGACTTCCTCGGCTTTCTCTTTCGCGATTTCCTCCGGCGTCTTCTCCTCTGCAGGACCCATGGGCATATGATAAAACGGCGGCACATAATGCCAAGTCCACGACTCCATCCCCTCGGACTCGAACCGCCGCCGAACCTCGTGCGACGACCCCTTTTCCACACGCGGCGCATACGCCTCGCCCACGCCATTCAGGACACGCGCCGTAACAAATGCAAGGGTGAAGTTGTCCGCGCTCTTCCTGCGGGAATCCGTCACGCCGCCCAAGACAATCGTGCGCCCAGGCCGAATGCTGACCTTAGTGTCGGCCGAAAAGACGGGAATGAACGGTTGCTCCATCGGCAAGTCGTATGTCGCCGCACCCTCGCCCTTCGCCTTCGCGCCGTAGTCCTTCCACTCGGGCTCGCCGGCAAGCTGCACGTTCAACTCAAGGTCGATCAATTCCCAATCGTCCGTCAAAGTCGGCGTAACCTGGACGATCGACCAGATCGTGCGCATCGTAAACGCCTGCGGCTCGACGGTGGCGAAAAGCGCTGCCGCGTTCGTTAGGGCTGCTGCATTGTGGTTCAACTGCACATCATAATCCGTCGGATAGATAATCTCCTTCACATGCTTGACGACAGCATCTTCCCCAGGACGCGTGACGATGCGCGGCGCTTCGAGGAGCTTCACGTCATCCCGTGCCATCAGCCTCTCCTGAAGAACTGCCGCGTCGACGCGGTTCGTGTCGAAGTATCCGACGGCCTCAAGAGCCGCGCGTCCGGCCGAGACAAAACGGACATCCAGCTCAATCTGCGCGATACCCAACTCGAACTCGTCGAGAATGCGCTCGAACTTCGAAAGATTCCCGGGCGTATTGTGCACCGTCATCGTGCCGAGAGATTTTATCCGCTTGATGGACGACCCCTCAGGCCAGTCGACGCCAAGAAGTTCAAAGACGGATAGATGCCATTTCTCGGGATCGTCCCACTGGCATGGGATTCCGGCGGACTCTGCGGCTGCATACAGTTTCTCTTCAAAGAACACCGACATCGGATATGTCCGACTTTCCATCGCCTCGCCGGCGACAGCCCCGAAAACCATTCCCACTGCAATCAGCAGAACCGAGCAAACAATCCTTCTCATTTAACTCCCTCTTTTTGAGCCATTGAATCAACACCACCCGATTCGGATGTCCGGCACTTTCCATCCCCTGCGCCCAGCAGTTCTCGCAGACGGGGCAGATCGCGCTTGAGGGGATGCTCGTCGTCGTCATTCACAAGCTTCTCCCCTGACAGAAAAGCTCTCAGAATGTCGATATCGCCACCGCTGACAAATGTTCGCTTCCCGTTGATGATCCACGCCAGCCTTTCAAAGCGGCCAAGCGACACGCCGTCATCCTCCTCGTACGAGAAATCGCCAAGGAACTTCGTGCGAAGGCTCTCATTTTCGCCGCTCGCCTGGACAATGTCGGACAAGTCGACTCGCACCCAGCCTTTTGGATCGGAGGGCCGAGCAGGGAGCCGCTTGAGCACGCCGCCGCGCTTGCCGTACAGCTTGCCGGCCGGCGGAGGAGACCACCAGATGGACGCATATCCCAGCACCTCGCCCGTCTCTGAGATGTCTCTCGCCCTGATCCAACCTTCGGGATTGATCGTACGCACCATGCACTCCGTTGTCCCGTAAGACTCGATCAGCACCTCTTCTCCGATTTTCCAGTGGAAGCGCTCCTTCTCCCGCTCGAGTCGTGGCCGTCCAACGATCTTGGCTCGCATTGGGATCTTCAGCTCCTTCGCCGAACGGCACTTTTTGCAGAGAGCCGATTCGTCGAGCGCTATGTCGAGTCCAAGCGCCTTAAGACTCGCCGCGCCGTCGCGATAGCGAGCAAGAAGGTTCGCCATCATCACGCGGCTCTGCGGATAGACGGTGTGCGTTCCGCACTTCTCGCAAACATACTCAAGCGGCTCGGGGCGCGCCATTGAAATGCTGTAGCACATCGCCGAAGCCCCGCGCCTGACCTTCGGCTCGGGCGACGCGGCAAGCTTGTCGAGCATTGCGTTCAGCTCGTCGCGGTCGAAGTCCTTCCCCTCCGCCGCGAGCGCCGACAAAACGGCAACCCCAACTCCTATCTGCGTCTTCATACCGACATTATACCAAAAACCACCCCATTTTATTTGAATGGATTGACCACGGCCATACCGCAGTAGACCTGTCCGTCGTTCAGGTCTTCCGTCGACCGCTCGGCAGCATCAACGCGGCTATACTTGTATCCTGGCTCCATCTCGACAGAGTTCGCCATCGCAAAAGAATAGAACTCGTCGGCAAGGGACTTGCGCTCAAGACGAATCTCGCGATCCTTCGCAATCAGCAAATCGCGAATATACTGGTTGAGACTTGTCCCCTGCTCTTCAGCCCAACACCGAACATTCTGGATGACATTGGGCGGCGCTGACAAAGTTATATTCATTTCTCCTCCTTATGTGCGCACGCATTTTAGCATATATGCGCGCAAACACTCAACAGAAAATTATAACTTAATAAAATTATCAAGATTTAAAAGTTTCCTTTCACATTCCACATTTCAAGGTGGTGCGTGTATTATAGCGAAACTGCCGCTTGCCTTTCAACAAAGTCAACGCGGCCAGTCGGGGTCAGGAAGTAAGTGTCGGGGCCGGGCTTTGGTATGCCGTCATTGAATATCAAACTTGGACGCACATACTTATTCTTAAAGATTTGCGAGGCTCCTCCTTTGTAGACAATCACACCCGCCTTCTCGCAAAACTTGAAGCAGGAGCCGCCCCACTCCTTCGGACATGTCAGCTTCACTGGCTGTTTCTCGTCCTGCGGACGCAGTAGTTCACGCGGGTCGATGTTCGCAGTAACAAAGATGGGGAACTGGTCGTCGTTCGGCGGATTGACGGCAACGCACCAGACATCCGCATAGGGACATGGGCCTTTGTCCTCGCCAAACTTCGCCCACAGCGCACTGACAAACTGCGTGGAGTTCGTGCAAGAAGAGGCGTCAACCCAATCTTTTCCAGATTCGCGTGAATGGTTGAAAACAATGCAGCCCCACAATGCTCGTCCGCGCGCTGCCATCGCGTGGGACAAAGCATTTTGCATCCCTATCTTACTAAAGTACATCTCGGACAAACACGGTCCGACAAAGCCCAACCACAACACGCCCACTACAACTATGATGGCGCAGCCACAACGATCGAGAGCGTCATCGCCGGACAATTCGTTGAACCACCGACTTGACGACGGCAAATGAAGAAGAACAATCGGCACAATTGCCAAGAGCAATGCAACAAGTCCGAATGGTACCGTCGCCACGGAGTCGCCACACGGAGTTATTGCCCCGAGAAAGCAAAGGATCATGACGATTGTATTCGGCACAAGAAACCACAAGCGCCGCCCGCGCCGCAACAAAATCGCCATGCCAACTGGCACCGACATCAGGCAAAGACCATACAGAAATACAAAGAGAATGCCAGACAATGATTCTCCGCCATCTCGACACGCATTCACAATAGCGCACACAAACAACAGAGCGGACAGCATGACATACATCCAGGCAATCGCCTCGACAATCACAACCGGCAATGGCTTTTTCAAATCATCCATAGCACCAGACCTCACGGACACACTACGGCGCACTTTCCGCAGAACCGCGCCGTGACACATAAAACTGGCGACCTCTGTACTCTCGCCGCGTTATACGTGTCTCTTCGCCGTCACTGCAATGCGTTTCAGAACTCCCCGCACAACTCGAAATAACGAAATCAAACAAATCAGATTTTCCCTTCACGATCAGAAATGTCGCGGGCTCATCATTGTCATCCCAGCAGAATGTTGCTCCATAGACTCTTTCCATTTCAGCCGCAAGCTCCATCGCCCATTTCTTCTCTGACGAAAAGTCAAACACAGCCCCCTCGTCCTCTTGTTCGAACTCCAGACTGTCAACCCGCCCGTCGTACGCCTCGTCATTGATTATCTCAACCTCACGGCCAACGAGCTTGACGGTCGTAAATCCATGGAAAGGCCGCCCAAGTCCAATGACGCTTTCACATCTTGTGTCCCACACGCAATTCGACATGCCGAAAACTTCGCAGAGAGAAGACACTTCGTCGCCATAGACAATTGAACTATCCATGTCAAACCCCATGAAGGACAATCCCTTCGTCTTGTCGCCACCCGCAGCAAAGACAATGTTTGTCGGGCCAAAGCAGACAACTTCATTGCACCTGTCTCCGTCGCAAAAGCCCTCAATCAAATCCCCATAGAGCAGCGACCAAATGCGCGGGAAATGCCGAAGGACGGCATCGCGATCCGCAGACCTTATGCCTGTACGCCGAAGCTCGACAATGCGGACGTTCGGGAAAAGGCCGAAGTCGTCAAGCGAAGCAATCGGGCAGAAGTCGATGCTTATCTTCTTCAACGGGCACTTCTCAAGCCCCTTTACCTCATGCACAAGACATGACGTGAGTTTCAACTCCTTGATCGGAAGTCCATTGAGAACAGACAGGTCAAGCGGACGAAACTCGCAAAATGCAATCTCAAGGTTTTCAAGCGACTTGCACTCGCGGAGCACACCAAGATTACCCAATTCGTACCCGCCATTAAGGACAAGGCGCTTTAGCTTCTTCATGGCGCGAATATCATCCTCGTCGATATATTGCCTCCTTCGAAATATTGTGTCCATCTCCAGTTCTTCAAGATTGACGAAATTCGTAAAGCATCCACAGTAATCACCTTCTGGGGAATGCGACATATCGAGCGAAACAAGACTGGTCGGTAGTTTTTCTATTGCCCGAAAGTCTTTCCACGCACTGAAAGATTTTAGCGATTTCAGCAAGGCGAGACTGTCCTCGTCAGCGAGCGAGACGCTCGACTCAAAGTAGTAGCGGCCGTCCAACCGCTCCAGCGGCAGGTGCGCAATCTTGCGGAAAGAGCCAATATCCAAATTGCCGCCGAGACAGAGTTCCGTCATGTTTGTCTGAGACGAAAGGAAGGACAAATCGAGCGGGACTTTGCTTTCTGCGTGAACCCCGAGCGAGAGATCCTTGAGCCGCGTCATTTTCGAGATGCGCTCCAGGACATTCGTAAACTCGGCGCGCGAGACTTTCTCCCAATATGGGTTTGCATTGGTTGGAAACGCTCCCGCCGCATCAGGAAGCACCAGATCCAGCGAAAGGCGCTTCTGATCCAACGCAAACGCGGTGTCATCAGCCATAGTCGGCATCACCACCACAGCGGCAACAAGACAGATCGCACTCTTCAACAATCTCTCGCGCAGTTTCCTCATGCACCATATTATATCAAATCCCGATAACATGACGCTTAGCAAATCGGCGGTGCCAGTTGACCAGTGGTACGGGAAATGGTACAATGTCGTCATAAACTATTGCAAGGAGAATTACATGCCGACACTTACGGTTACAGACGCACGCAAGAACCTATTCGGGCTCATTGACGATGTCGCCGAGGAGCACAGGGGATACTGCATCGTCGGGAAGCGCAACCAGGCGGTTCTCATCTCCATGGAAGACTGGAACGCGATTCAGGAATCTCTCTACCTCAACAGCTTCCCCGGGCTTGCGAACTCGATTGTAGACGGCATGAAAACGCCGGTTTCCGAATGCTCCACGGAGCTCAAGTGGTGAGCTGGACGCTCGTATACACGAAGCAGGCGCAGAAGGATGCAAAGAAAATCGCGTCTTCCGGCCTTCGGCCCAACGCCGAGCGGCTCCTGGGCATTCTCGCCGTCGACCCCTTCCGAACTCCGCCGCCCTACGAAACGCTGGTCGGGAACCTCAAAGGCGCCATATCCCGCAGAATCAACATCCAGCATCGCCTCGTCTACCAGGTTCTTCAGGAAGAACACGTGGTCAAGGTCCTTCGCATGTGGACCCACTACGAGTGACGCCACAACGTACAGCGGATGCGGCTAAAGCGCTCGGCGGACATAGTCAATCTCTCGTGAAATATCATCGCATCCATCCCTCGATCTTGCAGACGCGCTCCATCAGCTTGCGCTCCGTCCGACCGGAATCTGGACAGAACCAGACTTCGATCCTCGCAGCATACGGCTTGCCCCAGTCGCCTTCATAGATCGTGAACTCGTTTTCGTAGAGGAACTTCTCTTCTGGATCATTTGACCATCCGATTCTCTCGTTGGAAGCTCCCTTCAGCCTTCCTTCGGAGAGACGCGTCCCCTTCGTCGCCTCAAATGCCTTGAGATAGACTAGCCCAGGCTCGCCGGGATTGATCCGCAGCACGAGATTGTATATGCCAGGCTGCATGCCATTGCGAAGTGTGAATTCATCCGGTCCGCGAACGATGGTGTCGGGCGGCAGATTCGTCAGCGACTGGAACTCGTCCTTCAGGAACGCAAGCGCGGCATTGGTGATCCGCCGCTCGCGCGTCGGTGACTCCTCGATCACCTCGACGCAGAAATCCTTGTCGCCAAAGCGTACGCCACTCCGGAACGACTCGAGATTTCCCTTTGCGACATCGGCGCTTGCAGTAGAAATCGGACCACATTCCGCCCCCCTGTCGCGTCCAAACGGCGAGAACAGAAACCCGATGGTCGTCCTAGTCTGAAAATACGTCGTCTTCTGCCAGACATCGAAATCCTGCGCAAAATCATGCTTAGTCGTGTTACCGGAATAATTCCCATGAAGCGGATGGTTCCAGACGCCCTTGTTCCGCCAGCGACGCGTCGCACACAGACGCCCGCAATCCTCGTGCAGCCACCATCCGGGATGTCTGGCGAGATAGGCCATTAAGTCATCACGTCGGCTATGGACAAGTTCGGACAGCGCCGACAAATCGCATGTGACAGTTGGATCATCGCCGCCTTCCTTTTTCAACGCCGCAAAGACCACCCTTGCGAAATCGTCGTCATAGACATCGGCTGAATCGAACGGGCTTCCAGCGTGATCACCTGGCACCACAATATCCGCCTCAAGTTCAGCCGGAATCGCCAGCTCGTCGGCGAAATGATCCTCGCTGGGTCCGAAGAGCGTTCCAAGGACGCATGCCATCATAAACGCCACCAAGAACCCACCCAGCAGCAAGCCCCCCAACAACACCTGCAACAGCGCCCTCAACCATCGACGCCTGAAGAGCGAAACGAAAATGGCCGCAAGCAATGTCACGCACGCGGCGATCCACGCAAGAAACAAGGAAAAAGACAGGACATTCCATGCAATGTTACCGCGCACCCCGAGATAGCCGTCGGCGACTATAGCGCCAAGAAGCACTGCCGAAACGGAAGCCAAGGCCACCAGAGCGCCATACCATGTGTCAAACAAAAACTTCTTCACCACATTTCCTCCTCTATTGAATTTCACACATCAAGTTCTTCATTGCCTTACCCCTCCCGAAGAAAGCTGTTTACTACCCCTTTCTTTGTTTCAGCATTATTCCAAATCCGCGGCGGATGCGCCGCGCTATGGATGGCGCTTATTTCGAAGGGAGCGTCTTGCCGGGCGTGATCATCGGCGACTGCAGGATCGTGAGGACGACTGCGCCGCGACGGACGAGCCGGTAGTCTTCGCCGCGCCTCTCGTAGCGCGGCAGGGCGTATGAGATGTCGATGGCGAGATCGCCGAGCTTGCCGACGAACGTCTGCACCTTGTCCAGCCCGAGAAGCGCGCGCGAGTCCCCGAACGTAGGAACGCCTGAGCCCAAGACCTCTGCGAGCTGCGCGCGGCCCTCAGCCGTGTCCGCGACGGGTATCCGCTCGCCATACGCCGTCTCAAGGCAGCCGAGCACATCCTTTGCCAGGCGCTGAAGTTCCGTCTCCTCGACATCGCCAGGATATGCGCGACGCGCGACGAAGTTCACCATCGGCACCTGGAAGAAGCTCGTCGTGCCCCTGTTCGGTTTGCATTCGACAAGCCCCGCAACGGGATGCTCCATAGGCGTCCATTCGTTCTTCGGCGGCCATTCGGGCGAATCGCCCTTTTGCCCTTTCTTTTCCTCCGTTGCGTCGAAGTCTATTCCGAAAAGCTTTCCAAGCGCTTCCCTCAGGCGCTTGGCCTCCGCATGCGCCTTCACCTGCTCCTCCTGCGAGACAAGCCCCGCAATTGACGAAGAAGCGACCGACACTGGCTCCTTTGCGCGTGGAATAAACGAGGAGTAGACATTTACATGCACGCTGCATCTACGCTTCCTGTCAACCATTCCGGATACAGAATATCCGACACCTACGCCTTCCCTTTCTCCGAAGCCATTGATGTGGCTGAAACTGGTAGAGACAGTCTGGTGTTTTCTCGAATCATCCTTTGTCATCTGCTCGATGCGCTCGTCGATCTCTTCGTCGGAAAGCTCACCGTCGCTCTTGTCCGCCTCCATCTTCACGCCAAACCGCTTAGAGATGTCGTCCGCGATCTCGTTCATGACTTTCCGGCATTCTTCAACCGTCAACGTGCCGCCGATGCCATGCTTTTTTTCCCCTATGTCGAAACGGAAGGAATCAAGCCGACGCTCCTCGCCCTTGAAATCGAGACTCACAGATTTCACGCCATGATAAGGCGCGGACAAACGGACGGATCCGTGCGCGCTCCAGTTCGTCGTCGTCACCTTTGTCTCAGGATCATACCAGGCGCTTGCATTGGATCGCACGGACTTGCCGAGCCGAACCGCGTAGTTCGTGGACCCAAGCGTCAGGTCAAACGGAGAGTCGACGGTGAAGGCAGGTTCATCCGCGGCGGATGCAGAAACTCCGGCGCAAAGCGATATGCCGAGCGAAACTGCGCAAATCAACATCATGCTGTTCTTCATTTTCAACGATCTCCCTTCCGTCCGGACTTGTCGCTGCGCTTCTTCGTCTGCGCCAGAATCGGCGACTGGACCATTTCCACCACTACCGCACCGCGCAGAGCGACTTCGTACTTTCCGTTCCGCTTCACGTATGACGGCTGCGCGTACTTGATCCCGATGCTGATGTCGCCGACTCCTCCCTTGAAGAAATCGCCAGTGCGTCCGAGCCGAAGCATCGCCCTGATGTCGCCGAACGCAGGCGGCTCCTCATCCGGCGGATCATTCTTCTCCGCTATTTTAGCGTCGACCTCGTATTCCGGAATCTTATCGCCAAATTCACTCTCAAGCGCATCAAGTATCTTCTGCGACTCGGCCTTCAGCTCTTCCTCTCCGACATGGCCGTCGAATGCGTGGCGGATCGCGAACGTCGCCATCGGGATGAACAGCATGCGGACGCCCATGTCAGCCCTGCGCTCGGTGCATCCGGCAAAGGGCTTCTCGAGCGGAAACCATTCGGCCTTCGCCGGAGTGTTTGTAAGCGTGAGCAGAGCGGCGGACATGTCGTTAGTGGAGGACGGCGAGTCGAGGTCTACGCCGAACACGCGCTTGATTGTTGCGCGCAATGCGTCCGCCTCCCTGTGCGCCTTCTCCTGCTCGGGCGTGCGCAGCGAAAGGTCGACGGCATGGGGCTTGTTCGTGTAGACAGGGATGTGCCCGTCGTCGCAGGAAGCGGCAGAAAAAGCTCGACGCCAGAATGGACGTTCCATGGCGAGATCCAGCGAATATGTCTTGTCGTCGTGGATCATCGCCGAGAGGCGATACTCCACTTCGCCGTATCTGTTCGTCGTGTCAGCGTTCGCGTGCCGAAAACTTGCCGCGTATCCAGGGGAGCCCGCGCAATCCTTGGCGCACTCCGCGATGCGCGCAAGCGCATCCTCCTCCGTCGCATCGTCGTCGACATCCATTTCCTCGCCAAGCCGCACGGACATGTCCGCCGCGACCTCGTCAAACTTCTTGCAGCAGTCGTTGAACGTCAGTTTTCCGCCAAGGTCATTCTCTCCTATCGAGAGATGCACGTGCGAAAGCGCTTTCCCTTCGCCATTGAAAGATAGCCAGACTCTCTTTACGCCAAAAAACGGCTGGACAAAACGACCCTCGCCAGAGTGGTACCAGTTCGTGACCGTCTCGCCAGACTTGTCGTCCTTGCGGACGTCCTTATGCGACTTGACGCCGTTACCGAGCGCCTTCGCATACTCGGGCGATCCGATCTCAAGGTCAAACGGCGAATCGACGACAACCTTGCCGTCCTCTATGCGAAATCCATCGCCTTTCGCCACGCATGCGCACAGCGCGCCGACGATGCACGCGGACAGAATCTCTCTGCTGATTTTTTTCATGCGCAACATTATACCAAATCCGCGGCAGATGCGACGCAGAATATGGTATAATGTCAAAGATCATGTTTGTGTTTGTGGTTGCATGTGCTTTTGTCGCTGTTCTCATCCTGCTTCCCCTGTCGGTGGCCAGGCTTGCCCGTGCACCGTGGAAATGGGGCGTGCTGGCGTTGATTTTGTCGACCTGTACCGCGAGCATTGCCTGGGCTGTCCGCGATTTTACGGCGAGATGCTGGGCAAGCGACCAAAGCATGCATATTCGTTGGAACGTCACATGGCTTTGTGATCAGTACAGTCAGATTGACAAGCTTGGTGACGAGACATTGCGCAGGGATTATGTCACGAACTTCCTAGACAACGCCTGCATCTTGCTCAACCTTGACAACAAGAAAGCTCCAAACACCTCCAATCTGGTCGAGCGCTACTATCTTGACTGGAACGATCGAATAGATGGAGCACATCTGAAATGACGTTGTAACATATTCCGCGGCAAATGCGCCGCGTGGCTGTCAATCCAAGCTTTCGCCAAGTGTCTGAATTTCGGCTTCACGCTGATTGGTACGGTCGAAATCGTTCTCGATGTCGATGACGCAATGCTCCTTGAACCATTTCGAAAGCGCAAGGCGCGAAAAACGCGACAATTCCAAGTTATCCGCCGAACCTTTCACGCTAAGTGCGCCTCCGTGATGAATCGCCGAAATAACAAGCCTCTCGCCGCCTTTCCACCAGTCGACGCCAGGATAGCCGCAGCAGCCACACGGCATGCTCGAGCCCGAGAAGCGGAACATCTTTCCGAATTCCGCAAGCTCCGTTTTGTTGGTAATGACATACAGAACGTCGTCCTTGTCTTGGTCGCTGCAGCATCCGCCACCGCCCTTTCGTATCACGACGCGGTCAGCCCCTGCAATCTTCGACTTAAAGCGCATAATTTGCCTCTGGTCACCGACGAGCGAGCCATGCCACAGCGCGGCAAGTCCAATAACCACTTGAAGGACCGCAAGCGGCGCAAGGAGAGAGACAAGCCAGACGCGCCACTTGCCAAGCGATTTCTCCACGCGGCGCGGACGCAGCAGTCCGAACGCGAGCGCGACGGCGGTAAGCGACAGCGCCATGCCGGCATACATGTCTGCCGACCACAAGGGAACGGCAATAATGCCGAGCACAAACGTGGCGGGGAACGCCCATTCGAGATTCCGCACCACCGAATACAACCGCCTTGGACTCTTGCTCACTTCTGCCATGCCTGACATTATACCAAATCCGCGGCAGACGCGCCGCGGGTGTTTTAACCACAAAATACACGAAAAACGGGCCTGTCGCGGGGGCTGTCCCCACCTGTTTATTACAGTACAGCCCCCCTTGGTCAATCAGCTGCGTCCTGCTTTGCCGGCTCCACGACGGCATCCTTGAGTTTCAACGAGCTGTCGAAGTCCGACTTTCTGATTGTGCCAGTCAGGCGCAGGTTCTTATCGCCATCCTTAAACGGAAGGTCCTCTTTCCTCATGACTCCCTTCAGCCGCGCTGAAACGCGCAGAATCGGCATCTCGCGCCAACCGCGGAAGATACGCCTTGGATATGAGGCGCACAACTCCAGGCCGCCGCTCTCGCCGTCCCACACCGGATTGTAGTAGTTCCAGGAGCTGATCTGGTTGCCGTCCAGCGGCAGAGTCACGCGGACGCCGTCAAGTTGCCGACCGAGCTCCTTGACCTGCTCGCCGGTCAGCGCGACGGTACGGGATTCCACAAGCTTCGCAATGTCGTCGCCAGTAACCGTCTTGCGGTCAAACTTCGGGAGCGGCTCGGACTTGTCCGCCTGCACAAACTCCACATCCTCGAACGTAGAGAAGTCCGGCTGAAACGGTGTCCGGTGGAAGACAACAGTCCCAGTGAAGTCGACGAGCCGTGCGTTGTCCGAAAGCGTCTTCGCCTTGTCGCTGGGCATGAAGGCGTAGAACTCGAATTCCCCACCGTCCTTGCCCGCAGCACGAAGCGCGACCCTCGACACCGAAAGATCAAGATCAATCCGCACCGAGTGCGGCCACGACGGATTCTTGTCCTTGTCTGCCGGCGTGGAGACATCCTGGACGACGACCTCGGGGAAGGTGAGTCTCCTTCCGTTCAGCCGTTCGAGAACGGTGTCCACCTTCGCTTTCGCGCCCCTGTCCGTAAACTTGGACACGAGCGATACAAGTTCCTCTCCAGTGATTGCCTGCGGGTCGAAGTCGGGCAGCTTCTCGCTTTGCCACGGCACGTCGAACTCAACGTTCTTGAGCGTGAACACTGGACGGAACCAGCAGCGCCGAAGAAGATTACCGTCAACCTGCTTGGACACCGTGCCCTTAAGCCGACTCAGTTCGTCGCCATAATTCCAAGGCGTGGCCCAGAGGTTCCACGGCAGTCCCGCAAGAGCCTTCCGCGGGATCACTGCCTCGGCGTCAAAGGCCTGGTCCCATTCCTTGCCGAACGAGACGCGGAAGAGAAGCCCAACCGTGTCGTCGTCGATGGTCGCGACCCCTGTCACCTGCGCATTCGTGAACGTCAGCTCCCGACCGTCCAGCCGCGTCGCCAGATCCTCGCCGACGGCGTCGCTCATCCTCCCCTTCATGCCGCGCAGAACATCCACCAGCTGATCGCCGGTGATGGACGCGGCGTCGAACTTGGGAAGCTCCGCGAGCTCTATCGCCGGAACGAAGCGGTTCACCGTCACCGTGAAGTTAGTTCCAAAAGTGCAGTCTAGTTCCTTGACGACAGGATCCAACGAAAACTTCGTGTCCTTCGTCTTCCGCGCGAAATTACGAAGCTCCTCGGTCACGCCCGGTACGTCAAGCGTGAACCAGAAGAGCCTGACGTCGTCAGGACACAGCAGCATCCCTCCTGGGTCTCTCATGTCCATTTCTAAATGGTATTGATCCTTCCCGACGCGCCATGGCGCCCGTTTCAGATCGTGGAACGTGAAGCGATGCCCCTCCAGCTGGCTAGCCAAGTTCTGTCGCTGTCTGAAGCTTGGCACCTTCTCAACACCAGCCAGCAGCGCAACAAGCTCGTCGCCGCTTATATTCGCGGCGTCAACCTCGGGCATCGACGGCTCGCAGGTGAACATACGACATCCTGCAATCAGCAATGCAGCAACTGCGACAACCCTTGAAATCATTGATTCCATTCCTCTTTCCTCCTTAACTGTTTTGTTTTCAATCATATACCAAATCAGCGGCA
>JAEEGF011789908.1_pt1 | contig 15882 bp, 15 predicted proteins | sample 9134171 | NCBI WGS metagenome assembly JAEEGF01 (sample SAMN16246542, study PRJNA631951) | gut metagenome | biome: gut microbiome; feature: rumen; material: AP-attached | host: Bos | place: Iran: Karaj | collected 2018-10
AATACGACGGCTGCCACATCAACATCCTCGATACCCCCGGACACCAGGACTTCTCCGAGGACACCTACCGTACCCTCTGCGCCGCAGACGCAGCGGTCATGGTCCTTGACGGCGCGAAAGGTGTTGAGGCACAGACGATCAAGCTTTTCCAGGTCTGCCGCAGAAGAGGCATCCCGATATTCACGTTCATTAACAAGATGGACCGTGCCGCAAAGAACCCGTTCGACCTTATGGACGAGCTCGAAAAGGTGCTCGGCATCCGTTCCTGCCCCGTCAACTGGCCGATAGGCACCGACGGCGACTTTGAGGGCGTCTATGAGCGTTCCTCCCAGAGCGTCCTCGTTTTCGACAAGGAAAACAACGACCACGGCGCTTCCATGGTCACCGAGAAGGTCTCAGGCATCGACGATCCCGCACTTGAAAAGATGCTCATGCCGGGCCATTTGGAGACTCTGAGAAACGACATAGAGCTCCTCGACATGGCAGGCGACGAGCTTGACATGGACAAGGTCCTCCACGGACAGCTGACTCCCGTATTTTTCGGCTCCGCCATCACAAACTTCGGCGTAGAGCCTTTCCTGAAGCACTTCCTGAAGATGGCACCTGAGCCTGCCGTCCATAACTCGACCGACGGCATAATAGAGCCCGATGACACCATGTTCTCCGGCTTCGTCTTCAAGATCCAGGCAAACATGAACCCCGCCCACAGAGACCGCCTCGCCTTCATCAGGATATGCTCCGGCACCTTTGAAAGGGGCATGACCGTGAACCTGGCCAGGACCGGAAAGCCCATAAAGCTGGCCCAGTCCACCCAGCTCATGGCCAACGAGAGGGCCAACGTGGACACCGCCATGGCCGGCGACGTCATAGGCATCTACGACACCGGCAACTTCATGATAGGCGACACCCTCTACACCGGAAAGCAGCGCTTCGAGTTCGAGCCCCTGCCCACCTTCCCTCCCGAGATATTCTCACTGGTGCTGCCCAAAGACACAATGAAGGCCAAGCAGTTCCAAAAAGGCGTGCAGCAGCTTGCCCAGGAGGGAGCCATCCAGGTCTATCACAACGAATACAACGAGACCGTGATCGGAGCCGTCGGACAGCTCCAGATCGAGGTCTTCAACTACAGGCTCGAGAACGAGTACAACGCACCGGTGAGGCTGCAGAGCCTCGACATGTCGGTCGCGCGCTGGGTGAAGTGCGAGGGCACTCCCGAGGACGTCGACCGCGTCAGGTCGCTCACCGACGGGCGCACGATGATGGTCTTCGACCGCTTCGACAGGCCCATGCTTCTCTTCGCGAACCAGTTCACTCTGAACTACTTCATCGAGAGGCATCCCGACGTGGAGCTGCTCGAGGCCACGGAGGTCTAGCATGGACGGAAAGCCCAGCGGCAGGCTGCACGCCGCCGTGCTCGGAGCCATGGACTGCGAGATCGGCCGCGTGATGGGAGCGCTCAGCGGAGCCGAGACCCTGCGCGAGGGCTCCTGGGAGCTCGTCACGGGGGATATCGGCAGGGTCCGCGTGACCGCCGTCCGCTGCGGCATAGGCACCGCCAACGCGGCTGCCTGCGCGGCGCTCGCGCTGCGGGAAGCGAAGCCCGATCTTCTGATCATCCAGGGCACTGCCGGAGCCCATTCTCCAGAGCTCAGGAGGGGAGACCTGGTGTTGGCCGAAAGGCTCGTCAACATCGGAGCCTACATGTCGGATCCCCATCCCGAAGGCAGCGGCGTCAGGACCTCGCTATGGAAGCCCTTCGAGACCGAGCTCATGCTCGCGGAGCCCCGCAGTGTGTACGAGCTCTGCAGCTCGGATGAGCTGCTCGCCGCGGCGCGCGGGACAGCCGAAGTCCTCCGCGAAGAGGGCAGGCTCTCCGGGCGCGTCATCCGCGGCACCGTGGGCAGCGGAGACGTCTGGAACCGCGAGATCGCCCGCATAGCCGAGCTCAGGAGAGCTTACGGGACCGACTGCGAGGACATGGAGAGCTACTCCGCGGCGCAGGTCTGCGCCTCCTTCGGAGTGCCTTTCCTCTGCGTCCGCGTCATCAGCAACAGCGAGCTCACGGGCGAGGAGTACGAGCGGGAGACCGCCTCCGCCGCCCAGGACTTCACGCTCGCCCTGCTCGGGCGGCTCGGAAGAAGCTGAACAGACGGACAGCTTCTCCCCGCGCTGAAAGTGGTATAATGATCATAAGCCCCCGGCGTCCGGCCGGAGCGGAAAGGAAATACCAATGAGATTCTTGAAAAAGCTTTCGACCTGGATCGCCCTGATCCTCATCATCGGGGGCGCCGCGGTGCTCCTCTTCACCTACATGTCCAACAAGAGCGCCATCGCGATAGTGATGGCCGACCCCGCCGTCAAGGCCCTTGCGGGGATATTCAGCAGGATGGCCTGGTGCGCCGGCGCCGTCATCGTCGGACTGATATTCCTCTCGATATCCTTCAAGATCGGAGCCGGCATCAGGAGCCGCGAGAAGGAAAAGGAGAAGGCCGAGCTCGAGGCGAGAAAGGCTGAGGAGGCCAGAGCCTCTCACGCCGACCAGCCCGAGGAGGAGATCAGAGGCTAGAGGCGTACGCCGGGCGGCGGAGCCGCAAGGTCCCTGCGCGGCCCTCATCGCGAGCACATTTTGTAGTATTTTGACCCGCATCTCTTGCGCATGCCACAAGATGCGGGTTATTATATATTTTGACTTGTGCGTCGGACGCACGTGCTTAAAGCAGCTATGACAGGAGGCAGCGTATGAAGTGCCCGTTTTGTGAAGCTCAGGATACGAAGGTAGTGGACTCGCGTCCCGCCGAGGATGGAAAGGCCATAAGGCGCAGGAGGGAGTGCATCGCCTGCGGTAAGCGCTTCACGACCTACGAGAAGGTCGAGGAGATGCTCTTCATGGTCGTCAAGAGGGACGGAAGCCGCGAGAGCTTCGACCGCAACAAGATCCTCACCGGCATCATGAGGGCCTGCGCCCAGCGCCCGGTCACCATGGACCAGATGGAGGAGGTCGCCAGCGACATCGAGCGCCGCCTCAACAACATGATGGAGAAGGAGGTCAGCACTCAGCAGATAGGCGAGATGGTCATGGACGAGCTCAAGGAGCTCGACGAGGTCGCCTACGTGCGCTTCGCCTCCGTCTACAGGCAGTTCAAGGACGTCGGGACCTTCATCGCGGAGATAGAAAAGCTGCTCGGCCCCGACGGATACAAGAAGGCCAAGAAGATTAAGAACAAGGACACAAAAAATGAGTGATATCGTAAGGATAGCCATAGACGGCCCCGCGGGGGCCGGAAAATCCACCATAGCAAAGCTGCTCGCTGAGGAGCTCGGCATAGACTACATAGACACAGGGGCGATGTACAGGGCCCTGGCCCTGAAGCTCAGCCGCACCGGGACAGACTACAAGGACCCCGAAGCTCTCGCCGCGCTGCTCGCCTCCACCGACGTCGACTACGCGGGCGGCAGGGTATACCTGGACGGAGAGGACGTCTCGGGCCTCATCAGGACTCCCGAGATCTCTGAGCTCGCCTCCGCCAGCTCCGCCGTGCTCGAGGTGAGGGAGAAGCTCGCACAGATCCAGCAGGCCATGGGCCTCAGGAAGTCCGTCATCATGGACGGGCGCGACATCACGACCAAGATACTGCCCTTCGCGGAGCACAAGTTCTACCTGACCGCCTCCGTGGAGGAGAGGGCGAGGCGCCGCGCGCTCGAGCTCGAGGCAAAGGGCCTGCCCTGCGACTTCGAGAGCGTCAAGGCAGACATCGAGGCCAGGGATTACCGCGACACCTACCGCGAGAACAGCCCGCTCACTATCACCGAGGATTCCAAGGTGGTGGACACCACAGGCCTGGACATCCCTGAGGTGCTCGCGCTGATGAAGAAGGAGATCTACGGGGAGGATACCCATATGAACGCAATAATAACGGTGCTCGGCCGCGACCGCGTCGGTATACTCGCGGCGGTCTGCAAGCTGCTCGCCGAGAGGAACGTCAACGTGCTCGACGTATCCCAGACAATACTGCAGAGCAACTTCACCATGGTCATGATGGTCGACGTGAAGAACTGCTCCGTGAGCTTCAAGGAGCTCTCGGACGCCCTCGAGGAGCTCGGGAGGAAGATGGAGCTCTCCGCGCGCATCCAGCGCGAGGAGATCTTCGACGCCATGCACAGCATCTAGGAGAGGCTCATGATCAACCAGAAGGACATACTTTCGACCATCAAGATGATAGAGCAGCAGCACCTCGACATCCGCACGGTGACGATGGGCATATCGCTGCTCTCCTGCTGCAGGCCAGACCCGAAGGCAGCCTGCGACGCGATATACGACAAGATCTGCCGCAGCGCCGAGCGCCTCGTGCCCGAGTGCGAGGAGATCGAGACCGAGTTCGGCATCCCCATAGTCAACAAGAGGATCTCCGTGACCCCGATGGCTCTGGTCGCGGGAGCCTCCGATACCGACGATTACGTTCCCTTCGCCCTCGCGATGGACCGCGCGGCAAAGAGCTGCGGGGTCAACTTCATCGGCGGCTACTCCGCCCTCGTTCAGAAGGGCATGACCGTGGCCGACGAAAAGCTCATACGCTCCATCCCTGAGGCCCTCAGCAGCACCGAGTACGTCTGCTCCTCGGTCAACGTCGGCTCCACCAAGGCCGGCATCAACATGGACGCCGTGAAGCTCATGGGCGAGATCGTCAAGAAGACCTCCGAGATCACCGCGGACAGGGACGGCCTGGGCTGCGCCAAGCTCGTCGTCTTCTGCAACGCCGTCGAGGACAACCCCTTCATGGCGGGCGCCTTCCACGGCACCGGCGAGGCCGAGAAGGTCATCAACGTCGGCGTCTCCGGCCCCGGAGTGGTCCACGAGGCCCTCAAGGAGGTCAAGGGACAGCCCTTCGACGTCGTGGCCGAGACCGTCAAGAAGACCGCCTTCCGCGTGACCCGCATGGGGCAGCTCGTGGCCATGGAGGCATCGAGGCGCCTTGAGACTCCCTTCGGTATAGTCGATCTCTCCCTCGCTCCGACTCCCGCGGTCGGCGACTCGGTCGCGAGGATACTCGAGGAGATGGGGCTCGAGACCTGCGGGACCCACGGCACCACCGCCGCCCTCGCGCTGCTCAACGACGCGGTCAAGAAGGGCGGAGTGATGGCTTCGTCCTCCGTCGGAGGACTCTCCGGCGCCTTCATCCCCGTGTCCGAGGACGAGGGCATGATAGCCGCCGCTAGGCTCGGCACCCTGACCATAGACAAGCTCGAGGCGATGACCTGCGTCTGCTCGGTAGGCCTCGACATGATAGCGGTGCCGGGAGACACCCCGGCCTCGACCATAGCCGCGATCATAGCCGACGAGGCGGCGATAGGCATGGTCAATAGCAAGACCACCGCCGTGAGGATACTGCCCGCCCCTGGAAAGGGCGTCGGCGGCACCATAGAGATGGGCGGCCTGCTCGGCAGCGCCCCCGTAATGCCGGTGCACCCCGAGTCCAGCGCGGCCTTCATCGCGCGCGGAGGAAGGATCCCCGCCCCGCTGCAGAGCCTGAAGAACTGAGGCGGGCTCAGGCGGGCTGCCCGCGCCGGCAAGCCGGCTCAGCCGCGTCGACCGGGCTTCCGGGCGCTCAGGCGCTGCTTCATAAACCGTTTCCACCCCCTGCTTCGTCCCCCCGCGGACGGGGCAGGGTCTTTTATTACCTGAAACGCCGGACAGGCCTCCTTCCCTACTCATGGAGTTCGGGACCGTGCGCTTCAACGAGCTCAAGCGCTACCTCAGGAACGTCTCGGACAGGACGCTCAGCTCCAATCTCAAGCAGCTCGAGGCCCGGGCATTTCGCTCCTTCCAGCCGGGTATATCGCGAAAAAACTTCTTGACAGGAGAGATATATTTGATACAATTAAGTTGCATCAAATATAAATCAGTCAAAACAGGAGTTTGATATACCGGACAGGAGGAAAAAGGAATGAGCATCTATGATTACAGCGTGATTACCCCGAAGAAAGAGGAGATCGCCCTCGAGAGCTTCAGAGGCAGGGTCATGCTGATCGTCAACACCGCTACCGGCTGCGGCTTCACCCCGCAGTACAAGGAGCTCGAGGAGATCTACGAGAAGTTCCACGATCAGGGGCTCGAGATCATCGACATCCCCTGCAACCAGTTCGCCGGCCAGACCCCGGGGACCGACGAGGAGATCCACGAGTTCTGCACCCTCAAGTACAACACTCAGTTCCCGCAGATGAAAAAGTCCGACGTCAACGGCGAGAACGCGCTTCCCCTCTATGGCTACCTCAAGGAGCAGCAGGGCTTCAAGGGCTTCGGCAAGGGCCCCAAGGCCATGATGATGAACGCCGTTGTCGGCAAGTTCGACAAGGACTTCAAGAACAACCCGGACATCAAGTGGAACTTCACAAAGTTCGTGGTCGACAGGGAAGGCAACGTCGTCGCCCGCTTCGAGCCGACCGCCGACATGAAGGACGTCGAGGCCTGCGTAGCCTCCCTCATCTAAGCGGCATCGGGACAGCCGGACCCGGATCTCCGGCATGGAAGGAGCTGTCATGGAAAGATACGATATAGCGGTCATAGGAACTGGTCCCGCGGGAGTCTCAGCGGCGATCACCTCCAAGGTCCGCAACAAGAGCGTCATACTCTTCGGGAGCAAAGACCTTAGCGCCAAGCTCGCCAAGGCTCACACCATACTCAACTATCCGGGCTTCCCCGAGGCTCCGGGCGCGGAGATAGGCGCTGCCTTCTCCAGGCATCTCGACGCCATGGGCATCGAGATCACCGAGGACAAGATCAACGCGGTCTACTCCATGGGCGACTACTTCGCCCTCCAGGGCGGGGAGAACGCCATGTACGAGGCCAAGGCGGTCATCATCGCCAGCGGCGTGGTCGCGGGCAAGCCCCTGCCCGGCGAGGAGGAGCTCCTCGGCCGCGGCGTGAGCTACTGCGCCACCTGCGACGCCGCCCTCTACAGGGGTAAGAGCGCCGCGGTCTGCGGCTTCAGCCCCAAGGAGGAGCACGAGGCGAGCTTCCTTGCCGAGATCGCCGACAAGGTGTACTATATCCCCGTATACAGGAAGGACGAGCCCGCTCCCGTTTTCAGCGAGGAGAACATCGAGGTCCTGAACGTGAAGCCTCTGGGAATAGAGAAGCGCGAGGGCCGCAAGGTCGCCCTCAGGACCGACGCGGGTGAGCTCGTCACCGACGGAGTGTTCATACTCAGGGACAGCGTGGCGCCCGGCCAGCTGGTCCCCGGACTCGAGGTCGAGGGCGCCCACATCAAGGTCGCCAGGGACATGTCCACCAACATCGCGGGCTGCTTCGCCTGCGGGGACATCACCGGGACCCCTTACCAGTACGTCAAGGCCGCGGGCGAGGGCAATGTAGCCGCTCTCTCCGCCGTCTCCTATATCGATAAGTCGAAATAGAAAGGAAATACAGCCATGATCAAAGAAGTTGTAAACAATGATTTCAGCGAAGTCCTCGCCGCCAGGACCGCGGTAGTGGATTTTAAGGCCGTGTGGTGCGGCCCCTGCAAGATGATGCATCCCGTGCTCGAGAAGGTCTCCGATCTCCTCGCCGACAAGGCCGAGTTCTTCGCCGCCGACATCGACGACAACGACGAGCTCGTCGCAGAGCTCGCCGACAGCGGCGTCCTCATGATCCAGGCAGTTCCGACCCTCGCCGTGTTCAAGGACGGCAAGTGCGTCGCCAGCACCGTGGGCTTCGTTCCCCAGCCCCAGCTCGAGGCCTGGCTTTCCGAGAATCTGTAGAGAGATGAGCGATTATCCGCAGCTGAAACTGAAGAACCAGCTCTGCTTCCCGCTCTACGCGGCGGCGAGGCAGGTCACCTCGGCCTACACTCCCTATCTCAAGCCTCTGGGCCTGACCTACACCCAGTACCTCGTCATGATGGTGCTCTGGGAGTGCGACGGCCTGCGCGTGAGCGACATCTGCGGGCTTCTGAGGCTCGACAGCGGCACCATCACCCCGCTGATCAAGAAGCTCAGCGCCGAGGGCCTGGCCGAGAAGAGGCACTGCGAGGACGACGAGCGCTCGGTGCGCGTCTTCCTCACGGAAAAGGGCAGGGCGCTCGAGGAGAGGGCGAGCGGGGTCCCGGGAGAGATCGCGGGCTGCGTCAGGCTCGAGCCCGGCGAGGCGGGCGAGCTCTACAGGCTGCTCTACAAGCTGCTCGGGGAGAACTGAGGCTCCGCAGCGAAGCTGATAAGCTATAATGAAACGGCAAGGCCGCGTCCCGTATGGGGCGCGGCTTTCTTTTGCTTGGAAACACCGCGCTGCGGCGCGGCTTCGCTGTAAAAAAGACCCCGCTGAAGCGGGATCTTTTGCTGTATTTAAGCTGTGTCTCAGCCCATGAGCCTCGCGGCTATGCCCTCGAAGTTCCTGGCTATATAGGAGTCCCTCGCGGAGACCACGGGGCGTCCGGCGTTGTTTCCGATGTCGATGTTCTCGTCCTCGGGGATTATGCCGATCAGAGGCACGGTGACGGCCTTTTCGATGTCCTCAACGCGCGGGAGCGAGGGATCTGTGCTGCCTGCCCTGACGCGGTTGATGACGTGGAAGCGCTTCGCTAGCCCCTGGCCTTCGAGCCTCTTGCTCACGGTCTCGGCGTTTCTGATCGAGGAGAAATTCGGAGTCACGATGAGGACTCCCGCGTCCGCGCAGGAAGCGAGGTCGCGGATGAGCTCGCCTATGCCCGTGGGCGCATCGATTATCACCGCGTCGTAGAGGTCTCTGAGCTCGGAGAGGAGCCCTGAGACGTGCTGCCTGCTGAGGCCCTTGATGTCCCTTATCTGCGGGCAGGAGAGCAGGTGGAGCTTGTCCAGCTCGCCGTCGGTCACGACGGCCTTGCGCAGCTTGCAGGTGCCGGCGAGGTAATCGCCGAAATCAAAGAGCACGCGGTCCTGCAGGCCGAGGTAGAGGTCGAGGTTTCTGAGGCCTATATTGAAATCGACGAGCAGGGTGTCGAGGCCCGCCGCGGCCAGCGTGTAGCCGAGGTTCACGGCGAAGGTGCTCTTGCCGCAGCCTCCCTTTCCCGATGCCGTTAAGATGATCTTTCCCATGATGATCTCCTGAGCGAATAGTTAATAGTTATTTTAGCACTTCCGGCGGCGCCGGTGAAACACAAAAAATCCGATAATGCTATGCGGAAAACGTAGCCGGCCTATCGCTTATTTATAAAGGGGAAGTCCCGTACGGGACTTGAATATGGTAAAAAATGGTATTATAATATCTCCATGCAAAGGAGAAAGCCATGAAGATAAACGAACTGCCGGTCATACTCGCTTCCGGATCGCCCAGGAGGGCGGACATGCTGCGGGCTGAGGGAGCCCGCTTCGCGGTGCTGAGGCCCGGCTGCGATGAGGATATAGTTACGGCTCTGGATCCCGAGGAGACCGTGCTCGCGCTCGCTTTCAGAAAGAACGTCGCGGCGAAGGAGCTGCTCGCAGAGCTTGACGCCCGCGCGCGGGCGGGGGAAGAGCTCAGCGCCGAAGAGGCGGAGGCACTCGCGCTCAGCCGCGGGGATCATCTGCTGATATCGGGAGATACCGTGGTCTACAAGGACGGTGAGATCATAGGCAAGCCCGCGGACGCGGACGATGCCTTCAGGATGCTGCAGTCGCTCAGGGCGGACGTCAACACCGTCTACAGCGGAGCCTGCGTGGCTCTTCCGGACGGGCGGAAGCTCCTCGTGAGCGCCCGCACCGACGTCTTCTTCGGGGACTACAGCGACGGCGAGATCCGCGCCTACGTTGAGAGCGGAGAGCCCATGGACAAGGCCGGGGGATACGCCATACAGGGCGCCTTCGGAAAGCATATAGACAGGATCGACGGTCCCCTCGACAACGTGATCGGCTTCCCCATGGAGGCCGTGAAGGAGAGGCTCGCGGGGACGGAGTACGCCGGAGGCGCGTCCGGCGCGTCAAAGGCTCCGGCAGCCGGCACGTCCCCCGCGGACAGACCGGGAGGCATCCGGTGAATGCCGGGATCAAGGGGCTTCCGGGCGGCGACCGTCCCAGAGAGAAGCTCTTTTCGCGCGGGGTTAGAGAGCTCAGCAACGCCGAGCTGCTCGCCGTCATACTCGGCTCCGGGACCAGGGGCGAATCGTCCCTGAGGCTCGCCGACAGGGTGCTCTCGCTCGAGCCCTCGGGGCTGGGCGAGTTCGCGCGCTATCAGCCCGAGGAGTTCATGAAGATCCCCGGGATCAAGGAGGCTAAGGCCTCGTCCATATCGGCCGCCATAGAGTTCGGCAGGCGGGTCGCGGCGGGCGAGGGAGGGCCGAGGCCACTCGTGGACAGCCCCTCCAAGGCGGCAGCGCTCTTCATGAACGAGATGAAGGACCTCAGGCGCGAGGAGCTCAGGGTGCTCATGCTCAACGTCAAGAGCGAGCTGATCTGCTGCGACACCGTCTCGGTAGGCAGCCTGAACTCGAGCATCTCCCATCCCAGAGAGGTCTTCGCGAAGGCGGTCAGGAAGGGCGCCTACTCGGTCATACTCATGCACAACCATCCGAGCGGGGATCCCGATCCCAGCGCCTCGGATCTCGATACCACGCGCCAGCTGGAGGCGGCGGGAGCGCTGCTGGGCATACGCGTCGTGGATCACATAGTCATCGGGGACGGCTCCTACGTCAGCTTCAGGGAGCGCGGCCTCATGCTCAAAAAAGAAGCGTAGCGCAGGAGGACGCGGGACGGATATATCTCCCGCGGCGGCCCGGCGCGGGCAGGCGGCACGGGGCGGGTAAGGCACCGCTCCGGGAGCCGCTTTTTATGTTGACATTGACGCCTATTATATTGTAAAATTTATCGGTTAATTTTATAATTTTCAAAATGCAAAGGCATTTATAATATATAAACGGCTTTGAATATGAAAATTTGCTTACCGGCCTGAACGGCCGTTTCACCGCAAGGAGGTGCGAAAATGATACCGGGCATCATCGCCGCGGTCATCGCTCTCGTAACTCTGCTCATCGGAATACTCGGAGGCTACATCCTCCGGAAGAACCAGGCTGAGAAGATGATAGGCAGCGCCGAGACCCAGGCGCGCAACCTCATCCTCGACGCCGAGAACCGCTCGGAACAGATCAGAAAGGAGACTCTGGCCGACGCCAGACACGAAGCCCACCAGATCAAGAACGAGGCGGAGAAGGATATCCGCGAACGCAGGGACGAGATCAAAAAGACCGAAAACAGACTCATCCAGAAGGAAAACTCTCTCGACAAGAAGACCGAGAACATCGAGAGGAAAGAGGAGCAGATAACCAAGAAGCTCCAGAGCATCGAGAAGAAGGAGCAGGAGCTCGAGAACTTCCATCAGCAGCAGATAGAGGAGCTTGAGAAGATCTCCGGCTTCACCGCCGAGGAGGCCAAGCAGATGCTGCTCGACAGCCTCGAGCAGGACGTCCGCCACGAGGCCTCGATGATGATCAAGGACATTGAGTCGAAGGCCAGGGAGGAAGCCGACAGGCAGGCCAAGGAGATAATCACCGGCGCCATCCAGCGCTGCGCCGCCGACCACGTCGCGGAGACCACCGTCTCCGTCGTTCCTCTTCCCAGCGATGAGATGAAGGGCAGGATCATCGGCCGCGAGGGCCGCAACATCCGCGCCATAGAGCAGGCCACGGGCGTCGACCTCATCATCGACGACACCCCCGAGGCCGTCATACTCTCCGGCTTCGATCCCGTCAGGAGAGAGATCGCGAGGCTCGCGCTCGAGAAGCTCATCGTCGACGGCAGGATACATCCCGCCCGCATCGAGGAGATGGTCGAGAAGTCCCGCAAGGAAGTCAACACCATAATCAAGAACGAGGGCGAATCCGCCACCTTCGAGCTGGGCATCCACAACCTGCATCCCGAGCTGGTCAAGCTGCTCGGAAGGCTCAGGTACCGCACCAGCTACGGGCAGAACGTGCTCAAGCACTCCATGGAGGTCGCTCATCTGGCGGGCCTCATGGCCGGTGAGCTCGGCTTCGACGTCAAGCTCGCGCAGAGAGCCGGACTGCTCCACGATATCGGCAAGGCCCTCGACCACGAGATCCAGGGTACTCACGTCGATATCGGTATCGACGTGCTGAAGAAGTACAAGGAGAGCCAGGCTGTCATCGACGCCATGGCCGCCCATCACGGCGACTACGAGGCCAAGAGCCCTGAAGCGGTGCTCATCGCCGCGGCCGACGCGCTCAGCGCGGCCCGTCCGGGCGCCCGCAGGGAGACCCTCGACACCTACATCAAGCGCCTCCAGAAGCTCGAGGAGATCGCGAACACGACTCCCGGCGTCGAGACCTCCTACGCCATCCAGGCGGGAAGAGAGATCCGCATCATCGCCAAGCCCGACCAGGTCTCCGACGACTCGATCGAGCTGCTCGCGAGAGAGATCGCCCAGAAGATCGAGAGCGAGCTCGAGTACCCCGGCCAGATCAAGGTCAACGTCATCCGCGAGATCCGCGCCGTGGATTACGCGAAGTAGCGGAAAGCGCAAAACAGTTACAGTCAAAAGGATCGGCCTGCAGCTAATGCAGGCCGATCTCGGCGCATGGGAGAGCCGGACTGAGGCTCTCCGGCGAAAGGAGCTCCATGTTCGTATATCTCGACAACAGCGCGACCACCAGGCCCCGTCCGGAGGTCGTGGAGGCCATGAACGAGGCTCTGACCTCGGGCTTCGGGAACCCCTCGTCGATGTACCGCCTCGGGCTCTCGGCCGAGAAGGCCGTCAGAGAGGCGAGGATCGCGGTGGCCCGGAGCATAGGCGCGTCCGAGAAGGAGATATTCTTCACCTCCGGCGGCACCGAGAGCGACAACACCGCCCTCAAGTCCGTCTGGGAGAGCAGGAGGAAGCAGGGCAGGCACATCATCACGAGCTCCGTCGAGCACCCGGCGATACTCGAGTGCTGCAGGTGGCTCGAGCGCCAGGGCGCGGAAGTCACATACCTTCCGGTCTCCCCTGACGGGAAGGTCTCCCCTGAGGCTCTAAGAGCCGCTCTGAGGGACGATACGGTGCTCGTCAGCATCATGCACGTAAACAACGAATCGGGCGCCGTAATGCCCGTAGAGGCCTTCAGGGAGGTCCTGAGGGAGACGGGCTCCGGGGCGCTGCTTCACTGCGACGCGGTCCAGAGCTGGGGCAAGCTCCCCATAGACGTCAGAAAGCTCGGCGCCGACATGCTCAGCCTCTCCGCCCACAAGGTCCACGGGCCCAAGGGCGTGGGAGTCCTCTACGTGAGGGAGGGTCTGCACATCCCCGTGTTCATGCACGGCGGCGGTCAGGAGTCGGGCTTCCGCTCCGGCACGGAGAACACCGCCGGCATAGCCGGCATGGGGAAGGCAGCGGAGCTGCTCACGGCTGAGCTGCCCGAAAGGACAGCGAGGATGGCGGCGCTCAGGGCGAGGCTCCTTTCCGGTATAAGGGAGCGCATCTCGGACATCAAGGTCAACGGTCCCGACGACGCGGTATGCTCCGTTCTGAACGTGAGCTTTCTCGGCTGCAGGGGCGAGGTCCTGCTCCACACACTCGACGAGAGCGGAGTCTGCGTCTCGACGGGTTCGGCATGCTCTTCGCACAGCAAGGGCAGCCATGTGCTCAGCGCCATGGGCCTGAGCCCGGAGGAGATACAGGGAGCGGTGCGCTTCTCCCTCAGCGAGGAGAACACCGAAGAGGAGATCGGCTACGCTCTCGAAAAGCTCGAGGCGGCGGTCATGATGCAGAGAAGGCTCGCGGGCTTCAGGAAGGGCAGGCGCTGAAGGCGCCGGGTCCGGAAAGCCGGGGCGCTGTCTGCAGGAGATCTGAGGAAACAAGGCAATGATCAACGAAAGCGAAAAGATTTACATAGTCCGCTGCGGCGAGACCGCGCTCAAGGGCGACAACAAGTCTTACTTCGAGCGCATGCTCGTGCAGCGCATCAAGAAGTTTCTTAGCAGCTACGCAGGAGTGCGCTGCGAGAGGGTCGACGGGCTCATCTTCGTCCGCACACCGCTCGACGTGCCCGAGGAGGACGTCCTCAGGCGCGTTGGCCGCGTCTTCGGAGTCGACTCCATAAGCCCCGCGCTCGAGATCGTCATCGACGACATGAGCGCCGAGGAGGCCATAGACGAGGTAGGCCGCGCAGCCGCGGGCTATGCCATGGGACTCATAGAAAAGCGCGGTATCAAGACCTTCAAGATCGACGCCCGCCGCGCCGACAAGGCCTTCCCCATAGAGTCGCCGCAGATCGCGAAGCGCATGGGGGCATACGTACTAAAGGGCTGCAAGGTGCTCAAGGTGGACGTCCACGACCCCGACTCCACGATCTTCGTCAATGTGCGCCGCGGAAGGGCGTACGTCTACGAGGGCAAGGTCAAGGGCTTCGGGGGGCTTCCGCTCGGGACCAACGGCAAGGGCCTCGTGCTGCTCTCCGGCGGCATAGACTCCCCGGTCGCGGCCTTCATGATGAGCCACCGCGGCATGTACATAGACGCGGTCCACTTCCACTCCTTCCCCTACACCTCCGACAGGGCGTACGAGAAGGTCAAGGAGCTCGCGTCCATACTCGCGGGCTATTGCGGGCGCATCAGGATGCATTCTATAAACCTCCTGCCCATACAGGAGCAGATCGTCCAGCACTGCCCCGAGGAGGAGACCACCATACTCGTGCGCCGCTTCATGATGAAGATAGCTGAGAGGGTCGCGCGCGAGGAGGAGAGCATGATGCTCATCACGGGCGAGAGCCTCGGACAGGTGGCCAGCCAGACCGCCGAGTCGCTGGTCGTGACCGACGCCGCCGTGAGCATGCCCGTCATGAGGCCGCTGATCGCGATGGACAAGACCCAGATCATGGACCTCGCCCGCGAGATAGGCACCTACGACGTCTCCATCCAGCCCTACGAGGACTGCTGCACCGTGTTCCTTCCCAGGCACCCGGTCACCAAGCCCAGGCTCGAGAAGATCCTCGCCTCCGAGGCGAAGCTCGACTGCGAGGCGCTCATAGAGGCAGCTCTCGCCGAGCAGAAGATCGAGGTCATCTATCAGAGGGATTTCGAGTAGGCTGCCGCGCTGACGCTTCCCTCAAAAGAATATGAAGAGGCTCCCGCCGTATGCGGGAGCCTCTGTTTTGTTCTGCGGCTGCCGGCAGGATGCCCTGCGCGGCTCAGGAGTACTGCTCTATCACGTCCACTATGCCGGCGACGAACCTCGCGAGGGCGGTGAGGTCCTTGGCGTCGACATTGCCGTCGCCGTTCACGTCAGCGCCGGCGAGTATCTGCGGGTCATCGGGAACCTCGATCCCCGCGATCATCCTGGCGAGAGCTGTCAGGTCCGCGGCGTCGACCTCGCCATCGAGGTCCATGTCGCCCGGCAGCAGGGGAGGCGGCAAGATCTGCTCCTCGTCCTCCGTCTGAGGGACTATGAGCAGGGATCCGGACACGTCGAAGTACACGTGGTCACCGGGATCAAACACCGGGCTGTCCAGCGCTTCGGGGTCGCCGTAGATCACGAGGCTTCCGGTATCGCTCAGACCGCTCACGTCCAGCTTGTAGGCGACCAGACCCCAGTAGCAGTCTTTTACCGGCGCCGCCGCGAAAACCGCGTGGCAGTTCCCGCTGAAGCTGAGATAGTCTGCGCTCGCCGGGCCGGCTCCGGTCACGTCGGTGAACATGCCGGTAGCGACAGTCAGATCGCCGTTGCTCAGATCGGTGTCCCCTACCAATATAAACTGCTCGGTCTGATTGACGTGCTCGAAGAGGTCCGCGAGCACCAAGGCGTGTTCGTTCATGTCCGCGCTGTCAATAACCACCACATCCTCTTTAAAGCTCACAAGGTAGCTGTCGGAATCCCCGGGCTGAATGCCGCATTCGTAGTCCTCGGGAACGATGACGAAGCCCGTCGGATCGAAGTCCAGCTCCTCGGGGTCG
>JAEEGF010200530.1_pt1 | contig 15879 bp, 18 predicted proteins | sample 9134171 | NCBI WGS metagenome assembly JAEEGF01 (sample SAMN16246542, study PRJNA631951) | gut metagenome | biome: gut microbiome; feature: rumen; material: AP-attached | host: Bos | place: Iran: Karaj | collected 2018-10
GCCGAAACCCTCAACCGTTAAGCCGAATTTCCGAATTCGGCTTTTGATTAATTTGGGAGTTTGTAATTCCCACAGCTGAAAAAAACGACATTTTGTCGCTAAGCGACAATGCGAGTTGCAAACTCGCGTTTATTGATGCTGCCGAATTCGGAAATTCGGCAGAACCAAGGAGGTAGAAATTATTTTACTAAGATATAGTCTTCCCTTGCTCTTATATAGCCATGAAAATCTTTATAATTAGTAATATCTATCAGACTATCATTCCTAACAACAAACTTTCTTGGATAGAATTCAGGGGTGGTGTCATCCTCATTGAGTTTTGACATTCTTACACAACTATCCCCTGCTACAAATTCATACTCATGGAACAGAATAAGAGTGTCATTCTTCATAGAATACTTTCCTATTATTCCACTACCTGTCTCACCATATATTTCGTATGTATTATATTTTGTATCTCTGCTTCTTTTCAGAGTTATAAACATTCTAAAAATACTACCTAACCTATAATCATCTCCAATTCTTTTATACAGACTTATTTGCCGTTTTACGAATTGGTCGTCAACCATTCGGTCATCGACATGTTCTTTCAGTGTAAAACACGATTGAAAAAACAAAACACAAATTAAAATGGGAAAAATATTTCTCATACCTTTGGAATTCAATTTTATGTGAAACTAATACTTAAACGCCTTGTCTCGAATTATGTTGCAGTTGTAATGCAAGTTTTTCACGACTTAAATTGGTGTTTTTACGGCTGTAAATATACAAACTTTTTCTCGGCAGAAATCTATTTTTGACAATATTTTGAAAAACAAGGGCGGAAAAAGAGTTGCCACACAGTCAAGCCGAACAAGGTGGGAATTGTTTTACATCTATAGTTTTGATAAGTTTGGCAGATTATTTACTTTTGCATCTGCAATTTTACCGCAATACCCAAAATATATGAACCGCATATTTGCACTTGTTTTCTTTTTGTTTTCTGTCAACATTTATGCACAAACTATGTTGCCCGAAACCATCCGTCCCGATAGTTTGTCTATGATTTCGTTTTGTCAGAAGAACGACTCGACAATAACCATGAATCTTGTCATAAACCACCGCACACATACCGAAGAATATCAAATAATAGACGGAATTCCTTTCGACGAATACGTCCCAAGGTTTCTCGAAAGATATCAAAACAGTCTGATTTTCATTAACGGAAAAGGACAGCATTACAGACTGCTCACCGTCTTTACGCTCGTTGGCAAAATAATCGTAAAAGACTTGTACGAAAATGAGTTGGAAATAAACAGAAACAGAGCAGACGAAAGCTATCTGTTCTTTTATCAAGGTTCGCCAATAAAAATCGTCACCTCGACAGACGGCAAAGTTAAATTTAAGCAACTAAATCCAAAGCATAAGACGAATCTCGCTTCAGACGAAATCAATTACATTTCTTGCAGCAATAAGGGTTTCGAACTTGTTCTAACAAACGGGGAAACCTTGAAAGTGAAATAAGCCAACATTGCAAAAACCATCACCTCTTCGGTTTCTTGGCAAACCTGTAGCCGATGCAGAGCATTGCATAATGCGGAATGCTGTTGTAATATGTTTCCACCCTACTTTGTGCATTCACGCTGTATGAGCGAGCCGACAACTGATGAAGGATGTCATACAATTCAAGCTTGGCTGTCATCGCGCCCTTTAACAACGGACGAGACACAAAAGCATTCCACACCCAATCGTTAGTGTTCATCTGCGCTCTGTCATAGCCACGCTGTGAGTAAAGATTTATATCTGTCCCGACGGTTAACTTGACTAAAGGAATGGTATATTGTGCATTAAAGCCAAACTGGTAATCACACACATTCATATCTCGCAGACCATATTCCCATAGTTGCTGCTGTCGAAGCCCACTATGTTCAGCCGAATTTCTGAATTCGGCTGAACATAATTCGGGAATTTGACGTTCGAACTTTGTTCGCTTGCTACCGAAGGGACACAAGAATTCCCACCGCTGAAAAAATCGTACATAACCTTTTGTCGCTTTGCGACAATGCGAGTTGCAAACTCGCGGTATAATACTGCTGCCGAATTCGGAAATTCGGCAGAACAGGGGGGATGGAGCAAGCGAACAAAATTCGAGCCCCCCCCAACAGAACGAAAGATAGTTGCAATTACAGACGCTGAAAGCGTCTCCGCTCAGTAACCGTAGGTCGGAACGACCTGCGGAAAAGCCACCAGCCAACAACAAGCACTCTGAAGGAGTGCCCCGTCTTGCTACAATACAATGCACTTCTTTTAGCCCAACGATTCTGTTTTGCCAGCATTTTGAAAAACAAAAGCGAAAAAACGAAAGAGTTGATTCTTCGTTTTTCCGTTCTGTTGCTTATTTTGCAAGGATTTGCCTTGAGGACATTCCAAATGCCTCTGGGGTGTACCGACTTCTTAAGGTTTCATGTCAAAAAAGCTACCACACAACCACCTTACTGCATAATTATATCTCTTATTTTTGAGCTTAAATCTTTTTCTGTTACACTTGTTATCTGCAAGAAAAATATGTAATTCTGCACCTGATGCAAATAGAAACCAAGAAGGCTTTGTTATTCGAATCCTTACCGGCTCACCTCCCCATCCCTTTGAATAGGTACGAACTTCCACTCTTATGGAATCTGCATTTTTCAGCTTAAAATATACATCTGATCTAAATTTCCATACGTAACGACGTTCGCTATCTTCATCAACAGCCTCTACATATTTGCCATTTTCCTTGTAAAATAAATTATAGCTGGCAAAATCTCCATTTACAAGTACAGGGAATATCAATTGCTTACACAACGAATCTTTATCTTCTACTCTATGTTCATTGCTGGCATTTGCAACGACACAGAAAAACAACAATAATATTGTTATATAATTTTTCATTTTATTCCTAATATTTTTCTTACAACTTTTGGAGTTAATGTTAATTTAGGAGGGTCACCGGCTTGAACATTATTTCCATAAAAACATATAACATCTCTGCGAGAACCCGGTCCCATTCCTTCTTTTCCAACAATTATATTACATTTGTATTGTCTAAACACATCAGGATCACCTGGACCTACAGCATCAGCCTGAAAAATTCTTTCATTTATTACTCCTGTGATATGAGAATGAATACTTGTTGTTTTTGATTTTAATTCATAATACTCAGGGTAAGATGGTAGTGTTGCCGTTGCAACATCATCAATTCCATTATATTTTTTTCCTGGTTTCCCTTCAACAACAACTCCGTCATCACTTACTAACGCACACCGCTCTGCAAGACCATCATCATTGCTTTTGGTGTCTTTTAATATTTTCAATGACTCTTTGAGAGCGGCATCATTTGGTAGCGCATATGGATCATTCAATTTTGTTGCATCAAAACCACCATTTTTATTTACTTCTTCTAAATAATTCCTATCTTTTCTACTCTGTATAACAAACCTAATATTACTATCATTTTCATCATGATAAAGTAAAACTCCTTTAGTTGAGTAGTAATCATCCATACCATTTGGATCTATCAGCATAATGGGATTATTATGACAATACACATACGGACTAACATTGTAATAACTTTCACAATGTGGGTCGAGCGATGTAAACATAGGCACAATGGCATCATAGTTTCGTGCGCCATAGTCGTACCAGTCAAGACCGTGGGTGCGGTCGAGTTCCTTGCCGTTAATTGTCAATATAATTTTCTCAGGTTTCACGACAATTCAGAAAATAGCTAACGCTAATTTTAATTCATAAGTAAAAGAAGTTTTTAGGCTTACTTTCTATATTTTGGTCGCAAAAATAAGAAAAGTTTTTCAAAACGCAATATTCATGTTCTTTATTTACAACAAACTTTTAGTTTTTGTTTCTTGCGTCAAGATACCAAACATTTTCTTGCAAATGCCATCAGGCGTTTCAACGTTTCAGCGTTTCAAGCGTTTCAGGGGGGGGATGTTTTTGTTTCAAACCCTTATATATTATATATAACTAATTAATAATAAATAAGTTATATATTATAAGGCAAGAATTTGAAACCACCAGAGGGGTAACTGAAACGCTGAAACGCCGAAACGCTCACATTCTAAAACGCACATTATCAGTTATTTGCAATGTTTCACAAAAGTAAGAAGCACAAAATCCGCTACAAAATTCCACTAAAAAGAAGCCCAAACAGGGCAAAAACGCCCCATTTCAGCATCGGAATCGGCCGAAATTGCACATATCCCGAACGAATCCCGAAGGCATCTCGAACAAATAGCGGTAGCATTACCCCGTTTACACTCACCCATCGGCATATTTTTATATAGCTTGCCTCTTTCTTAACACAATTTTTTACACTCTCAGCCTTCCATTTTCTATTTATCCATACCATACATTCCGGCTTGCTTGCCCCTTGCTATCGGCTTACATGAAAAAACATTGCCAATTAACAAATCAGAAAAGAACTTTTCAACTTAAAAAATTGTCAATTATGAATTAGTTTTTCAACTCTCAACTCTCTACTTTCAACAAAAAAAGGTCGGACTCCTGCAGAATCCGACCTCATTTATCTTATCAATCTGAATATTACTTGTTACGCTCAATTGTAGCCTCGCGGTCCGGGCCAACCGAGATGATGGTGATAGGCACTTCGAGTTGCTTCTCCAGATAGTCGATGTAATCCTTGAAAGCCTTAGGGAACTCAGCCTCTGAACGGATGCCTGTAAGGTCGCACTTCCAGCCCGGCAGTTCATCGTAAACAGCCTCGCAGCCTTCAGTCTCGAAAGGCATGTCGGTCATCACCTTGCCGTCCTTCTTGTATGCTATGCAGGCCTTTATTGTGTCGAAATCGTCGAGCACGTCGCTCTTCATCATTATAAGTTGAGTGATGCCGTTAATCATGATGGCATACTTCAGAGCCACGATGTCTACCCATCCGCAACGACGGTTACGGCCTGTTACTGCGCCGTACTCGTGACCAATCTCGCGGAGTTTGTCGCCTGTCTCGTCGAAAAGTTCAACAGGGAACGGACCAGAGCCAACGCGTGTGCTGTAAGCCTTGAAGATTCCGAACACCTGATCTACGGCAGTAGGACCGATGCCAAGACCTGTACAAACGCCACCGCTGATGGTGCTTGACGAACTTACGAACGGATAAGTACCGTGGTCGATGTCGAGCATTGTGCCCTGTGCGCCCTCGGCAATTACGCTCTTGCCTGCCTTCAGGAGCTTGTTGATTTCGATTTCAGTATCGTTGATATGGAAGCCGCGCATATACTCAATGCCTTCCATCCACTTCTTCTCTTCCTCGGTAATGTCGTAGTCGGTATAGTTGAGGTCTTTAAGAATCTGCTCGTGGCGTGCCTTCAGTTTGGCATACTTCTCCTGAAAGTTGTCGAGAATATCGCCGACGCGAAGACCGATACGGCTTGCCTTGTCTGCATAAGTAGGACCGATACCCTTACCTGTTGTTCCAACCTTGTTCTTGCCCTTTGCAGCCTCGTAAGCGCGGTCGAGCACACGGTGAGTAGGCAAAATAAGATGTGCGCGGTTGCTGATGTGAAGACGCTCCTTCAGAGTGTAGCCAGCGTCCTCGAGTTCCTTGGCCTCGGCCATGAACAAATCGGGAGCAATAACGCATCCATTACCGATAATGTTAATCTTATCTTCTGCAAAGATACCAGAAGGGATTGAGCGAAGAACGAATTTCTTGCCTTCGAAGATGATGGTGTGTCCGGCATTAGGACCGCCGGCAAAACGTGCCACTACATCATACTTGGGAGTAAAGCAATCTACCACCTTACCCTTTCCTTCGTCTCCAAAAACAATACCCAAGAGGGCATCTACTTTTCCTGCTTTCATTATGTTATGTTTTTATTATATTTTCTTACAAAGCCATCAAAATGCGCCGTCAAAGGTAACTCTTTTTTACGACACACCGAAAAAGAAAAGGGAAAAAGTACTTCGTCCGTACTTTTTCCCATATCTATGTCATTTTTTTGTCTCCAATACTGCATCAGCCTCGTCGATGAGTATGCGGCACTGCTCGCCATACTGATTCTGCGGAAGCTGCAACGACGCAAACGCGTTCTTTACCTTAGCCGCCTCATCCGCTCCCGAAGAGACGAACTTGAGCAGACACGAGAATGCAGCCTTCTGTACCGACGGATACTTGTCCTGCATTGCCGTAAGAGCCTGGTCGATAAGTTCGTTCTGCGCCTCGCCGTTGAAGGCAACATTGCGCATAATGAGGCGCGTTGCGATGCTGAATCCGCAAACCTGATACATCTCGCGCTCGTCGGCCATCCAGTTAAATGCTATCTCCGATGCGAACGGCAGATGCTGGAAGAGGTTCATGCTGGTGTACTGCGCTATCTCAACATTGTCGATGGTCTCAATCCAGAGGTCGGCAAAGTCGCGGTCGAACGTCTCGACCGGCTGAAGCATGGCTGCAAGTATTCTGCACTCGCGTATGTTGTCCTTCCACAGAGCCTGCGCAAGGTCGTGGTCTTTCTCGAACGACTGCGCTATCATCTGCAAGCGCGGATATTCGATTCCGAAATTAACCTTATACTGTGCTCCCAGTTCGCGCATCTTGGCAGAGGCCACACCGTTCATTCCCTGACGGAACTCGGCCTTTATGCGCCGTATGTTGTCGGCAACCTGTTCCTTTGTCATTTACTCGTTAATATAAGGGAGTGTTGAATAATCCTTGCTGTAGCGGAGCATCTGCTCGGCATATCCCTCGCCGTAAGAAATCTTGACATCGGTGATGTTGCCCTTGGCATCCTTAACGGCTGTGTAAACAGGGTTGATGAAGCCCTTGTATGGTGAGATATTCAACTTGCTGTAACGCTCCTTTATCTCCTTGTGGATTTCAGGATTTATCTTAACGGCATACTTCTCTACAAGAGCCTTGGCACCTTCGAAATCGCCCTCGCTCTTTACTCGCTGAATCTCGGCAAGCAGTTTGCCAAACAGAGCGCGGAGTTTCTGGAAGTCGTTAATCTTAACGAATGTCTTGCCGTTGTTCTTTACAAGCTCGATAACATTGTCGGCCTTTCCGTTCTCGTAAGCCCACCACGAGATTAGGGCGCGGTTGCGCATGTGAGCCTCCTCGATGTCGTTGCCCAACTCGATGCGGACAAGCTGGGTGAGCATTCCGTTCATTATATAGCTGTAATACTGAGCCTTGTATGCGTCTTTGTCTGAAAGGAGTCCGAGTTCGAGAAGTTTCGGGTCTGCCATGTAGTAGAGTCCGAACAAATCGGCTCTCGCCTCCTCTATTGTTGAGCCGTAAGCCTTGAGAGAGTCGGCATCTACGCCCGGAAGAAGCTTGCCCGAGCCGTGTCCGAGGCACTCGTGAAGGTCGGTATGAAGGTCATCGGTCTGACTGTCGTACTTGTCGAGCAAGTCAATCATCTCCTTGTCTATTACAAACTCCTCGCGGAAGCCGTTGCCGTGTGCAGCCTTGGCATAGGCATCGGTAAGGTTTCCGATGGTAACTGACTTAGAGCCGTGAACGCTGCGAATCCAGTTGCTGTTCGGAAGGTTTATTCCTATGGCTGTCGAAGGATACAAGTCGCCTGCCAAAACGGCAGCTGTGATTACCTTGGCAGAAACGCCCTTAACCTTTTCTTTCTTGAATCGTGGGTCTACCGGCGAATGGTCTTCGAACCACTGAGCGTTAGAGCTTATTGTCTCGGTGCGCTTCGTTGCCTGCAAATCCTTGAAGTTTACGATGCTCTCCCAACTTGATTTCAGACCGAGAGGGTCGCCGTAGCTCTCGATGAATCCGTTGCAGAAGTCAACGCGCGAGTTGAGGTCTTTTACCCACTCTATTGAGTATTCGTCGAATGTCTTCAGCGAGCCTGACTTGTAGAACTCAACGAGCTTGTCGATGACTTTCTTCTGCTGGTCGTTCTCGGCGTATGGCCGTGCAAGCTGAAGATACTTGACGATGTTCTTTATTGCCGAGCCATAGAGTCCGCCTTCCTTCCAGACGAGTTCCTTAATCTTGCCGTTCTTCTTAACAAGGCGGCTGTTCATGCCGAACATTACAGGCTGGTCGCCCGCGCCTTCCTTCATCTTGTTGTAGAACTCCTCAGCCTCAGCCTGAGTAACGCCGTCGTAATAGTTCTCGGCAGATGTAAGAATCAAGTCTTCGCCATCGGCCTGATTAACGCGCTTTGGCATTATCTTGGCATCGAAGATTACTGGGAATATCTCGTCGCAAAGTTGGTCTACCGTCTGCTTCTTTGCCAGCGGAAGCAGCTTTGCGTCAACGCTCTTCAGCGCGCTGCGGAAGAAATCGGCACTAAAGCCCGGAACGAACTTCTCGCAGCCGTAATGATGATGGATGCCGCTGCTGAACCATACTCTCTTGAGATAAACCTCGAGAGCCTTGAAATCGGTGCTGTTGCGGTCGCCCTTGTACTGTGTGTACACGGTTTCGAGCATCTTGCGGATGCGTAGGTTGTACTTTCCGTTCTGGTCGAACAGAATATCGCGTCCCTGAAGAGCAGCTTCGTACAGATAGTAAATGAATGTCTTCTGACTAAGCGGCAACTCGTCAAATCCCTCGACTTTGTATCGCAGCATCTGAATGTCGGCAAACGACTCGTCTGCGTACTTGAAGGAATCTTTTTCCTGCGCCTGTGCGCCCAATGACATCAATCCAAACATCATTACCAAACAATTTTTAAGTTTCATTCTTTTTTACTAAATCTTTTGCGGTACTCCGAAGGCGATGTACCTAATTCTTTTGCAAAAGCCAAACTCATTGACTGGCGGCTGGCAAATCCGGCCTTCAGCGCCATGAGTTCGACCGATACCGAACACTCACTGTTGTCGTTTCTCAGCAGTTTACAGAGTTCCCTTACGCGATAATGGTTTACATATGCCGGGAATGTCATGCCATGCTCACGCTTCACCACGACTGATATAAGACGATGGTCGATATTAAGTTCATCGGCAAACTGCTTTGCCGACAACTTTGGATTTCTGTACTTTTTTTCATCAACCAAAAGTTTCAAGCCTCTTATAATCACCTGTGCCTTTTCCTGCGAAACTCTTGGCGCGTAATTATTACTTTTCACTCTAATTCCGTATTATCGTTTTGCAAAAATCTACATTTTTTTTCAAATTTCCAATCTTTGCCATTAAAATAATACTGAAAATAAGCATACAGACAGCACATTTACACAAAAAAACTTTACTTTTGCACTTATGAAAAAGTTGGAGACATTAAAAAAGTATTTCGGATACGACTCATTCCGACCTCTGCAAGAAGAAATCATCGACAACATTCTTTCAAAAAAGGACACTATGGTCCTGATGCCTACGGGTGGCGGCAAATCTATTTGCTACCAACTTCCGGCATTGCTCTTGGGCGGCACTACGGTGGTGGTTTCGCCTCTAATATCGCTTATGAAGGACCAAGTGGACTCGCTGCTTGCCAACGGCATTCCGGCAGCGGCACTTAACAGCAACCTCGACGAAAATGAAAACTTCAGAGTGCGCCAGCAATGTCTCAGCGGAAGCATCAAACTTCTGTACATCTCGCCCGAGCGGCTGCTGCTCGAAATTCCGTATCTGCTAAGGGATATAAATATATCGCTCTTTGCCATCGACGAGGCTCACTGCATATCGCAATGGGGACACGACTTCCGTCCAGAATACGCAAAACTGAGTTCGTTGCACGAATGTTTCCCAAACGTGCCGATTGTGGCTCTCACCGCCACAGCCGACAAGACTACGCGCAAGGACATAATCTCTCAACTTGGGCTTAGAATAAGCGAGAACGAGATTTTCATCAGCTCGTTCGACCGACCAAACATCAGCCTCGACGTGCGCCGCGGAATGGACAAGAAGCACAAGGACAAGACGATTGTACAGTTTATCGAAAACCACGCAGGCGAAAGCGGAATAATATACTGTCTTAGCCGAAACACAACCGAAAAGGTGGCTGAGATGCTTCAGAAAAACGGAATAAACGCAAAGCCTTACCACGCCATGCTTTCGAGCAAGGAGCGCGATGCGGTTCAGGAAGATTTCATTCACGACAATCTGCAAGTGGTTACAGCTACCGTAGCCTTTGGAATGGGCATTGACAAGAGCAACGTGCGATGGATTATCCACTACAACATGCCAAAGAGCATGGAAGGATTCTATCAGGAGATTGGCCGCGCGGGGCGCGACGGTCTGAAAGCCGAGACGATAATGTTCTACAGCATTGCCGACGTTATTCAGCAGAAGAAATTTGCCGAGGAAAGCGGCCAGAAGGACATCAACATAGAAAAACTGAAGCGCATTCAGGAATATGCCGAGGCGAGCCATTGCCGCCGCCGAATTCTGCTAAACTATTTTGGCGAGACAACCGAATGTAACTGCGGAAACTGCGACGTCTGCAAAAATCCGCCCAAGATGTTCGACGGCTCAATCCTTGTGCAGAAGGCTCTCAGCGCGGTGGCACGAACCAACGAGCGCATCGGCATCAATCTGCTTATCGACATTCTGCGCGGAAACCTTAACCAGAACGTCGTGAGCAAGGGCTACGAGCAACTGAAGACTTTCGGCGTTGGTCGGGATGTTCCGGCACGAAACTGGCTCGACTATCTGTTGCAGATGCTTCAACTCGGATTTTTCGAAATAATGTACAACGAGAATAACCGAATCGTAATAACTCCTCTGGGCAAGGACATTCTGTTTGGAAGAAAGCAGGCGATGCTTGCCGAACTCGCTCCCGAAGAGCCAGAGAGACAGACTCGCAAGCGCACCGCAAAAACGCCAATCATACCGGTGCTTGCCAACTTTGAGCCAGGCGAGGAAGATTCTACCCTCTTCGACCATCTGCGCGAACTGCGCAAGCAACTTGCCGACAATCAGGGATTTCCGGCTTACATCATTCTTAACGACAAGACTTTGCATCTGCTTGCAAGCATTCAGCCTACATCGCTCGACGCATTTGGCGAGATTAGCGGCATAGGCGAGTTCAAGAAAGAACGCTACGGCAAGGATTTTGTAAGTCTCATCAGGCAATACAAAGGAATGGAAAAGTTGTAGTTTACTTGCACCGCTTATACATCTCGGCAACCTGCGCACGGTTTATGCCAAGCGAAACGGCCTTGTCCAAATCGGCGCGTGCCTGCGTCTTGTTCTTCATAACAAGATGAATCTGCGCCTTGAATACGTACAGTTCGGCATCGCCGGGCGATAGTTTCAGAGCCTGTTCAACATCGAGCAGAGCCATGTCGTTCTGTTCGAGCGCAAGTTCAATCTCAGCCCTTGCCTGATAAAGTTCGGATTTTTCGGGATAGGCAACGAGCATGTTGGTAAGTTGCTCTATCGCCTCGCGACGCTTTCCGAGTTTTTCGTTTAGCAGAGCCATGCCGAGGCCTCCTTCGTAGTGGTTCGGCTCTATCGACAAGAGTTCGGTATAGTCGCGCTTTGCCTTGTCGAGTTCCCTTCGCCTTACATAAATATAGGCGCGATAGAGAAGTGCCTCCTTCGTCTTTGGGTTGATGTCGAGCGCGTAAGTATAGTCGAGCAGAGCCTTGTCCAAGGCATTCTGCTGAAGGTAGAATCCGGCGCGGTTAAGCCTAAGCGGAACAGACGACGGTGCCATGTTTATGGCGTATGTGTACGATTCGAGTGCTTCCTTGTTCTTGCCCTGCGCCTCCTGAACTTTTCCGAGGTTTGAAAAGACGAGGGCGTTGCTTCCCTTGTACGGATTCTGTTTCAGAGCCTCTTTGTACAGTTCTTCTGCCTTGACAAGACTGTCGGACTTTGCGTATTTCTCGGCTTTTTCTACAAGTTGTTCGTACGATTGTGCCATTGCGGTTGCCGACAGCAGCAATGCGATTATAGTGGCAAATAATTTGTTCATCTTTTCTGAGTATATTTTCAGAATAACGGAAATATCGGCTTTATTATTGCATCATGCGGCAAATTTGACTTGTTTTTTTGAATTGACAATGGACAATGGACAATGGACAATTGACAATTATTTTAGTTGAGAATTGAAAATCGAAAGTTGAAAGTTCTTTTCTGATTTGTTAATTGGTAATGTTTTTGAAGTAAGCCGATAGTAAGCCGACTGTAAGGGGGTAGCAAGGGGCAAGCAAGCCGAAAGGTTCGTTCAAGGTACGTTCAGGATACGGGAAAGTAAGCCGGAAGATAGGTTCAAGGTACGAGGTAGGTACGGGGTAGCTACGGGGTAGGAACGGAGTAGCTACGGGGAAGGTTCGGACAAGCAAGCCGAAAGGTTTGAGCTATTCTAAGTTGAGAATTGCTTTCGCTCTTCTCATAAGGCCTTTCAATTTTCTCTCAAATTGCTCAATTATTCAGTTTAATTTTGTAGTTTTGCAGCCGAAATATGACTATCTTTTATATATTATGAACAATTCAATAAAAAAAATCTTTTTTGCATCATTGTTTACAATGTGCGCCGTCAGTCTGAAAGCGCAAAATCTGCCAGAATTATACAGCATTGGAGTAGGCGGCGGTTTATCGGCCTCAGCAGCAAAGACAAATGCCAGTTACAGTTTCTTCGAGAAGAACGGCAACCGTCTTGGCTACAACCTTAATATGGATTCACGCTTCTACTTCTGCGAGTGGTTTGCCCTCGGTCTGCAATACGACTACAACAACATTCAGAAGGGCAAGGACAAGGCGCACGTCCACTTTGTCCGTCCGGCACTTACCCTGCGCTATGTAATGAACAGAGATGCCTTGTTCTTCAACCTCGGCGTTGGTCTGTTCAACTATCAGGACAGGGTTTACAACATCAACAGCCGATACAACTATTACTCTAACAATATTTCGAAAAACTACTGCGGAATATCATTCACTCTGGGCTACGAATTTCCTATAACCGGCAATCTGTCGGGCAGCGTGCGAGCCGACATTCAAACGGCCAACTGGTTTGTGAACGATGATTTCCGTCTGTTCAACCCCGACAAGATTGGTTGCGACGACGATTACGAGTATTGCGACAAATACGACGACGGAATAAACCACAATCTGTTTAAGAACGACCTTACGTTCTGCAACTTCACCTTCAGCCTCGTGTTTGGCAAATAAAACTGAAAACGCATCGCCTTACAAGATTTTCTTAGGCGATGCGTTTTTTATGGCTTTTAGGCACAAAAGTCATATATCTGTATTAAATCTCATTCGTTTTCAATAGGAATACCATTTCGCTGCCAATTACTCATAAATCCATCAAAAGTTTGTTTTTTATAGTTCCAATTCTCATTTATCGTGCTTAGAAGTACACTTTCGGGATGCTTTGACAATGCCTCCGTCAAACACCTTTTGGCTGCCATATCCCCCTTATAAAGAGACAAGGCTGTAACCTTGGAAAAAACTACACTTTCATCATATTTCTTTTCTAACAGACTATCGCATAAAAATATAGCTCGGGACAAATAGTACGCTGAGGAATCGCTTTTGTTTGCCTTTTTATATTTTTTTCCGTAAAAAACCAGTCTTAGTAAATTATCTGAAGGAAGAAGGCTCATGGCAGTTTCCATGTCTTTTTCATACCTAACAGAGTCGCCCAAAATAGCATATGCGCCAGCTTTATTCCAATAGAAACTACGTCTGTCGCATTGTATCGTGTCAATAGATATAGCACTATCCAATAATTGTATAGCTATTCTTATCTTTGTTGAATCAACGGACTGCATCAACATAAGCGCGCTATCGTTTAAATGAATAGCATCAAAGTTGTGCCGTGATTCCTTGCAAGATTTCTCACCCTCGGTTTTTGAAGAACAACACATAACAAACACCGAGAATGTTAATAAAACAAATGTGTATAATATTTTCCTCATATCATTTTTATAGGCAATAACCCATGATTACAATGCAAAGTAAACAGATTCAACTCACGACACCAACATTTTTTGCAACAAAATCATAAAAAAATGATTTCTGATGTCACAAACATGTCATTGGCGTGTCATCACAATAGATAGGAATTAGATTCATAGATATGTAATTATTAGTGATTAGTTTTTTTATGATAGTTTTGCAACCTAAACCTTAATTTGTGCAACACTCTTGTTTATTTCGAAAAAAGGAATCCTCCAATGTTGGTCATTGGAGGATTTAATTTTTACAAATGTACATCTTGCTAATCGTTGCTGCCCATCTTCTTGATAGACAAGGCAAGCCAGACGAAGGCTACCAAGAATATCAGCGCCATGAAGTAGCATGTGCTGTCGTTGTTCAGTTTGATGCCAGCCCATACCGCACCACCGCAGCATATCAGGCTGAAGATTGCAGACGCAATCATGAAATACTTGCTTACGTTGTACATGTCAAGATGTCATTTTACTTGTTCAACTTCCAAGTAGCACCATCCTTCGAGTCTTTAATCTCGAAGCCGAGTGCTGCCAGATTGTCACGGATGGCATCGCTTGTAGCCCAGTCCTTATTGGCCTTTGCTTTGGCACGCTGCTCAAGAAGCATGTCTACAACCTTGCCGAAAGCCTCCTCGCGCGCGCTGTTGCCGCCCTCTTCCTTCTTCAGTCCGAGAATGTCGAACACGAATGTGTGGAACAACTGCTTCAGAGCCTCGAGAACATCGGCTGTAATGGTTGCCTTCTTGTCTACGATAGTGTTGATTACACGGCAGGCATCAAACAGAAGGCTAATGACGATAGGCGTATTCAAGTCATCGTTCATCGAGTCGTAACACTTCTGGCGGAGTTCATCAACATACTTCATCTCAACCGAGCCTGATGCCGACGGAACAATGCGGTCGAGAGCGTCGAGTCCTTCGAAGAGTCTCTGCATACCCTTCTCGGCAGCCTGAAGAGCATCGTTGCTGAAGTCTACGGTGCTGCGATACTGTGCCTGAAGGATGAAGAAACGGATGGTCATTGCCGAATAAGGACGCTGCAGCAACGGATGGTCACCCGTGAAGAACTGGTCGAGCGTAATGAAGTTGTTGTAACTCTTGCCCATCTTCTTTCCGTCGATGGTTATCATGTTGTTGTGCATCCAGTAGTGAACCATCTGGTCGCCCTGACTTGCAACAGCCTGCGCAATCTCGCACTCGTGATGAGGGAAAATCAAGTCCATTCCACCGCCGTGAATATCGAAGTGGTTGCCCAGATACTTGCGTCCCATGGCAGTACACTCGCAATGCCAGCCCGGGAATCCGTCGCTCCAAGGGCTCGGCCAGCGCATGATGTGCTCTGGCTGGGCGCACTTCCAAAGGGCAAAGTCAGCCTGATTGCGCTTCTCGCTCTGTCCGTCGAGCTCGCGGCTGTTATGTTTCACATTCTCAAGGTCACGTCCCGAGAGGATGCCGTACTTATGGTCTTTGTTGTACTTTGCAACATCGAAATAAACAGAGCCCTGACTCTCGTAAGCATATCCGTTGTCCATAATCTCCTTAACAAGCTGAATCTGCTCTATGATATGACCCGTTGCGTGAGGCTCGATGCTTGGCGGAAGTACATTCAGCTTAGCCATTGCCGCATTAAAGCGGTTGGTGTAATACTGAGCCACTTCCATTGGCTCAAGCTGCTCAAGGCGAGCCTTCTTTGCAATCTTGTCCTCGCCCTCGTCGGCATCGTGCTCAAGATGACCTACGTCGGTAATGTTGCGGACGTAGCGAACCTTGTAGCCAATGTGCTGCAAGTAGCGAAAAAGAATATCGAATGTGATTGCAGGACGTGCGTGTCCCAGATGCGCGTCGCCATAAACCGTAGGACCGCACACATACATTCCCACTCTTCCGGGAGTAAGGGGCTTGAAAAGCTCCTTTGTTCGGGTGAGCGTATTGTAAATCAAAAGATTCTGTTCCATATATTTTTGTTTTTATTTTTGGCTGTTAATAACACAATTTTTCATCGAGAAGTTGAGGACATC
>JAEEGF012503259.1_pt1 | contig 15878 bp, 13 predicted proteins | sample 9134171 | NCBI WGS metagenome assembly JAEEGF01 (sample SAMN16246542, study PRJNA631951) | gut metagenome | biome: gut microbiome; feature: rumen; material: AP-attached | host: Bos | place: Iran: Karaj | collected 2018-10
CTCTTTGTTAAAACACCGTCGGACTTGTAACCAATGTTAAGGATTATCTCGTCAGGCTTAACGTCAATAACAGTTCCCTCTACAACCTCCCCTGTGTGAATTGTTTTGAACGATTCGTTAAGCATCTGTTCAAAAGTTTGTTCTGACATGTTTCTGAACCTCCTCAATAATGTTCTTTGGGGTTGAAGCCCCGGCGGTAATCCCAATCAGCTCTGCCGATTTGGGTATCTCCAGATGTAAATCATCTAAAGTCTGAATAAAATATGTATTTGCACACTTCTGCGCACAAATCTCATACAGTTTCCTAGAATTGGAGCTGTGTGCGCCACCTATGACAATCATAACGTCAGCTTTGGATGCGATTTCCTCCGCTTCAGACTGCCTTTCGTCAGTCGCATTGCATATTGTATTCACAATATTAATATTGTAACCAACATTTTTAAAGATTTCAATGGTTTCTTGAAATTTGTTTTTATTGTAGGTGGTCTGAGACACAACTGTATATTCCGGTTTTTTGTCGCCGGAAAATTCTCTGGCCATTTCAGGTGACTCAATCACATGCACAGGACCTGTTGCGTAGCTTACAATTCCCTCAACTTCCGGGTGGCTCTTGCTGCCCACAACGATGATGCTCTTGCCCTTGGCGCTCTCTTCCTCTACAATCCTGTGTATTCTCTTAACAAAGGGACAGGTGGCATCTATTATCTGAAGTCCGGTCTCTTCCAGCTGTTTGTGTACCTCTTTGGTAACACCGTGAGAGCGTATGATGATAGTTCCGTTATTTATGCCCTTAAGCTCGTCAGGACTCTCAATCACCTTAACTCCCTTTTTCTCCAGATCCGAGACCACTATCTCATTGTGGATGATGGGTCCGTATGTATAAATATTCGATTTTTCTTTTTCAATCTGCTCATATACGGTCTCAACCGCCTTGGTAACTCCAAAGCAAAAGCCCGCGTGCTCAGCTACGATTACTTCCATATCATTCTCCCACAGCAATATGGTACAGTTCCAGTATCCTGTCCTTAACTTCATCTATGGTCATATCCGATGAATCAAGCAGCACTGCATCGTCAGCCTGCTTCAGTGGAGATATCTCCCTGTGCATATCACGGTAGTCCCTGTCGATGATGTCTTTCTCTATTGCGTCAAAGTCACAGCTCACACCTTTTTCTGTGAGTTCCTTGTATCTCCTCTCGGCTCTCACCTTGGAGCTTGCAGTCAGATAAACCTTGAGATCGGCACCGGGAAGCACCACGGTTCCTATATCTCTTCCATCCATTACGACATCAGTGGTCTGCGCAAGCTTCTGCTGAAGTTCAACGAGTTTCTTCCTTACATCTCCATTTACACTGCTGGCAGATGCCATGTTTCCCACAGCTTCTGTCCTTATGAGAGCATTAACGTTCTCTCCGTTAAGATATACCACCTGGATTCCGTTCTCATATTTGATCGTGATATCCGCACTCTGGCATGTTGCGCTGATCTTGTCGGATTCACTTGCATCTATTCCGTTGTTTATCATATACAGAGCCATTGCCCTGTACATCGCACCTGTATCCACATAAATGAATCCAAGTTCTTTTGCCACTTTCTTGGCTATTGTGCTCTTTCCTGCTCCTGCAGGTCCGTCTATTGCTATGCTTCTGCTCATAAATTATCTCCTGAATATTAGTTTGCGGCGCATGTCCCGGCCAGATGTCCCGTAGACCAGGCCACCTGAAGGTTGAAGCCGCCGGTCACCGTGTCCACATCAAGAACTTCTCCGGCAAAATAAAGCCCGGAAACCAGTTTTGATTCCATGGTGGAGGGATCTACCTCTTTTACACTTACTCCGCCTCTTGTAATTATAGCCTCATTAAAGTCCCTTGTCTTCCTAATTGTCATCGGAAGGTTCTTGATGAGTTTACCAAAGGCCATTCTCTCTTCCCTTGTAATGCTGTTAACAGGCTTCTCCGGGTCGATTCCGGACAGTCTTATCATAACAGGGATAAGTTTGGACGGAAAAAGACCTCCAAGAGAGTTTTTAAACTGTCTGTTGGGAGCGTCATCAAAGTCCCTTAAAATACGTTTATCAAGCTGCTGCTCATCCAGCGCCGGCTTCAAATCAAGTAAAAGACGTCCCTTTTTGTCTTTGTCATAATAGCAGCTGGCTGTAAGCACCAGAGGTCCGCTCACTCCGAAATGAGTAAAGAGCATCTCTCCGAATCCGTCATAGACAGGCTTAACCTTTTTGGCAGGTGCCTTGCCTTTCTCTGCATCTTCCATAAAGAGTCTCAGACCGACATTTTTAAGGGACAGTCCCTGAAGATCAGGGCACCAGTCTTCTTCTATCTCAAACGGAACCAGAGAAGGTCTGAGAGGCACCACAGTGTGTCCCAAGTCCCTTGCAAATCTGTATCCGTCTCCGGTAGAGCCTGTTGACGGATATGACATTCCGCCGGTACAGATGATGACACTGTCAAATTCTTCTCTCGTTATAGGCTCATCCTTTTTGCTGTAGGTTATGGACTGTACAGCTCCCTGAGCCGACTCCACAGAAAACACTTCAACCTCCAGTTTAACTGTGACTCCGGCTTTTTTGACAGCATTAAAGAGAGTTCTGATGATATCTGAAGAGTGGTCGGAGACGGGAAATACTCTGTCGCCCCTTTCCACTTTGAGATGACATCCGTTATCTTCAAAAAAGTCCATTACAGCCCTGTTGTCATAGCTGTATATGGCGCTGTACAAAAACCTGGGATTTCTTCTGACGTTGTCAAAGTAATCAGAAACATCACAGGCATTGGTTACATTACATCTTCCTTTGCCGGTAATATATATCTTCTTGCCGGGCTTTTCATTTTTCTCAAAAATAGTGACGCTACCGCCGCTCTCCGCAGCAGCAAGCGCCGCCATCATGCCGGCTGCACCGCAGCCGATCACCGCTATCTTTTTCATATCAATCCTTATCCTTATGACGAAGACGTGCATTCATAAGATGCATCCCCAGGTCATCAGAAGCAAAGTCTATCTCGTCGTTGAGATATACCTGGTAATTGTTCCATGTCTCTTCAAGCATCTTGAGGTCAGCCTGAACTTCATTGGGGCGTCTCATGCAAAGAGCAACCACAAGAGCATTTATCACGCTCAGCGGTGCCACAAGAGAATCAACAATCGAAGCCATCTCACTCTTGGCAAGGATATTACAGGAAGAGTACAGATTCATCGGCGAATGAACCGAATCCGTAATGGTAATAACCTTGGCATTCCTGTCATTGGCAAACTCCATGCACTTTAATGTTCTCATGGAATACCTCGGGAAGCTGATGCCTATGATACAGTCCCTGTCGCCAATCCTTATCATCTGCTCGAACATCTCACTGACGCTGGTGGTCCTTATGAGAACGTTGTTACCCCTTATCATATTCAGATAAAAGTGAAGGAAATCAGCAAGAGGCTCGCAGCTCCTAAGGCCTACAATATAGACCGTTCTGGCTTTGAGAATAATATCAACGGCGGTCCTGAAGGCCGCAACATCAATATTGTTAATGGTATGCTGAATATTTGATATATCAGATTGAAGAATGACCTGGAGGATCTCGCCCTCATTACTCTTGCCGAATCTCCTGCCAACCTTCTCTACAGATCCGAACTTATCTCCCACCCATGAGGCAAGTGCCTTCTGAAACTCGGGATACCCCTCGTATCCGAGACTCATGGCAAACCTCACGACAGTGGATTCACTCATTCCTACGATCTTACCGAGCTCGGCAGCTGTCATAAACACTGCCTGCTCGTAGTGATCACAGATGTAGCCGGCAATATTCTTTTTGCCCTTGCTCATCCTTGAATAGCATTCATTTATTCTGGTAATAACATCTACGTCTGCTTCGAACTTCATAACCCCTCTGATAACTTAAAGCTCTTTTACTTGGCAAAAGACCTGTAGGCTGACTCAAGCATGTTTACACTGGTAGCCTCGTCCAGATCATAATCTCCGGTTACTGCCATGCATCCTGCTCCGTGAATGAAAATCCACATCTGCATAAAGAGCTGCTGCGCATTGGCTGCACCTGCTGCTGTAGCCTTACTTATCTCTTTTACCACATTCTCTTCAGGTCCGTTTACAAGATCGTACATGCTCTTGCCGTCAGGGCTCTTGCCTGAAACAAAAAGGAGCTTAAAAAGATGTGGATATTTCTGGGCAAATCCGATGTAAGCAAGTCCAAGATCAACGAAAGGTACTTCGTGAGTCTTCTTGCAATCAGCGTAATACTCGGAATAGTACTCAGCTGTCTTGGTATAAACATCCTTCCTGAGTTCATCCATATTCTCATAAATTCTGAAAATAGGCTGTGTTGAACATCCGGCAGCTGCTGCAAGCTTCCTTGAAGTGATTGCTTCAAATCCCTCTTTCTTGGTTATTTTAAACGCTGCATTGACTATTTCTTTTTGCGTAATGGTAGCTTTTCTAGACATAATTTCCTCCCAAACAAGACCGCCACTTGTGAATTTAAGACCATCTGATTAGTAGCGTGCGTTATTATTCTACCCCAACGCCGAAGCACTGTAAAGAAGATTTAAGAAATATTTTGTGCTAAAATATAAGGATAAATAGTATTGCAATAAGGGGGCTAATTATGGGCAAAAAAGAAAACTATTCTCTTCTTAGTCGCAATCTCTACGGAATGGCTGAATTCTACAGCGGCGGCGCATTTGTCATCATCAACACTTTCTTTACTGCATTTCTTATAAAGGCACTGGGTATGCCTGCTGCGCTGGCCGGAACAATTCCGCTGGTGGGCAAAGTCTGGGATGCGATAACAGACCCCATCATGGGTAATATCACAGACAGAACCGTCTCTCGTTTTGGTCCGAAGAGATTCTATATACTTGTGGGCGGAATCATATCGGCCCTTACATTCGTTGTAATGTGGGTTACAATCCCTGCAAAATCAACAGGCGCCATGTACGCCTTCTATCTCTTCATGTACTGCCTCTTTTCCACAGGATTTACCATCATATCGGTTCCTTACAACGGACTTCTTCCGGATATGATCGATGACTATACAATACGTGCAAAGTTCTCAAACGTCAGAATGATCTGGTCCACAATAGGTTCTGCTGTATGCGGACTTGTGCCAACTTTCATCATAACCGACAACACCAACCCTACGCTTTACCTGTACTGTGCGCTTCTCTTCGGTGTTCTTTTCTTTATAACATCAATGGTTACCTTTGCCGGCACCTGGGAGCACCCAAAGCCTCCTGTAAAATCAAGTCTTGTGGAGAGCTTTCCTCAGGCTATAAGTGTATTTAAGAGCAGATCCTTCAGGCTTTTCATAGGGATCTATCTTTTTGGTCAGTGTGGCATGGATATCGTATCGGGAATGGCACTTATTTATGCCGATGATGTACTTAACGGCTACAATAACGGCTGTTTTATTGCACTGATGGCAACGCTTCTCGCCTCCCAGCTCATTGGAATGCTTATCTGGGGACCTGTAATGAACAAGACCTCCAAGAGGACAACTATCCTTATCGGAGCACCAATGAGACTTTTTGCAACACTTGGTCTTTTATTCGTATCCAAAGAGGGTGCTTCTCTTGTTCCGATCCTGATCCTTACAGCTATTATCGGTCTTGGTAACGCAGCTACTCTCACAAGTATCTTCTCCATCATGGCAGACATGGCTGATGTAGACGAGCTTATCACTTCAGTAAGACGTCCCGGAATAGTATCGGGAATGGCCACATTCGCAAGAAAAATATCAGCCGGTATGTCCAATGCGACCATCGGTTTCCTTCTGTCTGCCGTAGGCTATGACTCAGTCCTTGCCAACAGCAAGATCAGGCAAAGCCTTGAGACGCAGAGGGGAATAGTATACATCTTCGTTTTTGTCCCTGCGATACTCATGGTTCTTCTCATCATCTTCGGCTATATCTTCCCTCTCACCGGCAAAGAGTTCCGCGTAGTCCAGACGGAAATTGCAAGGCGCAAGGGTGAGGATCCCGGCAAGACAACAGATGAAGAAAAGCAGATCTGCGAAAACGTAACCGGCATTTCCTATGACAAGCTCTGGAATCCCGCAAATACACTTACTAAGGGTAAAAACGCATGACAGACATAAAATTTCTTGGTGAGGAAGACTACCTCTCCTGTATGGAAAACGAGAATAAAGCATGGTTCGACTCAGAAGTAACATCTGATATTATCGCCAGCTTTGACGGCACCAGACTCCGCTACTTTACTGCTTCTCCGGTCAATCCCAAAGCCAACATCGTTGTGGTTCACGGAATGGCAGAGTTTATCGGGAAATACAGAGAGTACCTGTGGTATCTGTATCAGGCCGGCTACAGAGTCTTTTTCCTCGAGCAGCGCGGTCACGGCTATTCGGAAGGCAAATGCCCGGAGCCGGACGTTATCTATATCAACAGTTATGAAACCTATGTAAAAGACCTTCATAAATTCATCGAAACTGTTGTACTGCCGGGTGCCAACGGCCTTCCTCTTCTGATGATCGCCCATTCCATGGGCGGATGCATCGGCACACTCTACCTTGAAGAGCATCCTGATGTATTTAAAGCCGCAATACTCAGCTCTCCAATGATGAAGATGAAGGGTGCCGACTATCCTCCCATTGTGGAGAGCCTCATTGGCATATTTGCAGCCATTACAGGCAAAAGCAAAAAACTGGCACCAAATCAGAAACACTTTAACCCCGAGGTCACTGTAACAAACAGCAGTGCCGTTTCAGCTCCACGATTTGAGTATCAGCTGGCACAGAGAATCGCGGATGTTCACTATCAGACCTGCGGAGCTTCCTTCGGCTGGGCAGTTGCCAGTATGAAGGCCTCGAGAAAAGCTGTAAAAAAAGCAGGTCTTATAAACATCCCCATAACAGTAATGACAGCCGGGCAGGATCATCTTATAGACCCTGCAGGATATGCAGCCTTCAAAGAAAAGGTTCCCGGAGCAGTCTTTAATACTTATGAAAAATCAAGACACGAAATCTTCAATGCAGATGAAGTTACACGCAAGCAGTATTTTACTGATGTACTCAGGACTTTGGACGGATATTTGAATAATGCAGAATAACAGCAGTGATTTTAATTCAAAGAACAGTTTTGTATCCGGCTCAGGCAGGCGGTTTATTTCCGATGCCCCCGGCAGTTATCATTACACATCTTTTGAGACCAAGAATCTTTTAATGGCTTATTCTCCGGAGATAAGAAGCCCTCTCCTCTACAAGAAGGGTTCTTTTGTGGATCTGGAACCACATGTCGTGCTCAGCAAAGGGAAACTTGAGCTGAGCTTCAACATCATAGCCGGTGATTCAGGCTATAAGTATGTTTTAAAAGACATCTTAGCCCTGCTCCACGCCATTCATAACGGTGATACCATCAGTTATGGAAAACATCTGGAATTCACCCATGATCTCTCAGCCTTCACAGAGGACGCGAGAAAGATCATACGTTTTCTGATCTCCTACTTCAGAGAGAGGCAGCTAAAAGACAATTCCCTTCCGACAGGCTCAACATCACCCATCTCTTTTACATATGCCAAGGGACGCGGAAAACAGATTGAGCTCTTTGGACATGAGATCGATGAGTTCTTTGCCATAAGAGATAATGTTTATTTCCTCAACAGAGAATTAAGGGCCAGATACAGTGATGAAAGGCTCCTGGAAATCGTACATGTATTTCCTCCAATTGACCTCACTATCGAGACAGATAAAAACGGAATAACCTTCGAATCAAGCAGTTTTACCATGTTTGAAGGTCACTCAGAGGTTTATTTTGAACGCAGGCACAAGCTCCATATGGTGGAAAGTGAAATTGCAGAGCCCGTACTGCCTTTCCTTAAATTCCTGTCCGCCAGAAGAACAGAAAACGAGCTCTTTGTTTCAAATAAGGATCTCACACTGTTTTCCACAGGTCTTTTCCCGGTTATCGAAGAGTATTTCAACGTCAGCTACGGCGGATTTACTCCTTCAAAATATGCTCCGGACATGCCCAAATTCCGGTTCTACGTAGACATGCCACAGGAAAATAAAATAACCTGTGAGATCAAGGCTCTGTACAGAGAGAACGAGCCGGAAGAAACTGCTGTAAACATATTTGAAAGCATTGACAGGGTATATGAGAATATCAGGCGCAATCTAATGCAGGAAAGCCGGATGATGAAGACTGCCGGCAGATTTTTTGATTCCATAGACGAGAGCAAAAATATCCTCGTTCTCTCCCCAAAGCCCGGTGAAGAAGACAGTCTTTACAGCTTCATCTCCCAAGATCTTGCTGAGCTGGACAAACTCGGTGACGTGTATCTGTCAGATGCCATTAAATCCATAAACATCAAGAAGGCTCCGAAAGTAAGCCTTGGGGTATCCGTTGTCTCAGATCTGCTTGAGCTGACCCTTGTTCCTGAGGATCTGAGCTTAAAAGAACTGGATGACATCCTGAGCAGATATGACAGAAAGAAAAAGTTCTATCGACTTAAAAACGGCGACATATTGAAGCTTACCAGCGAAGACATGGAGCTCATGTACACCTTAAAGGACGGGCTTGGCCTTGCATCAAAAGACATTTTGTCGGGCCACGCTTCTGTTCCCATGTACAGAGCACTCTTTTTAAATGAACTCTCAGAGAAGTCCGCAGATTATGAATATACAAGGCTCTCCAGGGGCGGAAACTTTAAAAACCTCATAAACTCTTTTAAAGATCCCGAAAGTGCAAACTATGAGATTCCCGAAAGCCTTGGAGATGTCCTTCGTGACTATCAGAAAAAAGGTTACATGTGGCTTCGCACCCTTAAAACCAATCGCTTCGGCGCTGTACTGGCCGATGACATGGGCCTTGGAAAAACGCTTCAGATCCTCACACTTCTCCTGTCCCTTAAAGAGGAAGCTCTGAAAGAAGGCAGAAAAAGCAGGTGTTCTCTGATAGTCTGCCCGGCTTCACTGGTCTACAACTGGCAGCACGAGATAAAGAGATTTACACCGTCCCTTAAATGTGACCTTGCAGTGGGCATAAAACCCGACAGAGTCAGGGTAACATCGGAGATTGATGAAGAAGAAACAGATGTTATCATTACTTCCTATGACCTCCTCAGAAGGGATATTGATCTTTACAAATACCTGTCCTTTGAGTGCATGATAATCGATGAAGCACAGTTCATTAAGAATCAGACCACTCAAGTGGCAAGAGCCGTAAAATCCATAAGCGCCTCCTTTAAAGCCGCCCTGACAGGTACACCTATAGAAAACAGACTGAGCGAATTGTGGAGCATCTTTGACTTCTGCATGCCGGGATATCTTTTCAGCTACAAGAACTTTAAGGAGATTCTGGAAATACCTGCCATTGCCGAAGGAGACGAGGCTGCCATGCTACGCCTCAAAAAGATGATCGCACCTTTTGTGCTGCGCAGACTTAAGAAGGATGTTCTCACCGACCTTCCCGACAAGCTTGAGGAAAACATAGTAACCCAGATGACCAAAGGCCAGCAGGAGCTCTACAGAGCCCATCTTCAGCAGGTCAAGATGCTGGTTTCATCAAAGAGCGATTCCGAGATCAAAAATGACAGGATAATGATCCTGTCTGAACTCACAAGACTCAGACAGCTCTGCTGCGATCCCGGACTGATATACAGCGGCTATGACGGAGGCTCTGCCAAGGCGGAACTATGCGTAGAAATAATGAAAAGTGCCGCCGAAAGCGGACACAAGGTGCTCCTGTTCTCCCAGTTTACTTCAATGCTGGAGAGGCTTGTGACACTGTTCCAAAAAGAGGGCATATCCCACTATCTTCTTACCGGATCCACCAAAAAGGAAGACAGGATAAAACTGGTGGATGCCTTCCAGGAGGATGACACCACTGTATTCTGCATATCATTAAAGGCCGGCGGAACAGGACTAAACCTTACTGCAGCCGATATTGTTGTGCACTATGACCACTGGTGGAATATAGCAGTGGAAAATCAGGCCACTGACAGAGCCCACAGGATCGGACAAAAGAATGTCGTCACTGTTTACAGACTGATAATGAAGAACACCATTGAAGAGAGGATAATAGAACTTCAGAACAAGAAAAAAGAGCTGGCTGACCAGCTCCTTAATACAGGTTCTCTTAGTGCACCAAGCCTTACAAAGGAAGAGCTCTTAGAGCTTCTAGGGTGATATCGATCACTTCCTCCATTGTATGGTCTTTTTCCTCAATTGTAATATCAGCATACTTCTCATACAGAGCGCTTCGCTCATTGTAGAGGGATATGAGGGACTGGCCCTCTCTCATTACTACTCCCCTCTGCTTTGCATTGTGCAGGCGCTTTGTAAGAGTATCCATATCAACCTTAAGGTAAACAACCTTACCTATGTTCTTGTAGTGGTCCATGGCCTCTTTTCCGTAAACCACGCTTCCACCGGTTGCGATAACGGTTCTCTCAGTCTCAATTTCCGAATTTATCCTGTTTTCTATATCTATAAATCCGTCGATTCCCTCTGATTCTATGATTTCTGAGAGCTTTTTGCCTATCTTTTCCTGGATCACGATATCCGCGTCAAGGAATCTGTAGCCAAGGATCTTGGCCAGGATTACTCCCATGGTACTCTTGCCTGATGTAGGCATACCAATCAAAACAATATTATCTTTTTTCATAATCTCTCCTCAAAAATTAACAGATGATTCCGCCGCCCAGGACTATCTCCCCATCGTACAATACTGCACTCTGTCCGGGTGTTATGGCACGCTGCGGCTCATCGAATATGATCTTAGCTGTGCCATCGTCTGATATTGTGACTGTGGCAGGCTGCTCTTTGTGTCTGTAACGTATCTTGGCCAGGCATCTGAAGGGCTCCCCGGGCGTCTCTCCGGTTATCCAGTTAAATTCCCTGACCAGAACCTCTTTGTCAAAAAGATCTTCATCATCCGCAAGAATCACGCGGTTATTGACTGTGTCCAGCCTCTTTACATAAAGCCTTCTGTCTGCGGGAATACCAAGTCCTCTTCTCTGACCGATGGTGTAGTTAATAATTCCCTCATGGGTTCCCAGGACATTTCCCTGAAGATCAACAAAGTCACCCTTCGGATAATCCTTTTTTCTGTATCTCTTGATCATGGATGCATAATCACCGTCCGGTACAAAACAGATATCCTGGCTGTCTTTTTTATCTTTGTTGACAAAACCGTACTCGGCTGCTATCTCTCTCGCATCATCCTTGGTCATATCCCCAAGCGGGAAATAAGTGTGTGCCAGCTGTTCCTCAGTGAGGTCATATAATACGTAGCTCTGATCCTTCTTCTGATCCACTGCCTTAAGAAGGTAGAAGTGTCCGTCTCTCTCCTCAATCCTTGCATAGTGACCGGTCACGATGTTGTCATACCCAAGGGCCCTTGCCTTCTCATAGAGGATATCAAACTTAAGGTACTTGTTGCACCTTATACACGGATTCGGAGTCTCGCCTCTCTCATAGCTGCACACAAAAGGTTCGATGACGTTCTTCGTAAACTCTGCCTCGTAGTGGTATATGTTGTACTCAATACCGAGCTTCTCGCAGACAGCCCTTGCATCCTGGGTATCCTTGAGTGAACAGCAGGTTCCGAAGAGGTCCTCACCGATCATGTCATTTTCATAAAGACGCATGGTACATCCCATGCAGTCAAATCCTTTTTTTAACATAAGAGCAGCGGCTACGGAAGAATCCACGCCGCCACTCATAGCTATTAAAGCTTTTTTATTCTCATTACTCATCATGCATTAATCTTTTTAATAATCTCCGGTAATACTTCATCTATCTTATCATTGTCTATCTGGCAGGTTCCGGCATTTGCATGTCCGCCTCCGCCGTACTCAAGGCAAAGATCTCCGATGTTGAAGTTCGAAGCCTTGTTAATAATAGACTTTCCTATCATAACAGCTGTGTTCTGTTTTTTAAAGCCCCAGGCTACATGAATTGAAATTTCAGCCTCAGGATACAGAGCATAGATCATAAAGCGGTTTCCGGCATAAATAACGTCACCTGCTGCCTTCTGATCAACTACAACAACCTTTCCCTCCATGTGGGAAATCTCTTTTAACTGTTTCTTAAAGAGCTCTGCCTGCTCATTATAGAGATCTACTCTCTCTTTTACATCAGGAAGCTCCAAAACATCCTTGATATCATGATTCACACAATATCCGATAAGCTCCATCATAAGGTCGTAATTGGATATCCTGAAATCGTGGAATCTTCCGAGACCCGTTCTTGCATCCATAAGGAAGTTCATAAGAACCCAGTCCGTAGGATGAAGTATCTCATCTTCCGTGAAATCAGCTGAATCGCCTTTATCAACCGCAGTCATGATCTCATCGGATATTCTGTCAAGGGCATACCCTGCCTTCTTGTAGTAATTGTAAACCACTCTGGCAGCTGACTTGGCCTGACCCTCAATGAACCAGTTGTCATTGTCCTTCATTGAAGCATTTCTTGTCAGCTCAGACTCATGGTGGTCAAAGCACATAAAAACTCTTGAATCATAAGGCAGATTGGTGGTGATATCATTACCTGAAAGCTCAATCTTGCCATCCTGAACATCCTTGGGGTGAACGAACTTGATATCCTCTATCAGGTCGCACTCCTTTAAGATCATAGCACAAACCAAACCATCAAAATCACTTCGTGTCACAAGTCTCTTTTTGTCGCTCATATTGCCCCCGATCCTTATGAAAAGCGGTATGCATATCACATGCAAACCAAGTGAAAAGTGTCCTTATACAGTATATCACCATTGATGTAGTTTACGATATATCAGCAAGCATGTTTTTATATAAAGTTAATAGAGTGCTCCTCCGTCATCATGCAAAAGAAATTCCGGATCCTGATCAGCCGCTGTGGTGGCCAGTTCGTCGCATCTTTCGTTCTCAGGATGCCCATTGTGGCCCTTCACCCAGTTCCATCTGACCTTATGCGGCTCGACAGCTTTCAAAAGTCTCTGCCACAGCTCCACGTTCTTGACAGGCTTTTTGCCTGCGGTCTTCCAGCCGTTTTTAACCCAGCTCTTAAGCCACCCTTCGTTAAAGCCGCTGATGACATATTTGGAATCTGAATACATCTCAACCTCACAAGGTCTGTTGAGGCTCTCCAGTCCGACAATTGCCCCAAGCAGTTCCATACGGTTGTTGGTGGTCTTGTCGTAACCGGCGCTTATTTCTTTTTCATGAACCTCGCCCTTTGGGTCGATATAGCGCATTACTACGCCGTAACCTCCGGGTCCGTCCGGGTTTCCTCTGGCGGATCCGTCAGAATATATGCTAACTTTCATTTCTTTACCTCAACAAATGCTTTACTCCCAGACTCCATTTTTAAGGAATCCATCTGCCATCTTCTGCGCATTCTCTACGATGTTTTCATCATACCCCAGTACCTTAAGCAGCATGATAGCGTTTCTGGTAGTAGCCGGTCCGGCCTTGAGCTTATAGTCAAATTTAACATCATTATCCGTAACATCACCCTCAAAATGATAGATCTCATAGATATCTTTCAAAAGAGATGTGAGCTCGATATCGTGAGTTGCAGCAAAACACTGAACTCCATTCTCCGCAAGACTCTTAAGAATCTGCGTTGAAGCAGCAATTCTCTCAACAGTGTTGGTTCCCCTCAGGACCTCATCCACGAAACAAAGAACTCTATTACCGGAGGTCTTGGATTTATCGACTATCCTCTTGATGGACTTGATCTCAACGATGTAGTAACTCTCTCCCATGGAAATATCATCTTTAAGTGCCATGGAAGAATAAATCCTGTAAAACGGAGCTCTGTATTCAGTACCAAGTACTGTATGAACTGACTGGGCAAGAATGGTATTTATTGCACAGGTCTTAAGGAATGTAGACTTACCGGATGCATTTGATCCGGTCAAAAGAACTCCTGACTTTGCCTCGATCGTATTGGCTACAGCCCCATCTATAAGGGGATGGATCAGGTCTTTTCCCACATAGGAATCACCTGTAAATTCGGGAATAGAATATCCGTTTTCAAAAGAAGCCCTGAAGCAGGCTACTGAAACTTCAGTCTCTATCCTTCCGGTAATCTCAAGAATCTTGTCGAGCCTGTCCCTCTTTTCCATAAGCTGTTTGTACATCTGGTTGAACTTAATGAGATCGATATGAGTCACCATTTTCAGATAATCAAACAGAATATCCAACGGATTTCCGCTGGAGTGCACCTTACTATTGGCAGAAAGAAGGATTGATGATCCGACTCTGAAGGATGCAAACTCTTTTGATATGCCTTCAAGTTCCCTGATATCATCAGCAAATACAGATGCCTTGATCGCAGAAAACTTATCTATGGACTTAATAACTCTCATAACATATCCATAGGTGACAAGGTAAGGATCTATATCACTCTTTATTCTAAAATAAGACAGTATCTGTATAACCATCAGAATAGCGAGCGCTATAAATCCTACAGCAAAATTCACGAAACTAAATCCTATAGCGGTAAGCATCAGGACGATCATCACAAAGTGCATGGTATTGCTGACATTTGAGACATTTTCAAGATAATCAATATAATCATAAATCGAGTATCTGCTGTTATGGCCAATCTCCCAGAAGATAGTCTGAATCTTTAATCTGTCATCATCATTCTCCTTTATGAATGAGACCTGTTCCTCGAAAGATTCAAATTCATCTGCCTGTCTCGGAGATCTTAAAAGATAGTACAGATACTCCTCTCCTGCAGCAGAAAGGCAGTAGTTGAGTCTCTTGAACACACCGTCCATTCCAAGATCATTCCAGGTGACGTCATCTATCTGTCCTTCCTCCTGATGATTCTTGAAAAAGCCGTCAACGTGATCAAGATCGTCGGACTTATACTCTCTGGCAGGTGGATTACCAAAGTTCTTTTTAAGCTTGGTGATCAGGTACTTTTTAGCATTTAACGCATCTCTTATTCCCAGTGCAAAAGCAATAATGACAAATGCAACTACCAGGAATATTATCATGTATCCTTCCATATCAGCTGTATAACCTCTTTCCGATTTCCTCTGCCTTAGCATAGATGTCTGCAGGCTCTGCACCTATATTGAAGTTTCCGTTTTCATAGCGGATGATACCGCCGATCATTGTAAGCTTGACGTTTGACTTACTTCCGCTGTAAACAATATTCTTGACGATATTGTTGATGGGCTGCATGTTAGGCTGATACAGATCAAGCATTATGATATCGGCCTTCTTGCCCTCAGCAAGGTAGTCGCAGTCTGTAAGTCCCATTGCATGCGCTCCGTTAACAGTCGCCATCTTAAGCACCTCTGTGGCATCAACACTGGATGCGTTCATATCCTTAAGCTTGGCAAGGCCTGTCGTCAGGAACATCTCCCTGAACATATCAAGACAGTTGTTACTTGCAGGTCCGTCTGTTCCTATTGCAACCGGAATACCCTTTTCAAGATACCTGGAGATAGGCGCAATTCCGCTGGCCAGCTTGGTGTTGGACCCCGGATTGGTCACAGCATAAAGGCCTCTCTTCTTCATGATCTCCATATCCTTGTCATTGGTCCATACAAGGTGGTATCCACCTCCGCCGTAGTCAAACAGTCCAAGTGAATCAAACAGTTCGATAGGAGTCATACCGTATCTCTCAACGCACTCTTTTGTCTCTGATTCTGTCTCCTGGATATGTGCCCAGAAGGGAGCCTTGTACTTATGAACAAGTTCAGATGTCTTTTCCAGGATCTCTTTTGAACAGGTATATTCTGCGTGCAGACCAAGAATGAATGAGTTGCACTCATCCCTTCCGTTTAAGTCGTTGTAGTATCCTTCCAGCATCTCCACAGACTGGCTGAAGTTATTGACGCAGCTTGTCTGAACGCAGCGCATTCCACAGTCTCTGAAGGCATCTGCCACAGAGTAAGGTGTC
>JAEEGF010537837.1_pt1 | contig 15876 bp, 9 predicted proteins | sample 9134171 | NCBI WGS metagenome assembly JAEEGF01 (sample SAMN16246542, study PRJNA631951) | gut metagenome | biome: gut microbiome; feature: rumen; material: AP-attached | host: Bos | place: Iran: Karaj | collected 2018-10
AAACAGATATACGATGCTTTCAAAATAACCGTTTCGCATTATATGAATGTTTTCTCAAAACAGTTCGACAATGCTTGAAGGATTATCTTCAAAATAAGCATGATTCTCGTTCGCACAAATTCGTGAATTTTCTTGATGAAAACTCACTCAGCTTGTGCTAAATATCGAGGAACTGAAATCCTCGATATTTAACTTCGAATCATTCTTCTTTTATCAGAATCCTTCTAAGCTTGTCTCAATTGTTATTTCGAAATCCATTCATATAATTGCTCCTCTTGTTATTTTTGAAAGCATCTGTAATTCACATTTCAAAAGTATACTTTATGAAAAAATAATTGATAGAAATAAGGAGTAACAATGGCAGGCAGTAAGAATTATGATGCGAATTCCATAGCGGTTCTTGAGGGGCTTGAAGCGGTCAGAAAAAGACCGGGAATGTACATTGGAAGTGTTGGAACAAAAGGATTAAATCATTTGATATATGAGATTGTTGACAACTCAGTTGACGAACATCTTGCAGGACATTGTAGTGAGATTAAAGTTACATTGGAGAAAGACGGTTCTGCGACTATTGAGGATAACGGTCGTGGTATTCCGGTTGGTATCAATGAAAAGACAGGGCTTACAGCAGTTGAGATGGTATTTACTATTCTCCATGCCGGAGGTAAGTTCGGCGGTGGCGGATACAAGATTTCAGGAGGTCTTCACGGTGTTGGTGCTTCTGTAGTTAATGCCTTGTCTGTGTGGCTTGAAGTTAATGTTAAGAGTGATGGAAAGGTATACAGACAGCGCTATGAGAAGGGAAAGGTAATGACTCCACTCGAGGAGGTAGGAACCTGCAGAAAGAATGATACAGGTACAAAGGTTCAGTTCTTCCCTGACGGCGAGATTTTTGAAAAGACATATTTCAAGGCTGATTCAATAAAGAGCAGACTTCATGAAACTGCATATCTCAATCCGGAGCTTACTATTACATTTGAAAATAAGAGAATTGCAGAGGAAGAAAAGTTGGTCTTCCATGAACCTGAGGGAATAAAGGCTTATGTTCTTGCTTTGAACAAAGATAAGAGCAAGGTTACTGATGTTATTTACTTCAAGAAGAAATCAGAAGGAATTGAGATGGAGGTTGCATTCCAGTTTGTAGACGAATTCCAGGAGAATATTTTTGGATTCTGTAACAATATCTACACTCAGGAAGGTGGAACCCATATCACTGGTTTTAAGACCAAATTTACAACTATTATCAATCAGTATGCAAGAGAGATTGGAACGCTGAAAGATAAAGATCCAAACTTTACCGGTTCTGATGTTAGAAATGGAATGACAGCTGTTATTGCAGTAAAACATCCGGAACCTAGATTTGAAGGACAGACAAAGACCAAACTCGATAACCCGGATGCTTCAAAAGTGTCTCAAGAGATAACAGGTGATGAGTTAGTTTTATATTTTGACAAAAATTTAGAGGTATTAAAGGCTGTAATCGGATGTGCCGAAAAATCAGCCAAAATCAGAAAAGCAGAAGAAAAGACAAGAACTAATCTTTTAAGCAAGCCTAAGTTTACGTTTGACAGTAACGGAAAACTGGCAAACTGCGAGAGCAGAAAGGCTGAAGAGTGCGAGATATTTATAGTCGAAGGAGATTCTGCGGGCGGTTCGGCCAAGACAGCAAGAAACAGAAAGACACAGGCCATTCTCCCTATCAGAGGAAAGATTTTGAATGTCGAAAAAGCGACAATGGACAAGGTTCTTGCCAATGCAGAGATAAAGACCATGATAAACACATTCGGTTGTGGATTTGGTGAGGGATATGGAAATGATTTTGACATAACAAAACTTCGTTATGACAAGATCATAATCATGACAGATGCCGATGTCGATGGTGCTCATATTGACACCCTTTTACTGACATTCTTCTACAGATTTATGCCTGAACTTATTCAGGAAGGACATGTATATCTTGCGACTCCACCGCTTTATAAAGTGGTTCCAAAGAGAGGCGAGGGAGAATATCTCTATGATGACAAAGCATTGGAAAAATACAGAAAAACACACAGTGGATTTACACTTCAGCGATACAAAGGTCTTGGTGAAATGGATGCAGATCAGTTGTGGGAAACAACACTCAACCCTGAAACAAGAATTCTTAAACAGGTAGAGATTGAGGATGGAATGATGGCATCCGAAGTTACAAGCATGCTTATGGGAAGTGATGTTGCACCGCGTAAGCAGTTCATTTACGATCATGCTCACGACGCGGAACTGGATGTTTAAAGAATAAAGTGAAAGAATAAGGTGAAATAATGGCGGAACAAATTATTAAAACAGAATATTCTGAGGTTATGCAGAAATCATATATTGATTATTCGATGAGTGTTATTACTGCCAGAGCTCTTCCTGATGCAAGGGACGGTTTGAAGCCTGTTCAGAGAAGAGTGTTATATGCAATGGATCAGTTAGGACTCAACTATGACAAGCCACATCGTAAGTCGGCACGTATTGTCGGTGATGCCATGGGTAAATATCATCCACACGGTGACAGTTCTATCTATGAGACATTAGTTGTGTTGTCACAGGATTTCAAAAAAGGTATGGCTTTGGTTGACGGTCATGGAAACTTCGGATCAATTGAGGGAGACGGGGCCGCTGCCATGCGTTATACTGAGGCAAAACTCAAAAAGTATACTCAGGATGTTTACCTTAAAGATTTAGATAAAGATGTTGTGGATTTTATTCCAAACTTTGACGAGACTGAGAAAGAACCGGAGGTCCTTCCTGTAAAGGTTCCGAATTTGCTTGTAAACGGAGCAGAGGGTATCGCAGTTGGTATGGTTACAAATATACCAACTCATAATCTTGGAGAAGTTGTTGATGCAGTTGTTGCATACATGGAAAAGAACAGCATTACAACCGAAGAACTTATGGAGATTATTCCGGGACCGGATTTTCCGACGGGAGGAATAGTTGCTAATAAGAGCGAGTTGCTTGATATTTACTCAAGTGGAATAGGAAAAATCAAACTCAGAGGTAAGGTTGAGTTTGAACCGGGACAGAAGAAAAGTGACAAGGACAAGCTTGTTATTACAGAGATTCCATATACAATGATTGGTGCAAATATCGGAAAGTTCATGTCTGATGTTTATGATCTTGTTGAGACTAAGAAGACAACAGACATTGTTGATATTTCAAACCAGTCTTCAAAAGAAGGAATAAGAATTGTACTGGAACTTAAAAAAGGAGCAGATGTTGAGGCGTTAGAGAATCTCTTATATAAGAAGACAAAACTTGAAGATACTTTCAGTGTGAATATGCTTGCAATTGCCGATGGAAGACCTGAAGTGATGGGACTTAAAGATATAATAAAGCACAGCGTTGATTTTCAGTATGAGATTGCGGAGAGAAAGTATACAACACTTCTCAACAAGGCATTGTCACAGAAGGAAATCAAGGAAGGTCTTATTAAGGCTACAGATATTATTGATTTGATTATTGAAGTAATCCGTGGAAGTAAGAATAGAGACATGGCAAAGAAATGTCTCATGAACGGAGAAACAGAGGGAATCAAATTTAAAAATAAAGAATCAGCTATTCTTGCAGGCAACCTGAACTTTACAGAGAGTCAGGCAAAAGCAATCCTTGAGTTGCAGTTATACAAATTGATTGGTCTCGAAGTTCTTCAGCTCAGAAAAGAGTACGATGAACTTATGGCAAAGATTTCTACATATGAAGATATTCTTCAGAGCAGAAAATCTATGACAAAAGCAATCAAGAAAGAACTTCTTGCAATTAAGAAGGAATATGCTGTTGATAGAAGAACAGTTATTACCGATGCAAAGGAAGCTGTTGTTGTTGAAAAGCCTGAAGTTGAGATGGAATATGTTTTTGTTATGGACAGATTCGGCTATACAAAGCTTCTTGAAACATCTGTTTATGACAGAAATATAGAGTCCATAAATAATGACAACAAGTATTATTTCAGATGTCTGAATACGGACAGAATAAGTTTCTTTACAAGTGCAGGCAACATGCACCAGATAAAAGTTAAAGATGTTCCAATCAAGAAATTGAAAGATAAGGGAGTTCCGATTGACAACATCAGTAATTATGACAGTAGTGCAGAATCACTAGTTGCCATTTTTGCAAATCAGATGATCAGTGACCGAAAGCTCTTGTTTGCAACCAAGCAGGGCTTTGTAAAGATTGTTGACAGCAGTGAGTTTGATGTTACAAGAAAGACTATTGCTGCAACAAAACTGAATGCAGGAGATGAAGTTGTAAGTGTTCATGTGACAGCTATTTCAACATCAGTTCCGATATTTGATGAACCTGAAGACATTCCTGTTATTTTATCCGGTGGTTCAGAAGATGATTTCATGTCACTGGATGATGAACAACTTGAATTTGATTTTATGTCGTTGGGGAATGAACCACTTGAGGACAGTAGTGATATTCAAGTTTCAAGAGAACATCTTGTTCTCCAGACAGAGGAGGGAATTTTCCTTAAATTTGCTATAAAAGACATTCCGGAAAAGAAGAAAGGGGCGGTAGGCGTCCGCGGAATAAAACTTGGCAAGGAAGATTATGTTGCAAAGACTTATCTCATTGACGCAGGAGATAATGTTGTTATAACATTTAAAGAGAAAGAAGTTGAATTAAAGAAACTTAAGCTTGGAAAGAGAGATACCAAGGGAGTTAAGATAAGACTGTAATTCTTATGTTATGTGCAGTATGGGCAACAGGGAGGTACTTAAGATGAAACTGAGACTTAAGAGAAAAAGTAAGAAAATAATTTCATATGTGTTGGCGGCAACTATGTTTGCGGGGACAATGCAGGGAATTGGTGTCAGAAGAACTTATGCAGCGGACAATGCATTTGAGACATCTATCAAAGATTTTCCTGAGAGTTATAAGGTATATCTTAGAAATTTGCACGCAAAATATCCTAACTGGGTTTTTAAACCATATAAGACAAATATAGATTTTGCTACCGCCGTTGAAAATGAAGCGACAAGCAAAAAAAGTCTCGTGGAAAACAGCTACAATGACGCATTAAAGAGCCGAGCAACCGGTGATTATAACGCATCAACAGGCAAGTTTATTCCACACGACGGGAACAGTTGGGTAAGTGCATCAAAGAATGCTGTTGCTTACTTTATGGATCCTAGAAATTTCCTTAATAATTCCCATATAACAATGTTTGAACAGTTATCGTTTGATGCTTCGGTTCATACCCAGACAGGTGTTGAGGCTGTCCTTAACGGTTCCTTTATGTATAACACCAATATGGCTTATATTACTGCATCACATGTATATACAAAAAGCAACACCAAATATTCTGCCCAGTTTATGGAGGCGGGAAAGAATTCAGGTGTCAGTCCTTATTATCTGGCATCAAAGAGTCTCTTGGAAGTTGGAAAAGGAAATAATGCAAAGTACCCCGGCATGGGATCCGGGAACAGTGTCAACGGAGAACATGCTAAATATCCCGGAATTTATAATTTTTACAATATAGGTGCAAATGACGGAACAAATGCAGTGGCAAACGGTCTTTTGTGGGCCAGTGGCGGAAAAACAAAAGCCACATCCTACGGGCGCCCATGGAATACACCTGTCAAATCAATAAACGGTGGAGCTGCATACATTGCAGAAAATTATATAAAAAGAGGACAGGATACAACATATTTCCAGCGTTTCAACGTTCAGTCAAAGGCTGCAAAGTTATACGACCATCAGTATATGACCAATATTTACGGATGTGCCAGCGAGGCAATTACGACCATGAATGCATATAAGGCTATGGGAATTGAGGGAACATCTAAGACATTCCTGATTCCTGTTTACAATAATATGCCGTCTGAGGATACTGCCATAAGAATTGGAGGCACAAATAAGACCGGTAAGATACATGCAAATGTCAATGTCAGAAGTACTCCACACACTGTTGTTACAGGAGAAACTGACAATCTCATTGGCAAACTGTCTAAAGATGATCCTTGTACAGTACTTGAGTTTGTGCAGACGGACATTGTTTACGATGGAAGAAGATGGCTTAATAATCCATACTGGTGCAAAGTAAGAGTTGTAAAAAACGGAGTCACAACTGAAGGATACGTTTCTGCAGATTATGTTGATTTAAATGCAGAACAGACCGTTATGATAAGTACAGATACCGCGATTGAACAATCAATTGGAAATAAGGAAACGGCTTATTATGAAGTTGATGATCCGGCTATATTGACTATAGATGAGAATGGTGTTGTGCGAGGTCTTAAGGAAGGTACCACAACAGTCAGAGCATATACAAAAGGCGGTAACTACAGTGCCATGGCTATTAACGTAATGGCTAAAGGTGTTGTTCTGTCTGATACAAGAATTAATCTTGATGTGTCAAAGACAAAGCAACTTACAGCTACTGTATATCCTACAAATTCAACAGACAAATCAGTTACCTGGAAATCAAACAACACGAAGGTTGCAACTGTCTCTAATACAGGTCTTGTAAAGGCAGTGGGATATGGTTCCGCAACTATTACCTGTACTGCAGCTGTGGGTGGTGCAGTAGGAAAATGTGTTGTTGTTGTAAGTAAACCGGTAACATCAATAACCCTTAATAAAACAAATGCATCTATTGGAGTTGGAGAGACAATGACGTTGACTGCAACAATTGCGCCGAAAGATGCATCAAATAAAAATGTTATCTGGAAGACAAATAACAATAAGGTTCTTACTTTGAAAGATGGAAAGATAACAGGAAAAGCAATTGGAAGTGCCACAATTACCGCTACATCTGCAGATGGTCAAAAGAAGGCAACTTGCAGAGTAATTATTACTCCGGGAGTTGTTCAGGGGATAAAGACAAAGAATATGTCACCTACAAAAATAAAGATTTCATGGACACCGTCTGTGGGTGTTACAGGATACAAAATCTATCGCGCAGATTCCAATGGAAATTATAAATGTATTGCAAAAACAACAAAGAATTCTTATACTAATAAAAAACTTACAACAGGTAAAAAGTATAAATATAAAGTTGCAGCATATGTTGTAGTGGGAGGAAAAACTGTAGATGGAGTTATTTCAAGTCCCGTAACCAAAAAAGCTGCACCTAAAAAACCTACTGTACAGGTTGAATTATACGGTCAGACCAGTGCAGTTGTAAGTTGGACAAAATCAAAGAAAGCTGACGGATATATTGTTTATAAAAAGAGTGCAGCAGATGCTAAATACAAAGCAATTAAGAATATTGCCGGTGGTTCAAAGCTGAAACTTACCAGCAAGCACCTTGAACCCGGACAGACATATTCCTACAAGGTAAAGGCATATAAGTATGTAGGAAAGAAGAAAGTCAAAAGTCCGTTTTCTAACATAGTATCCGTGAAAAGATAGAGGAGAATAAATGATAAGATTTATTGTTAGTGATGTGGATGGAACACTAATATTGGATGAGAAAGGAAACCTTTCAGAGAGGGTTCTTGAACAGATTCCCGAATTAAAGGAGAAGGGGATTCTCTTTTCGGTTATTAGTGACAAAAATTATGATGAACTAAAGAAATCCTTTGAGGCTGTAAAGAATGATATATTGTTTATTACATGTAACGGTGCAGTGGCAATCTTTGATGATGAATTGGTGTTTAAACAGCCAATAGAGAGAAGACTTGCAATTGATATTGTCAAAGATGTTAAGTCTCAGACGGGATGTGAGTGTTTTGTTACAGGTGAGAAAGCATTGTATGTTCCTGCAAAGAATTTTATGTTCAAAAATTATATAAAAAAGAATATGAAATGCAGTGATGCAGTGGAAGTTGAGGAGCTCTATCAGGTTAGGGAAGATATTACCATGATTTCCGTCAAGCAGAATGGTGGAGTTACACAGGATATGGTTGATTATTTCTATAAGAAATGGGGCACGAAGGCTCATATTACCATTAAAGACTCAGACTGGATAGAATTCAACGCTTTTGGTGTTAATAAGGGATTTGGAGTGGAAACAATCCAGCAACTTTATGAAATCAGCGTGGAAGATACTATGGTTTTTGGTGATAATTTTAATGATATAGAGATGTTTGAACATTCATATTTCAGTTATGCGTTGCAGGATTCTCATCCGAATATCAGAAATGCTGCAAAGCATCTGGCGCCGGATGTGGAAACAATAATTGAAGATGTATTGAGAATGTAGTAGTGATTATTACACACCACATCTGGTTAAAGAGAAGATGAGGACTAAGAAGATTTTACGAAAAATAGATTGAAATAAAAGGAAGTATTATGAAAAAGACTATATTAAGGACAACTGCGATATTGGGTGCAATTGGAATGTGTATATCATTTTCGGGTTGCGAAGTAAAGACAGATACTCCGATTATAGGAAAGGTTGCGGGATTATCAAAAGATGAAGCCTTCAGAGTTGGAGATAATACATGTACTGTCAGTGAATTGAAAGTCGTTTTGATGGATATTCAAAATGATTACAAGAATGATTTTGGTGGCAATTCAGACTGGAACCAGAAAATGGGAGATACCACAGTCGGAGATTTTATAATCAATAAAGCTGAAAAAGAAATGTCAGTTATATATGCCATGGCAGCCCTTGCTCAAAAAAACGGAGTAACACTTTCTCAGACAGAAAAAGATAAGATTTCAAAGGCTGCAGCTGAGTATGTTGGTGGTCTTAGTCAGAGCGAATTGGCGTACACGGAGACTTCAACTGATGTTGTTGAAAAGATTTACACAAATTATCTTTTGGCTGACAAGCTCTACGAGAAAAATACAAGTGCGTTAGATGATACGGTCAGTGATGAAGATGCCAGGGTGATTTCGGTTATTCGTATTTTCATAGATACGACAAAGACAGATTCAAAGAAAGCCATAGAAGAACTGAATCATGTTAAGAAACAGGTTGAAAACGGGTATCAGGATTTTCTTGTACAGGCCAACAAATACAGTGACAAAAAAGAAGTTGAAATAAACCTTAAGAAGAATGAGGCAAAACAGCCCTATGAAGTGGCTGCCTTTGATTTGAATGAAGGTGAGATAGGTTCTGTTATAGAGCAAAAAGATGGCGCCTATCTGGTAAAATGTATCAGTGCATATGTTGAAGGTGCAACACAGAAAAATAAGGAACAGATTATTATCAGTAACAAAGTTAAAAACTTTAGTGTTATGTATGATAAGTTTATCAAAGATAATGGAAATGATATCAATAAAGATGCTATATCAGAAATTAAGTTGTCTACCGATAAGAATGTTGTAAACACTGAACTGTTTAAGAAATATCAGACAATAAAAGCAGAATAAAAGAAAAATAAGAAAACGAAATGATATACAAAAAACTCTCATCAGGTTTTGATGAGAGTTTTTTGTATTATTATTGATTTAATTAGCCTTGTCAGTTAGTGTATCCTTGATGTAATTGTATATTGCTTCGTAGGTTTCGTTTGTGTAGTGAAGACCATCCTGTGTCTGGAAACCTGTATCCCACAGATAAGAATTGGTATCGATAATACCTATCTTTCTGTCAAGATTATTAATCATAGTCTCATTGAATGCATCGATGGATGCATTTGTAACATCATATCCGTATCTGGCTTCTACATCTTCGTCGACAGGATTTACGAGCATATAGTAAATTGTGCAGTCGAGAGTGCTTGCCATATTACCCAAAGTATCAATATAATTTTGTGCATTTCCCCCTTTGTCATTTACACCAAGTCCTATGATAAGGGCTGTGTTAGGACGGGAACATGCATATTGGATATTGGACATCTGTTCATTGAGATAATCAAAACCCCGTCCGCTCTCACATATAAAGGTATCATTTGGTTTGGCCATGAAGTCCATTCCTCTGTATCTGGAATCACCGACAAAAACAAAATTTTCATATATACCGTGTTTGATTGTGCCACGTTTTTTGATGGCGGCCTGATTTCGTTTATTTGCCTTGCTGACCTTGTCATTTTCAAAGTTTTCGGACTTTGATGCCAGGGGTTTTACGCCGTCAATATAATAACTATTTACATCCTTTGATTCATTTGATTTGATGTAATATATTCCACCAATAACAAGAGCGATAGTAATTAAGCATGAAATAGTTACAAGTACAGTTCGTTTGTTCATAATATCACCTTTGTTCTTCATTTTTTAGTAATAGCAATTCCATTATACTAGTTTTCGGCAAAAGTTGCTAGTTTTTCGTTTACTTTTTATTTTATATTTAGTAAAATTATATTTGGTGCATTCGCACGGATTTAGAATATTATTATGAAAGAGAGAAAATGCGATGAACAAAAAATTTGACCTTGGGAAATGGTTTTCAGACAATTTGATTTACATTATTTCATTTCTTTTGCCTGTATTGTCCATGATAATTGTGTATTCCACAAAGGGTGCATATCCTTTTGGAGATGGAATGTATCTGAGATCAGATAATTACCACCAGTACACACCTTACCTTCAGATTCTGCAGGATAAGATTCATAACGGAGGAAGTCTTCTTTATACATGGGAGATTGGTGGAGGAATGAATTTTATTGCCATTGCGGCATATTATCTTTCGAGTCCGTTCAACATTCTATTATTGCTATGGCCTGGAAAAGTTGTTGACCTTGTTGCGGTATTTATTATCGGAAAGATGGGACTTGCAGGTTTTTCAGTTACTTACTATCTCAGCAAGAAGTTCAACAGAAAAGATATGGTAACTGTAGTTTTTGGAATGGCATATGCTTTATCTGCTTATTTTGCAGCTTTCAGCTGGAACATTATGTGGCTTGACTGTATGTTTTTACTTCCTTTTATTGCATTGGGACTTGAGAAACTGGTTTACGAGTCAAAAGGAAAGATGTACTGTATTTCCCTTGGATTGGCTATTTTTTCAAATTACTATATCGGAATAATGCTCTGTATATTCAGTGTATTGTATTTCTTGTTTTTGATATTTACAGTAGATATTCCTGAAGAATTTCAGGAAAAGAAAGAAATGTATCTCATGCCAATCAGAATAAAATACGTTATGTATTCACTGATAAGTGGGGGACTTGCAATGGTTGTTATTCTTCCGGAATATTTTAACTTACAGACAACACGTTCTGCGGATGCAAGTTTCCCGGAAAAATTAGAGTCATATTTCTCTGTGCTATATATGATTTTCAGATCTACTATGAATATTCCTGTTGCAGATTTGAAGTATCCACATGATCCTAATATATATTGTTCTATAGGAATGTTTTTACTTATTCCATTATACTTTATGTGTTCAAAGGTTAAGGTTAAGGAACGTGTCGGAAAAGCACTTCTTATGAGTTTGATGTTACTGAGCTTCAATTTGAACATTCCTAATTTTATCTGGCATGGTTTCCATTTTCCAAACAGTTTGCCATGTAGAGAGTCGTTCATTTATATTTTCCTTATAGTGACAATGGGATATGAGGCGGCAATCAACATTAAAGATTTTAAAGCCAGCCAGATTATCGGAACTCTTTGTGGAAGTATTGCTTTGTTGTTAATATTCGAAGAGATGTTTAAGAATGCGGAATTTTTCAGTAATCTTGAGTCAGAAGTACATACTAATATTACTAAGATAGTATATATGAGTGCGGCATTTCTGATTGTTTATACCATCATTGCATTTTTGTACAGACATGCAGAGAATATCAGAGGATTTGTGGTTTATCTGCTGGTATTAACGTCCTTCTGTGAACTGACCGGTAACATGAATACTACAGGTCTTGTAACATTGTCAAACAGATATGCATACAATGAGAGTGATGCAGCTTTTGATAAGTTGAATGAAAAAGCAAAATCGGATGCTCAGAATGATGATGAAGTTTTCTTTAGAACAGAAGAAGAAAATCACCGAACAAGAAATGACGGAGCGTTGTTCAGTTATAACAGTATATCAACATTTTCTTCAGTATCGTCTGCAGCTATTCAGTATTTTTATGATGAAATCGGAATGCAGACATCGTTCAATGCATATTCTTACTATGGTCATACACCTGTAACAGCAGCGATGTTTGGAATCAAGTATGAATATACAACAGGAGATGTATCTATACCTTCACTTTTCTCAAGCGTAGCAAGTGAAAATTATAAAGATGCATCAGGAAATAACAGAACACTTAATTTATATAAGAATAATTATTCGTTGCCAATCGGATTTATGGTAAGCAGCAGTGCAATGGCTACATGGAATCTTCAGTCAGGAAATCCATTTATTGCACAGAACAGTTTTATGAAGTGTACGACAGGAATCGAAGATAGTGTTTTCCATAGACTTCAGACTGATGGTGTAGGAACAATCAGTACAGCTTACGCATTAGATGAGGATGATAATTACAGACCTGCTGAGGGTCAGCAGACAATGGATATTTACATTTATGTTCCGACAAGTTCAGAGAATTTAACTGTAAATATCAATACAGCTGATGGAAGTTCAACAACTAAGAATTTCTCATCAACAAATCAGAATTATATCTGCTATGTTGGAAATGTTACAATTGGAAGTACAGTAGTTGTTACTGCAAATGATGGTTCAACCATCTCAGGAATGCACGCGTACGCATTTGACATGGATGCTTTTACGAAGGGATATGAGATATTAAAGAACCAGAGACTTCACATAGAAAAAGCGAAGGATACATATTTGAAAGGTTCTGTAAATAATGAGAACGATGGCATGATGTTTATGTCTATTCCGTACGAAAAAGGATGGAAAATATATGTGGACGGAAAGGCTACAAAAGCATCTGCAGTTGCAAAAGATGCTTTGATTGGTTTCTATGTTCCAAAGGGGGATCATACCATTGAGTTAAGATATGTTCCATACGGATTTGTTCCGGGATTATTGATTAGTATATTCAGTTTGTTGATGCTACTTTGGATTACGTTTAAAGACAAATTATTCGGGGCCTATGAACAGAAACTTAGAAGTCAAAAAAGGGCTGATTCAGCAAAATAATAATCAGTAATAAAGCTGAGTATCGACAGTAAAAACAGTAAAGAAGAATAACGATATTTCTTTTTTGCAACATCATTAAATTAAAAATGCGTATCGAACCGGATTTGTTCGATACGCATTTTCTTTGTAGTGTGTCAGATGCCACACTTTATATCATATCATATTATATTATTATTTATTCTTTTCTGCTTCAGCGTATTTCATTGCACGAACTTTAAGTGGAAGTCCGAATAATGTGATGAATCCTTCAGCATCATGGTGGTCATATAAATCACCTGTTGTAAATGAAGCAAGACTTTCTGAATACAATGAGTATGGAGAAGTTGTACCTGCTTTGATGATGTTACCTTTGTAAAGTTTAAATTTAACTTCACCTGTAACATATTCCTGTGTTGATTCAACAAATGCCTGAACAGCTTCACGAAGTGGAGTAAACCATTTTCCTTCGTATACAATCTGAGCCATCTTGTTGCCCATGTCTTTCTTAACTTCCATTGTTGCACGGTCAAGAACTAATTCTTCAAGCTGTGCATGAGCTTCCATAAGAATTGTTCCACCAGGAGTTTCATAAACACCACGAGACTTCATACCAACTACACGGTTTTCAACAATATCAACAATACCGATACCATGTTTTCCACCAAGTTCATTTAATTTACGGATGATATCAGAAACTTTCATCTTTTCGCCGTTTACAGAAGTTGGAACACCCTTTTCAAATGTCATTGTAACATATTCGCCCTCATCAGGAGCTTTTTCAGGAGAAACACCTAAAACTAAAAGGTGATCATAGTTTGGTTCGTTAGCAGGATCTTCAAGCTCAAGACCTTCATGGCTGATGTGCCAGAGGTTACGGTCACGACTGTATGACTGATCTGCTGAGAACGGAAGGTCGATACCGTGTGCTTTACAGTATTCAATCTCTGATTCACGTGAATCCATAGTCCACTTATCATCTCTCCAAGCTGCGATAATCTTCAAATCCGGAGCTAAAGCTTTAATTCCAAGTTCAAAACGAATCTGGTCATTACCTTTTCCTGTTGCCCCGTGACAAATTGCAGTGGCGCCTTCTTTTCTTGCAACTTCAACTAATCTCTTTGCAATACCGGGTCTTGCCATTGATGTTCCGAGTAAATATTTGTTTTCGTAAACAGCACCTGCCTGTACGCAAGGAACGATATAATCATCACAGAACTCATCTGTGATATCTTCAATATATAATTTTGTTGCTCCTGAATATTTTGCTCTTTCTTCAAGACCGTCTAACTCATCGGCCTGTCCGCAGTCTATACAGCAACAAATAACTTCATAATCATAATTTTCTTTGAGCCAAGGAATAATGGCTGTAGTGTCAAGTCCGCCGGAATAGGCTAAAATAACTTTTTCTTTCATAAAAATGACCTCCGTAAATAAATAATATCGATTTGAACTTGTTCTATTTTATTAAAACAATATTCGCATAACCATTGATAATGATACACTAGAAATGAATAAAATGCAAGAAATAAATTGAAAAAATGCAAAAAACGGTGAATAATATAAATAAAACTTGCATAATATGCATAAATGATGTATAATTTCGATAATGGTTGAATTATACGCAAATATTGATTAAAATTATAAATAGGTGCGCTTTTAAGTAGATGCGTATAATAAATTATTTAAAAAGCATTTTAAATAGGAAAAATAGCAGAGAGAAAATCGTGAGCGAGTCTTGAAGTTGGAGGAAAAAGGAATGATTAAAGTTGGTATTATTGGATCTACAGGTTATGCAGGAGCTGAACTTGTCAGACTTATTACTCAGCATAAAGATGCTGAAGTAGTTTGGTTTGGGTCAAGAAGCTATATAGATAAGAAGTATTCAGATGTATTTTCTAATATGTTTGAAATTGTTGATGCAAAGTGTCTTGATGATAATATGGATGAACTTGCAGAGGCAGTTGATGTAATCTTTACAGCCACACCTCAGGGGCTTTGCGGATCTCTTGTAAGTGAAGAAATATTAAATAAGGTAAAGATAGTTGATCTCAGTGCTGATTTCAGAATCAAAGATGTAAATATATATGAGAAGTGGTATGGTATAGAGCACAAGAGTCCTCAGTTTATAGAGGAGGCTGTATACGGACTTTGTGAAATCAACAGAGATAAAGTAAAGGGAGCAAGATTAGTGGCAAATCCGGGTTGCTATACAACTTGTAGCATCCTTACAATTTACCCACTTGTAAAAGAAGGATTGATAGATCCAAAGTCTATTATAGTTGATGCAAAGTCGGGAACTTCCGGTGCGGGAAGAGGAGCAAAAGTTCCGAATCTTTTCTGTGAAGTAAATGAAAATATAAAGGCATATGGAGTTACAACACACAGACATACTCCTGAAATTGAGGAACAGTTAAGTTATGCAGCAGGTGAAGAAGTATTAATAAACTTTACACCACACCTTGTTCCTATGCAGAGGGGAATATTAGTAACAGCATATGCCAACTTGAAAGAGAAAGTTACATACGAACAGGTAAAAGCCTGCTATGACAAATATTACAAAGACGAGAAGTTCGTCAGAGTTCTTGAAAAAGACGTATGCCCTGAAACAAGATGGGTTGAGGGAAGTAACTACGTTGATGTTAATTTCAAGATTGATGAGAGAACTGGTCGCATCGTCATGATGGGGGCTCTTGATAATCTTATTAAAGGTGCTGCAGGACAGGCTGTTCAGAACATGAATATTCTTTTTGGACTTGATGAGAACGAAGGATTAAATCAAATCCCAATGTTCCCATAAAATGAATATTTCAAAATGTATACTTTTTGAAACGTTCATACGCAGTTTTCAGAATCCTCTATCGCATTAAGCAAATGTTTTCTTAAAACTGTTCATCAAGTACTAGTTTTTAACTTCATAATAATAATGATTACTCGTCCGTTCCAAT
>JAEEGF010779052.1_pt1 | contig 15876 bp, 18 predicted proteins | sample 9134171 | NCBI WGS metagenome assembly JAEEGF01 (sample SAMN16246542, study PRJNA631951) | gut metagenome | biome: gut microbiome; feature: rumen; material: AP-attached | host: Bos | place: Iran: Karaj | collected 2018-10
CTTTCTGTTTAGTTCGAATTGAGACACTTTCAGAATACTGACCTTCTTACCAAGCAACAATTTCTTTTGGTCTTACCTACCGTCATCAACTTTCTTGTTTTATACAAAATAGAATTCGTTCTTTTCTCTTTGCCTATTCAGAATATAGACTATTCGCTTTTTTATTGCATCAGAATAGCAAGTGCAGTTTTCCAAAACAGTCATAACATCTGCTTCATTAAATGAGAACTCTATGGATGCGATTCCCCTTTTTAAAAGCTCATTTTCTATCTCGGGAAAAGAGTGATTAAATGTTTTGGACCTTACTGTGCTCATCATCGCTCCAATATCATCATTCAAAGGGTAATCGTGTTCAATGTCCGAAAGCAGTGAAGCACCGTTATCAAATATTGGCGCCGCTCCATACCGGCCATTAGTTTTCTGAATAAGAGCAATATTATGAAGATGCCTGTCCTCGTTTAAAAAAATCATATCTATTATCAGCATATCACCAAGATATCTGGCAAAATCAAAATCCAAATCAAGATTGTTTGCAAAGTTTATCATAAATGACATTTCTTTGCCTAAATCGTTGATTTCATTAAGAACTGCGGTGAGTGACCGACCCGAAAACTGACGGTAAAGACTTTCAATTGTTATCAAATTTTCCCCACGGTGCAGAAAATTGCGACTTTTGCATCCTAAATATGTCTTGTTTTTATACTTTATTGTCGCCAAATCGTAATTAATAAAACTTCCTGGATTCAGATTTGACTTCGACAAAAGTTTTGATACAACAACTTCAGCCAATCCTTCATAACCGTTTCGGTCCGCTTTATACCAATAATCACCAACTAACCATTTCAATTGATCCCCCTTGGCAGATCCGGTTCTAATCTGCCTTTCTTCAATCCCATCAGCAATTAAATAATTTGTCACTTCTCTATCTTTATCCATTTGTCGTCCTCCGCCATTCTTCCTTCCGTCTTTTCAATAATCAAAAGTGGATCATAAAATGGGATTTCCAACTCATCAAGCATTACTTTCATATCATATCTGGTTCGTGGGAAACATCTACTTTCTACAAAAAGCATAAAGTCATCATAAGTTGGGTTTTCGATATTCCCGAAAGCCCGGTCTAAGCTATCTGTATAATTTCTGATAGATACTTTTCGCTTCATAAAATCAACATCTATCGATGTCAATATATCGTCGAACCCGTTCATGAACAAAAATCTTACTTTATTCTTGCGCCGAGGCAGTTCATAATACTCCAACAATTCAGGTTTCTCACTCAGAATACGAAGCAGGAAAACGATTGGCCCGGACACGGTTTTTCCATTTTCCCAACTCTCTATGGTTCTGCACGATACATTCAAAATTCTGGCCAAATCTTTTCTATCCAGTTTATTTTTCTTGCGAAATGATCTTATTTCCTCCCCAGTAACCCTATCTTTAATGGCATAATCTGTCATAGTTTTTACCTCCGCCTTAATATTACGATATTTTCGTAGAATTTTCAAGATTTTCTACTATATTATAGTATTTTAGCTTTATAGTACTAGCTTATAACTTAACAAAAAAGCTGAACTCGATTCAGTTTAGAGGATTGGAACCTGTCGCTATCTCAGCAGATTGGCCGAAAATTCTTCTTGCAAAGGCAATGGTGATGGATAATTGAAGAAATCATTTACAAACAACAAAAACGCCCTTCATCACTAAAGGACGTTTTTAGCATTTCAATGGTCAAAAGCCTCAGATCTCCAAGTTGAACTCCCGGAGGCTGCTTTTGGTGCCAACAGTGTCCTGAGACTAGTTATAGCGCTCGCGGACGATCTTCATGAAGTCGACGACCAGTTTGCCGTCAACTCTCTCTCCGGTCTTGAAGCCGCGGCCGACGATTACGGCATCCGCACCAGCCTCAAAGTACTGGAGAACGTTCTCCGGCTTGACCCCGGCACCGACGATGATCGGGAAGTCACCGATGCGCTCTCTCATGCTTCTGACATCATCAAAGGTGATGCGCTTGTTGTCATCGTTTTCAGTGACGATGATGGCGGCGCTGTCATGGTTGATGCAGTTCTGAGCACAGTTGTTGATCGGGACATTGGGGAAGCCATAGGTCTCAGCGGTATGGACATCGGAGAAAATCAAAGTATCGGAAGGTAGCTGCTTCTGCAGGTCCATCAAACCGGTTGAGCAGGCTTCGATCATGCCGAATGATCCGGCGCGGTTGTCGCAGAAGGCTTCGATTCTGATGAAGTCGGCGCCGATGGCATAGGCCATGGTCCATTCCTGAACCCAGGCATTCATTTCGATATTGACGCCAAAGGGCAGCTTGGTCATGTTTCTGATCTCGGTAGCGATCTTGAGCATCAGCGAATAAGCAGCGAAGGAGATCTCGGTGCTGTACTGCGGCCAGTCGTAAAAGTTTTCCACCATGATGGCATCGACACCGCTGTCGATCAGTACCTGAGCGTCTTCCAAAGCTCTCTTTTCAATTTCGGCATTGTCGCCCCGGTAGGAGGCATTGCCTGGTAACGGCAGCAGGTGAACCATGCCGATAACTCTTTTCTTGCTGAAGAATTCCTTTTTATTCATTAAGTGTTATTTCCTTTCCTAACAGGCGGTCTTACCGCCATCAACGCAGATGTTGGCTCCGTTGATGAAACTGGCCTGCTCGGAGCTGAGATAGAACACCGTATCGGCGATCTCGCTCGGTTCCGCGGCCCGGTCCATCGGGCTTAAAACGAAGTCGACCTTACCCTGTCTGTCATAGTCTTCCAGGGTCTTCTTCATCATCTCCGTGGCTACCCAGCCCGGAGAGATGGAATTACAGCGGACATTGTACTTGCCATATTCCACGGCGACATTCTTGCTCATGCCGATGACCGCCCATTTGGAGGAGCCGTAGCCAATCTCCAGGGAGTAGCCGCGCATGCCGGAGCAGGAACCGAAGTTGGTAATGCAGCCCTTCTTCTGCTCCCTCATGATGGGAAGAACTTTCTCCATCATTAAGAAGGTGCCGAAGACATTGACTTCATAGATCTTGCGGAAGTTGTCATAGCCGTAATCTTCGGTAATGTCGTAGCGGCCGCAGATGCCGGCCGTATTGACCAGCACATCGATGTGGCCGTACTTCTCATAGACGGCGTTGACCATCTGTTCGACGTCTTCTTCCTTGGTTATGTCCACTGCCCAGCAGTCCGTCTGGTCGGCCGGATAGCCCGACTGGGCTACGGCAGCCGCCAAAGCGGCGCCGTTCAGGTCGATCATGACGACCTGATAACCGTTTTCCAGATATTTGCGGACGATTTCTTTGCCAATACCCCCGACAGCACCGGTAATGAGAACTACCGGCCTGTCCTTTCCTGTTTCATTCATTTTTCTTACCTCTTAACGAAGCTGACTCATTACTTCAGCTACCCGTTTTTCATCGATGGGATTGAGGACCTTGCCGTCCTTCTTGAAACTGGAGCCGATGATGGCGCCGTCCGCCACCTTCATGAAGTCACGGATGGTCCGGGCATTGACGCCGCTGCCGACGATGACCGGTAAGCCATCAGACATCCGCTTCATTTCCTCAACATCGCTGATGTCCGGGCTCTTGCCGGTAGTAATGCCGGTGCAGATCAAAGCGTCGCCACCGCCTTCGACGATCGACTCGATGGTGAAGTCCACCGGCTGGTCGACTAACGGGAAGGTGTGCTTGACCTGAACATCGCACAGTAAGGCGATGTCCTTGGGGAAGCGGCCCTTTAAGCGCATCAGATCCGGACCGCAGGCCCTGAACTCACCGTTGGGACCAACCCGGCTTTCAGCAAAACACTCCACCCGGATGAAGTCCATGTTGGTGCAGTAGGCTACCGCCCACTCGGCCTGATAGTCGTTGAACTGAATGTTGATGCCCATCGGCATGTCAGTCAGCGCTCTGAGTCGGGTGGCGATCGAGCTGATGGCGGTAACCGCGATCAGGTCATTGTGCGGAGCGTAGGGGATGTCTCCGAAGTTTTCAATGATCACCGCGTTGGCTCCGCCGGCGATCAGCGCCTTCAGATCCGCCTCAGCAGCCCGGTAGATCTCCTCAATGCTGCCGGCATAATCCGGTGAGGAAGGCAGCGGTTTGAGGTGGACCATGCCGATGATGGGCTTGGTATTTCCGAATACTCTTTCGTAAACTGTCATTCTGGTCTCCTAGTAGAGGACTTCAATGACGTTGTCTTCCAGCATGATGGCCCGCATCTCCTTGCCGCCGACGGTTGCCGGTTCGTAAAGGATCTCATAGCCGGCCTCATGGCACTTGGCGTTAATGCGGTCGAACTGTTCCTTACTGTCGACCTTGATGCAGACATGGGCCCAGCCGGTGCGGTTGCAGTCCTTGGGCTGATCAACGATCTCCGGCTTGGTCATGATCTCAATTCTGGCGACCTGGGGGTCATCGTTGAACTTCATGATGTAGGAATAGTAGCCCTTTTCCGGTTCATTCCAGACCGCGTGGATCTTCATTTCAAAATAGTCTTCAAAGAATTTTCTGGCTCCTTCCAGATCCCTGACAAAGAGCCCGGCATTTTTCATGATCATTTTCTCTTTCCTCCTTTTTCAGAGAATTCCTTATCCGGCATCAGTTCGCGCAACAGTTTCTTCATCGGCTTCAGATCAGGGGTCTCCACGTAGAGGTAATCACCGCTGCGCAGCATGAAGACGACATTCTGAACAGCCAGATTAGTGCGCTTGTGCGACCAGCCGGAAATCTGACGGTAGGGAAGATAGATGGCCTGGGATTCATCGAGTTCCTTATGGATCATCGCACCCTTTTCATAAAGGCTCAGCACCTTCTGGCTGCGGTAGATCAAAAGAACATACAGACCGCCCAGAGCCAGCAGGACACCCAGGATCCTGACGATCAGATAAGGCATCAGAAACAGCGCCGCTCCTAAGCCGATGGAGATGATGGCGCCGATGACCGGCTTGTCGTAATAGCTGCGCAGCAGCGCACCTTCCGGTTTCAGCTCTTCAGCCTTTACATAGTTATCCAGTTCCCTGCTCATGGGACATCTTCCTTTCCAAAAAAGGAAGGCCGGTTAACCGGCCTTCCTGTATCAGTGTACAAATTAGCCTGCTAAGCCGAGTAAGCCGAGTACCAGACCGATGAGCATGACGCCGAGAGTAACATGCATGGCGTTCTTGCCCTTCTTGATGGCCCAGTAGACACCCAAGGTAAGCAGGAGCTTCATGGCGTTGGGCAGGATGGCATCGAACACACCTGTCTGCAGGTCGAAGACCGTGAAGCCGTCCTGAACGATGGATACCGTCCAGTTGAAGGAGATGTAGTTACATAACAGCTGACCGGTAACCGCGCAGCCCAGCATGTTGGCAGCCAGAATGACCTTATCCAGCAGTCCGGATTCCATGATCTTGAAGATGGTTTCGCCGCCGTTCTTATAGCCGACCCACAGCATCCAGTAACCGACACCGTAGAAGATGGCTAAGAAGATGATCGTGTAGGCGATCGGAGCCCAGGTTGCACCCTGTGCAGCCAGGTTGGTGAAGATGATGGCCAGGATCGGGATCAGAACGACCTGTGAGAGAGTGTCGCCGACACCGGCGCAGGGGCCCATCAGGGAGGACTTCAGAGAAACGAATGCTTCTTCCGGAATGTCTTCGCCTAACTTCTTCTGCTCTTCCATGGCGATACACATGCCAAGGATCATGCCACCGAAGTCATGGTCGGTATTGAAGAACATTGAATGTCTCTTCATGGCCTCGATCAAGCCTTCCTTGTCATCCTTGTAGATTTCTTCCAGAGCCGGAACCATACCGGTACAGAAGCCGATACCCTGCATTCTCTCGTAGTTGTAGAGAGTCTCGCAGAAGATCTGCCATCTTACCCAGCTCTTGACAATGGTGCCCTTCTTGACCAGTTTGAACTGATGTTCACTGGCCTTTTCATCCTGAGCATTCTTGAAGGCTTCGAAGTCCTCTTCGCCAAAGCCAACCATCAGAATGGCGACGATACCGAAGATCAGGGCTGTCGGGATGGTGCTTAAGCCTAAGAAGGTTGCACCCAGGAAGCCCAGGAAGAAGAACCACTTGGCCTTGCCCTTGAAGATGGAGGTCAGCAGCATGCCAAGACCTACGGCAGCGATCATGCCGCCCATGACATCCAGAGCCGTGATGATCGGTCCTTCGAGCATGGCGTTGACCTTTTCAATGGCAGACGGTCCATAGTAGAGGATGACGAAAGCCATGGCGGCACGGTAGATCGTCTTAACGGAATACGGTAAGATGAAGTCGGCAACGATGACCAGCTTGCTCTTGCCTTCAGCGATCCACTTGTCAGCGATCTTGACGAAGAAGCACTGCAGGGTCATGGTGAAGGTGTTCATGATGGAACCTAACAGACCCAGCGGGATGGCTAAGGTAATAGCCTCATTGGTGCTTAAGCCGCCAGCCAGAGCCAGAGCCGTACCGAAGATTCCGCAGTAGCCGGAGTCCATCGGCAGGGCGCCACCAGCCGAGATGACACCAAGAGTGATGATGTTGATGCTTGCGCCAATCATTGTACCCTTGACCGGGTCACCGAGTACGCAGCCGACGAACAGACCGGCGACCAGCGGACGGTCGATCGTAGCCCAGGTACCCATGGAGCCAAACGGCAGGGTTGACTGTGCAAACAGGAAATAGATAGTAATAATTATTGCTTGCAGAACTGTCATTTAATAAATATCCTCCTGTTCATTTTTAAAGCAAACTCTTCAAATCTATCTTTGCGTCAGTGGGAACCATCTGAGCGATGACCGGTATGCCGGCTTCAACGATCTCACGCAGCTCGCTGACTTCCTGGTCGGAAGCGTTGACGTTCTTGTTGAAGCGCTTGCGTCCCGGGCCGCCGCCCATGTTTCCCAGATTGACTTCCTTGAATTCCACGCCTTCTTTTACGGCTTTTAAAACAGGGCCTGGAACCTTAGCCATGACAAATACCCGTTCATTTTCCTGCTCACCCTTGAGATACTCAATGGCATCCGCAACTGAAAGAACCTTCATGTCGATGTTCTTGGGAGCGGCGGCAAAGAGAATTCTCTTGGCGAAAGCATTGCTGGCACTCATGTCATCCATGATGACGATGGTATTCGGGTTGGCCAGCTTGAGCCATGAGGTGATGACCTGACCGTGGATCAGGCGTTCATCGATCCTCGTAAGTACAATATTTTTCATTCTTAATTCAACTCCTTCTACCGGTTTACTTGCTGAATCCGTTAACTGAATTATAATAAAGGTAACCGGTAACTCTTTTTCACATTATAAAATATTCTACCCACTATTTCCATACAAGTACATTGTGCCTTAGCCGGTAAGCGCATTCAATTAGGCACATTCACGTAACCGGTTACATTCAGGTAATCACCCATTATCTCAGGAGGAAAAAACTATGGAAGAAAGATTTGATCAGAACTCCTACGAAGACCTGCGCTACGCCTGTACAGCCTTCTTTTCCCACAAGTGGCAGCTTTCCGTTTTGACCTGCCTGTTTTCCGGGCCGCAGCACTTCGGGGAGATCCTGCGCCACAATCCCGGCATCTCCAAGAAAGTCCTCTCTGCCAACCTGCATAAACTCGAAAGTAAGGGCGTCATTTCCCGACACAGCTACGTGGATGGTGCGATCACCAGAGTAGAATACTCTCTCACTCCTCAGGGCGAACAGCTTAAGACCATTCTAGAAGAACTGACCGAGTGGGGTGCCCAGAACCGGGAAAGAATTAGATGATGCCAGCCTCCAGACAGATATTGACAATATCACGGTAGCGTGATATTGTATAACTGTAATTACGGAGGCCTGAATAATGCCAGTATTAGCAAGATTCTATGGAATCATTATCAGAATGTATTTTCAGCAAGCTGAGCACAATCCACCACATATCCATGCAATATATGGCGAAGACACTGCTGCAATTGAAATAAAAACAGGCGAAATACTGGAAGGCTATCTTCCTGATAAGGCTTATGCATTGGTCAGAGAATGGCTGAGCATGAATGAAGAAGAACTTCTGCACATGTGGGAGTCGCAGGCATTCCATTCTCTTGTCCCCCTAAGATAAAGGAGATGATCTGATGTTCCATAAAGTAAAGGCAGTCTATGCTCTTCCCGACTACCGCCTGAGCGTGCAGTTTGCCGAAGGGGTTACGAAAATCTATGACGTGAAGCCCTTATTCAGTAAATGGGAGTCATTCAAGGCGCTGAAAGAATTGCCTCAACTGTTTGCTGAGGTAGAAACGGATACCGGAGGCTACGGGATCATTTGGAACGATGATCTTGACCTGTCCTGCGATGAATTGTTTGCTAATGGGAAGACCGTCAGCACCGCCTTTGATGGTTTGATGGCCTTCACTGATGCCACCGAACTGTGGGGGCTGAATGAAAGTACCCTGCGGAAGGCCATCGCCTACGGCAAACTCATCAGCGGCGTGGATGCCTGTAAGTTTGGCAAGCAATGGGTCATAACCACAGCCGCCATGCTGCGGGAATACGGCCAGCCCGATAATAAAGACAAACAATGATTATATATCCGGATCACTGCCGGAAAGTACAATAGAATGTTCCATCAGTAAAAAACCGGCAGGTTGAGTCCTGTCGGTTTTCGCTTTGTTTATGAGCAGTTTATGCTTAGCCCTTGATGCCGCCCCGGGACATGCCGGAGATGATGTACTTCCGGGTAAACAGGAAGATGATGATCATCGGCAGAACGATGATGGTGGCCGCGGCCATCATTCGCTCGTTTCGCTGGCCGCCCTCAGTCATGAAGATGTATAGACCAAAGGGCAGGGTCCGGACTTCCTTGGAGTTGGTGGCAATCATCGGCCACATGAAGGAGTTCCAGGTTGCGATTGAGTTCAGCAGGATGATGGTAGCCAGGGAGCTCTTGGCCATCGGTACCATGACTCTCCAGAGATACTTCCAGTCGGAACAGCCGTCGACCTTGGCCGCCTGATACAGGGAATCCGGCACACTGTCGAAGAAGCCCTTCAGAATGTAGGTATAGAAGATGCTGGAGGTAAAGGGAATGACCAGAGCCCACAGGGTGTCGTGCAGCTTCCAGCCGACGATGGTGCGGTAGTTGGTGATGATGATCATCTCATAGGGAACCATCATCAGCGAGATCAGCATCGCAAAGATCGTATTACGGCCCGGAAAACGCAGTCTCGAGAAGGCGTAAGAGGCCAGAATGGTGGTAAAGGTACAGGTGGTGATGCAGCCTAACAGCGCCAGCACGGAGTTCTTGAAGTAGATCGCAAACGGGGCGGTCTGGAAGGCGTAGATGAAGTTTTCCATGTTGAACCAGTTGCCCGGAGCCAGCATTGGCGGCAGCTTATTGACTTCGGTTGCCGTCTTGAGGGCACCGGTGATCATCCAGTAGAACGGGAACAGGGCGATGACGCCGCCCATGAACAGCACGACATACATCAGCACACGGCCGAAGGTCAGCTTTTCATGATATCTTCTCTTTTTCTTCTTCTCGGTCATCTTAATTCCCCCTTTCTCTGTTGTTCCAGGCGGTGACGGCACGCTGCAGCATCGTGAAGGTGAATACGGTCACCAGAAGAATGACGGCAGCCGCGGCGGCATAGCCGTACTTGGGCGGGGTCAGAACCCGGAATTCATAATAGATGTAGTAAACAACGGTATACAGGTTATAGGCAACACCCGGTCCGGAGAACAGCGGGAAGAGTTCGTGGAACATCTTGAAGGTGGAGATGCTGTTGATGATGACTACCAGCATGATGGTGGGAGCCAGCAGCGGGACCGTGATCCTGAAGAAGATCCTTAAGGTCTTGGCGCCGTCGACCTTGGCGGCTGTGTAATACAGCGGGTCGATGTTCTGTAAACCGGATAATAACAGAATGATGGTATTAGGCAGGATGGACCAGATGCCGAAGATGACGGCGGCGTAGAAGTTTCCGCCCGGATCACCCAGCCAGCTCATGCCCTTGATGCCCAGAAAGGACAGGGCATAGTTCAGAATGCCGTAGCTGTCATTGAACATGAAACGCCAGGCCAGACCAACAGCCAGTGAGGAAGTTACCATCGGTAAGAAGTAGGCGGTCTGGAAGAAACCCTGGAAGCGCACGCGCTGATTCAGCAAGGTAGCCAGAACGACGGCGATGGCCGTGGAGATCGGCACCACGCAGAGAACATACTTGACGGTATTGCCTAAGCCCTGACGGAACAGCGGGTCAGCGATGACCTTCTGGTAGTTGCCCATGCCGACGGAATCAAAGGCGCCGGTCAGATGCTTGTAGTTTTCCAGAAAGGACATCCTGATGACGTTGACGATCGGGTAAAGGGTAAAGATCGTCACCGATATGATGAATGGCAACAGATAAAGCAGCGGCTTTATCCGTTCGCTGAATGGTCTTTTTCTCATAAGTAACGCTCTCCTGTTTCACGGTCGAAGACGAAGACGCCGGAATCCTTGAAGCTGACGCCGATCTGCTGGTCGCGCTCCAGAACGGCCTTGGAATCCATGTAGCCATGAACTTCCTTGCCGGCTAAGATGAAGGCAGTGATCTTTTCCTTGCCCATGACGGAGGTCAGAACGACCTTGCCCTTTAATGGGCTGTTTTCGTTGAGCTCAACGCTTTCGGCGCGGAAGGACAGGTAGACCTGCGTGCCGTCAGCCTTGTCGCACTTGATGCCGGAATCTTCTTCGTTTTCACCTAAGAGCACCTTGCCGCCCCTGACGACGCCTTCAACCTTGTTGATCGGCGGGTTGCCTAAGAAGTCGGCGACGAAGCAGTTGGCCGGCTGGTCATATAAGTACTGCGGGGCATCGTACTGCTGCAGAACGCCCAGTTTCATCAAGATGATGTGGTCGGAAATGGACATGGCCTCTTCCTGGTCGTGGGTAACGAAGATGGTGGTGACACCGGTCTCCAGCTGAATGCGGCGGATCTCTTCACGCATCTCGATACGCAGTCTGGCGTCCAGGTTGGACAGCGGTTCATCCAGTAATAACAGTCTTGGCTCCTTGACCAGGGCTCTGGCGATGGCAACACGCTGCTGCTGGCCGCCGGAAAGTTGACCGGGCTTTCTGTTCATCATGCCTTCGACATGGACCAGCTTGGCCATTTCGGTTGCTCTTCTGATACGCTCAGCCTTGGGAACCTTCTTGATCTCCAGCGGGAAGCAGATGTTCTCAAGTACCGTCATGTGCGGATAGAGCGCGTAGTTCTGGAAGACCAGACCGACACCGCGCTTTTCCGGAGTCATGTAGGTTACATCATCATCATCAAAGTAGATATGGCCGCTGGTCGGAGTCAGGATGCCGGATAACATGTTCAGCATCGTGCTCTTGCCGCAGCCGGAAGGGCCTAAGAGCGTTACCAGCTCTCCCGACTCAATGACAGCTGAAAAATCATCAACAGCCGTATTGTCGTCAAATTTCTTGACAATGTTTTCCAAACGTATCTTCATAGACATTCTCCTTTATCTGTCACTAGATCTAATCTGCCCCCTGGCAGAATGATGCCACCTCTGACGTGGCATTATTCTGCCAGTCATGGACTCTCCATGACCGGCTTGTCTTCGGGAGAAAAACAATGACAGAGGCCGTTTTAAGATTGCGAAGTCGTCAAATGTAACTTTGCTATCCTAACCTCTGTCATTGCTTACTCTTTTCTAACTAATTCCTGTTGATTCCAGTATTCCGTTATCGATGATTACTGAGCATCCTTCAGGCCGTTGTTGGCAACTTCCTGCTGAGCCTTCAGAGTTTCGACAACATCAGCTCCGGAGACGATGATGGTCTTCAGAGTCTGGATCATGGCTTCCTTGCAGGCGCTGGCGCCGGCAACGGAAATACGGGTTCCGGTGATCGGCATCATGCCGGCAAGAGCCTGCTGAGCAACGGAATTGGTGAAGTAGTCCTTGTACTCTTCGGAGGATTCAACATCCTTGAACGGAGTAGCAGCGGAATACTTCTGAACGAACTTGACGTTGTTCTCAGCCTTGGTGAAGAACTTGGCGAATTCAGCAGCACCCTCATCGGTAGCCTCATCCTTGGTGAAGCCAACCAGAGCACGGGTGGTGATTTCGGCATATTCCTTGCCGCCGGCGATCTGCGGAACCGGTCCACAGACGATTTCGAAGGCCGGCTCGTCACCGCGGGCCTGCGGAGTGATGTAGTTCATACCGGCAGATGAGCCCATGTAGCTGAAGTACTGCCAGCTTCCGAACGGACCTGAATGGTAACCTTCCTGGTCAACTAACTGGAAGTATCCGCCAGCTTCAGCGTCTTTCCAGAAATTGATCCAGTCAACGAACTTCTGATCAGTCCAGTCAGTAACGGTCTTATCCGGGTTGATGAAGTTCAGACCTAACTGCTGCAGAGTAACGATACCCAGAGTATCAACTGAGTCCGGACCGAAGCCCTTCAGCGGGGTACCAGCGGCCTTTTCGCCATCAACAACAGTCTTGCAGGCGGCCAGCAGGTCGTCCCAAGTCTTGATGGCATCCTTATCGATGTTGTACTTCTTCAGCAGAGTGCCGTTGTAGAACATGATGGAACCGGTAACGGTGCAGACGATTGCGTGCAGCTTGCCATCAGCGAATTCGGTGGAAGCGGCATAGACGCCTTCAGAAACACGATCCTTGTAGTCGGCATCCTTGAAGTACTTACCGAAATCAAGAGCCAGACCGGCATTGACATAGTCCTGAGCAGTGTTCGGATATAACCAGACTAAGCTCGGGCCAGTGCCTTCAGTAACTGATGAGTAGACCTTGGCTTCGAAGCCTTCCAGAGTCTGAGTCTGCTGGACTACTTCCCACTTGTCCTGAGAAGCGTTGAAGGCCTTGACGATCTCTTCAACCATTTCTTCGTCATGGTCGGTCAGAGTGTGCCAGAAGGTAACCTTGGCCTTTTCTGTCGGCTTGTCTCCGCCGTTTGAACAACCGGCAAAGGAGAACAGTAACAGTACAGCAAGTAATGCGCTTAAGATTTTCTTCATAATTTCCTCCTCTTAACTTTACTTGTCGTTATCATTATAGCTTTTTCCCCTGCCGAATTAAATAGAAATTGCATCATCCGTGAACTCTAAAAGCCGATTTTGCCAACCCTATGGACTATATTTAAACAGAACTTGTATCTGTCGGTGCTAACAGTTTTTGCTTAATGAAGTATAATGAAGTTAAGGAACTTTACCGAGGCAATTGATTTACGGCCCGGTAAAAGGTACATGATCATTTGTGCGGAAACATAAAGGAGGGAAAGGAGATCGAATTTATTTCGAGATAAGGATATGGAATATAAAGTAGTACAGAAAGAGTTGAAGGTTCAGTCAAGAGGATGGGTGCCGACATTTCACGACATTTCCAAAGAAGTAATGAAAATCGTCGAAGAATCAGGAATCAGGAACGGAACCTGTACCATTGTCTCGCACCATACTACCTGTTCGGTAATGGTCCAGGAGGCCTCCCATGATCAGGATGATTTTGATTTGGAATACCTGCAGCACGATCTGCTGGACATCATGCGCAAGCTGATTCCTGATTACCGGGAAATCGGTGATTACCGCCATCCCGGCCCCATCCACCTGCAGTTTGGCCGCTATGCCGATGAGCCGGGCAATTATACCAGCATGAACACTGACGCTCATCTGCGTTCGGTCTTCTTCGGCCGCAGTGAGACAATGACCGTCAAGGACGGCAAGCTGGATGGCGGTGAATTTGCCCATGTCTACTTCATTGACTGGGATCAGGTCAGAAACCGCGTACGTCAGATCAATGTCACAGTCATGGGTACGACCGAGGATGTTGAAGACCGCAAATATAATAACGGTGAGATTATCAACACCCTGAGAAAATTCAGCGATGAAGAAAAGGCCTATGATGAAAGATTCGACCGTCAGCTGAAGGACCGCAAGTAAAAATGGATGACAGTAAAACAATAAAAGCGCCATTCTTTGAGATCGGGCCGAAATCCTATCTCTATGGCCAGGACATCCGGGATCTGGCCCTTTACGCTGATGAAGCGGCCGAAAAATACGATGTGGACATCATCTTTACCACCCCGATCGTGGAGATTGCCAATGTTAAGCGGCTGACCAATAGAATCCACGTCTTTGCCCCGCACATGGATCCTCTTTATCCCGGCCGCGGGCTGGCCGACATCCTGCCGGAATCCCTGGTTGCCGCCGGAGCTGAGGGTGTCATGCTGAATCATGCGGAAAAACCGCTGTCATTTGAAGTGCTTAAGGAAACAATAAGAAGAGCCAAAGAAGTCGGCTTAAAGACGATCGTCTGCGCCGACTCCTCAGCGCAAGCCGCGGAAATTGCCCAACTGGCGCCGGACATCATCGTCGCCGAGCCCACGGAACTGATCGGCACCGGGGTGACCGTCGGTCCTCAATATGTTCAGGCCGCCGTTTCCGCTGTTCATGACGTCAATCCGAACATCAAGGTTCTGGTCGCGGCCGGGATCTCCAACGGCCAGGACGTCTATAACATGATGGTCTACGGCAGCGACGCTACCGGAACATCATCAGCGGTATGCAAGGCGGCCGACCGCAAGGCCATGGTCGATGAAATGATTGCCGCGGTTCGCCGGGGCTGGGATGATTATCATCGGCAACAGGAGGTACAGAAATGATTAAGGCAGCAATGGCATCTGCGGACATTACCCCTCCGCAGGGTTTGGGACTGGTAGGCTATCCGCATTATGACCGCTTCAACACCGGCGCTCATGATCCCTTGCTGGCAACCTGCATGTATCTAAGTGACGGCGAAAATGAGGTTGCTCTGGTAACCCTGGACCTGCTGTTCTTCTCCAAGAAGCATTGCCTGACCGCCAGAAGGAAAGCCCGTGAGTTATGCGGCATCGCCGAAGATCACATCATGATCAGCGCCATCCACACTCACTCCGGACCCCTGACTTCCGGCAGTCTGGATTTTGAAAGTCTGCAGGAAAATTCCGCTCAGCCAATGGACTACATCAACACGGTAACCGACTCCATTGCCGAAATCATCGCCAAGGCCAAAAACAGTGCCTATGAAGCAGAGATCTGCTGGAACGTGGCCATCTGCGGCGCCGAAAAGGGCGTGGGCGGAAATCGCCGCCTGGCCGGCGGCCCCCATGATCCGCTGGTCTCGGTGATCGCCATAAGAGATAAGCAACAGACCGTAAGGGGCGTTTATGTAAACTATACCCTGCATCCGACCTTCATCCATGAATGGAGCACGGTCTGCACCTCTGACTATGTTTACTATGTCAGAGAGCAGCTCCGGGACATGGAACCGGGGGCGACCATCTGCTTTGGTCAAGGCGCTTCAGGCAACCAGTCCAGCCGCTACTACCGGCAGGGTGAAAGCTTCTCCGAAGCGGAAAGAGTCGGCCGGACCATCGGAAAGTCGGCTCATGAAGCCATTGAAAATGCTGAGTGGACATCATCAGCCTTGATAAAAGTCACTACCGGTTCGCTGCCGCTGGAATTAAGATCCTTCGGTACCGTCGAAGAGCTGGAAAAGAAGGTGGCAGAGGATACGGCCAGATATAAGGAACTCTACGCTAAATATGGCAATTCCACCAACCGGGATGAATACTACCTGTGGCAGAATGCCAACCTGAAGATGCTGGGATCGGAAAACCAGTTAGGCTTTACCAAACTGGCCAAAAGTGGAGTGAAGATTGAACTGGTTACTGATGAGGATCCGGCCGAGATCCAGCTCATCAGCATTAACGATCTGCTTATCGTCGGCGTACCCGGTGAGATCTTTGTGGAATACGGCTTATATGTAAAAGCCATGGCCGGCTACCGGATGGTCATATTCAATGAACTTACCAATGGCTGTCTGCCGGGCTATGTCTATACCCCGGAGTCCCTGACTACCGGCGGCTATGAAACTGA
>JAEEGF012260941.1_pt1 | contig 15875 bp, 16 predicted proteins | sample 9134171 | NCBI WGS metagenome assembly JAEEGF01 (sample SAMN16246542, study PRJNA631951) | gut metagenome | biome: gut microbiome; feature: rumen; material: AP-attached | host: Bos | place: Iran: Karaj | collected 2018-10
GACTTGGGTTCCTGCGTCCGGTCTGCCTTCAGGACCTCGTCCGGGATCGGAACGGACTTGATTCCTTTTCCCATCCGGACGAAGGCTTCCGGCTGATGGAAGATGCCTTCATACTTCTTCATCTCATCAGGCGTAAGGGAACGGAAATCCTCAGCCCCGAGCCCGACGACAAGGAACGGACCGGTCAGGATGTCCTGGATCTCGCCCTGGTCATTCTTAAGAGCTCGGTTCAGCTTCATGCCGTTTAGTTTTCCCTCCTCGTTGCAGATGATGCCCACGGGGTCATCGAAGGGATAAACGATCTCGATGTTGCCCTGAACCGCCTGCTGGAGAGATTCCAGACCCGTCGCAATCTCGATCTCCTTAGGGTATTCCTCAGCGTTCACGAGAAGCACCGTCATCGTGGCGAGACCGGTGGTCTCTTCAAGGTGCTCATCAGGCTGCACCGACAGTTCCGCCTCGCGGTCCCTCCGTTCCTCCCATTCCGCGGATCGCTCAAGCGTTTTTGTTTCCGCGTCGTAATGATAGGAAACGTCTGACAGCCGGTCGCTCGGCTGGACTTCCTGGGAATTGACCGCCTGTACCATGTCATCGAGTTCCTTTACGGACCTCCCGTCGTCATCCCGGAGGAACAGCAGCTCGTGTACGGAAGAGGGGATGACGAAGAAGCTTCCGCCCAATGTTTCGGAGGCCTGATCCATGAATCCCGGATAGGCCATCACGCAGGCTCCGAGTTCCCCGACGTCCGTCGTGGCAACATGAAGAGGGGACTCCATGTCCATCAGACCCGGTTCCGCCTGGAAAAGAACTTCCATGAGGTTCTTCAGGACCGGCGGATGAAGCCTCGGCGCGTTCTCCTTGGCATCGGCAAAGAGCTGCTCCTTGCTGATGTCGAAAGACTTCATCAGTTGATCCGTGACGATGGTGCTGGCCTCGCCATCGGCAAGTTCGACCCGGCAGATCACGGCAAAGTCCGAAATCTGCTCGTGAGGGATCTCGTTCAGCCGTTCTTCATTGCCTTCGATCGGGATCAGCTGCAGGATCAGCCTGTCCTTCATCTTCGTGTAATCCGTGAGATCCTTGGGATCGATGAACTGCGACTGCTCCATGGCGGAGCGGAACACCTTTTCAAGTTCATCGGCCGCCTTCTCGATCGGCATACCGTTTTCGTAGGAATCGAACAAGGGCCGGATATCGACGACCGGCACCATCTCCTCAGCCTCTTTTCTTCCCGTGATCCCGTTGTAGGACTGGCCGTTCAGCTTCGAGACGTACTGTTCGCTGAAGGTCCGGTCTGGAAACCGTTCATTGAGGAGTCTGATCAAAGACTCCCGGAATTCATCAATGTTCATCGAGCATCCTCCTGATCATTTCAATCGGCAGCGTGAAGTTCTTCCCTTCCGGCATGACGCAGATCGTGACGTTCATCGGGGAAATGGAATCCTCCCTGATCTCTTCACCGTTCTCGTCAAGCGGCGGGAACTGAATCTCGTTGTCGTCCTCCATTTCCTCCTGAAGCTCATCGAGCTCATCCGTGATCTCCTCAAGGGAATCCATGATCTCGAAGATCCGTTCCCTGTACGCGCTTAAGCGATTCTTTTTCTGTTCCTGCATTTCGTTGTTCTTCCTTTCATAGATTCTTTTGCTGTTCAGTTTCATTATTCCTGCTCCTTTCCTGCATGAAAAAAGCGCCCTTTTCGGACGCCTTCCTTTCTGTGTTGATTATCTTTCCATTTCCCTGCTTCGCCGTTTTTGCCATTGTTCCAGCAGTTTCATGATGGTTTCCTGCATCTGCCGGATGCTGTAGGATTTCGGGAAGTACTTTCGCAGCTGCTCGTTCCTGAATGTGACCCGCTCCAGGTCGTCCTTCTTGACCTCGTACATGATCTCCTGAAAGAGCTCCGGTGTGCATCGGCCTTCCTGGCTCAGTTTCTTCATGCGCTGCGCCTGTGAAAGCGACGGGGAGGCCTGCGCGTAATCCATCGCCTCCAGAAACATTTCCTGTTCCTCTGGTTTCAGGTAAGACAACTCGACAGCCGGTGTGAAGCCGATCTTTCCTTCGTCCACAAGGGTTAGAATGTCCGGGATCAGGTTTGTGAGGCGGATATAACGTTTTACGCTGTCTTTGCTGATTCCCGCGTCCTCCGCTATGATCTCCGTCGACAACTTCGGTGCAACCTGCGCCGAAGAGAGATCCGTGCGTTCTCCCTGGTGCCTCAGCGCCTCCATTTTCATCTTGTAAGCAAAGGCTCGTTCACTCGGGAGAATCCGCTCCCTCTGGAAGTTGGAATCCACCATCAGCACTGTCGCCTCATCGTCGTTCAGTTCCTTCACGATCACCGGTACCTCCTTTAATCCCGCCTGTTTTGCCGCGTATGCCCTCCGGTGCCCGGATATGATCTCAAAGCCGCCATCTTTTGGCCTCGCGATGATGGGCGTCAGAACGCCGTACTCCGAAATGCTCTCCGTGATCCTGAGCATCGCTTCATCCTCCACGATCCTGAAGGGATGATCCTTAAACGGCACAAGCTCTGAAAGCGGGATCTGCCGGATCAGATTTGTGCCTGCCGTCTTTGGTTCTTCTTTTTCATTCATGACTTAACGCCTCCTTTCCGTATCTGAAGTCGTGATTTACCTTTGCCTGATAATAGGGGCTTATCGTCGTCGGGGCATTGTAAAGTGCCGCCAGAAGGTACTGCTTGATGTTCTTCACGTCCGTGTCGTTCTCCTTAAGGCACGAGAGGACATACCGGATGGAAAAAGCGTTCAGCTTCATGAGCCGTCCCTTGACGACTTCCCTCGGCCTGTCGTCACCGGCGATCCGAAGCGTCAGCCGGTTCGTGGTGCAGGCGTCCGTGAGGAGGTCTATGATCCCGTCGATCGTTTCCTTGTCGGAGGGGTAGTCCAGCAAGAGGGCATCATACTCCAGAACGCTTTTGAAGTAGCGTTCGGTGATTCCTCTGAACGCCATCCCTTCCGATCCCGGATGGATAGGATCTGTATCACTCATCTCTGTATAACTATTATCAGTATTACTTGGTCGTTGTTTCAACGATTCAAGAATCGTTGTTTTGACGATTCCAGAATCGTTGTTTTGACGAATCAGGAATCGTTGTTCTGACGATTCTGGAGGCGAGTTTTCCACAGAGTCGATGAAGTTTTTCACGTAGATCAGGTTCGGTTTGCCCTGTCCCTGGCGGAGTCGCTCAATGAGACCTGCCTTTTCCTCCAGTTCATCCATCAGCCTGGTCGCTTTCTTATCGGCACATCCGAGCCGTTCCATGATCTCTTCCAGACGGAAGATGATATAGACCCGGCCCCGCTCATCGAACCATTCATTCTTAACGGAGAGGTCCATGCGTTTTAAGAGGATCCCGTAGAGGATCTTTGCTTCCGGGGAGATGTCCCTGTACTGCTCATCCGTAAAAAGAACTGTCGGCACACGGTAGAAGGAAAACTGCTCAGCCTCCCTGCCGTAGAAGTAGTCATGCATCGGAATTCACCGCCTTGGGACGTCCGGTCGGACGTTTGGCCGGAGAATCGATCGATAACGGCCTCGTCCTGAAAACGCACTTCTCGCTCTTGCCAAAGGGGCAGGAGGAAAAGAGGCATTTCCTGTACTTGAACTCAGGATGGTGATACATGCAGTTTCTGCAAAGAGGAGCGGTCTTGTTCTTATCGACCGTGGGCGGCGTCTCAAGCTGCCTTTTGATCGTGTTCAGCTGTGTCTTTTCGTCACGCATTGGCCGGCACCTCCTTATCACCCAGGACCTTGCGCATGCAGAAGCTGACGCAGGGACCGTAGGGGCAGTGGGCGCACGGTGATTCCGGCTTCGGTGATTCGGCCAGGTAGTAGCAGTTTTCTTTCTTCAGCCGGCAGCCCTTCTTGTTGTTCTCCCAGAAAAAGCAGCCCTTGCAGTCCTTCGGACGGTCGGCGTAATAACGCACCCCGTTGATCGTGATCGTTTGTCTGTTCATTGATTTCTCCTCCGATATAGATTGTCCTCCGCCATCCCGGCGGAATAAAAAAGCCCCGGCTACAGGAACGTAACCGGGGTATGTAATCTAATATCGGCGGAAGGCAGGGCCGCTAATACGCCTCCGACAACTCTGTTAGACGATCTGTCTAATGCTGATTAGCGTCCTCACCCGAACACAGCCGGTCACAACCGGTTTTATAAGGAGAAACACGGGGACACCTTCGTTAGACAGCCTAACGCCATTTTTAGACAAGGAGGCATTCTATTTGGTCCATTAGACAGAAGGGTGTTTCCATTAGACGGAAGCGATTTTTTGTCTAATGGATATTAGACGATTTTCGCAAAACGATCCGAAACAGAAATCGGAGAACAGAAAAACGGAACTCCATTTTGCTAATATTTTTAGCAATTATCTAATGGAATTCCGCTCTGATCCACGTCCGTAAGAGGATTCGAACCTCCGGCCTGTCGCTTAGGAGGCGACCGCTCTATCCTGCTGAGCTATACGGACAATCTTCAATTTTTGGCTTATTTACTGGGTTTTCGAGCCCTCGGGAGCCATCCCGTATCTTCTTCCCAAAACCAGAAAAATCATCTAATTTTGGCGGAAGGGTTATTTTGGGGCAGAAACACGTGGACGCCTTTTGGCGTTAGGGTGAAAATGTTTCTGTCTCGATTCGAACTCAGCAGTCAAAATTCATTTCTGAATTTGGCGCAAGGTGAGGTAGACGCTTAGGAGGCGGCCGCTCTATCCTGCTGAGCTACGTGGACAATTTGTGCTGTTCGGCTCACCTAATGTAGCACTGTTCGCGCGGAAAGGCAAGCCGATTTCGTGTGAGAGCCTGAATGTTCAGTGTGCGAGTTCACCCATGAGCATGCCTTTGGCACGAAGGCGCATACCCGCTGAAGGGATGCCCTGAAGGTCATTTTCATGGATGGCAGCGGTGAATTCGACGCCGTTTACGGAGAGAACCATCCGGTAATAACGCTCCTTGGTGATCTCGTTCAGAATGAGGGCGGAGGAGAGGATCTCTCCGAGGAAGTAGTAACTGTAGGATTCCATACCGCAGGGCATGAAAAAGCTTTCAACGACCGTGAGGATGTCGGTCTCGCGGATGCGCTCGATGGCACGGCCGAAACGGAGCATTTCCTCGCGGGCGAGGCGGCCGACAGCTTCCAGATCGCCTTGTTCCTCGGCTTCGTTGAGACGCTTTTCGAAGACGCGGCGGCTGTTTGCGGGGGCTTTTTTGCGGTCGCCGATCGGAAGAAGCACGGTGCCTTCCCGAAGGAGCATGGAGAGCATGACTCGCTGAAAGGAGGGGTTTCCGAGCAGGAGATCTTGCTGATCCCGGACGACGTCGGTCACATTTTTGACGTCGAAGATCAGCGCGAGGCCAAGGCGGTCGTCTTCGCACATGCCTGAAAAACCGTCGCGTGTGGCGGTTTTCTCATAACTCAACGGGGCAGTGGAAGAGATGTGTGTGGCGCCGAGGTAAGGGAAATAATACTCCGGCACGAGGCCGCCCTGTTCGCCGATCTCCCCCACAACAGCGATTCCCGCATGGCCGTTTATGTCTTTTTCGGCGATCGCGAGGTTCATTTCCCGGTCAAGGGAAACAACACTCATACGGCTGGGGTTTTCAAGGACCCAGTCGACAAGCGCTTTCTCCTGATCTTTTGTTTTGACCGAGTCGAAGCCGATCGAGCGTAAAAATGCGTGCATACAGGATTGATTATTTCTTTGGAACCAGAAGTTCGGTGCCGCCCATGTAGGGACGGAGTACTTCCGGAATGCGGACCGTGCCGTCTGCCTGAAGGTTGTTCTCGAGGAAGGCGATCAGCATGCGGGGCGGGGCCACCACGGTGTTGTTGAGGGTATGCGGCAGATAGTTCTTCCCGTCCTCGCCTTTGACGCGCATTTTCAGACGGCGCGCCTGCGCATCGCCCAGGTTCGAACAGCTGCAGACTTCAAAATACTTCTTCTGACGGGGAGACCAGGCTTCGATATCGCAGGACTTCACCTTGAGGTCCGCGAGGTCGCCGGAGCAGCATTCCAGCTGCCGGACAGGAATGTCGAGACTGCGGAACAGTTCGACGGACCAGCGCCACATTTTCTCGTACCAGTCCATGGACTCTTCGGGCTTGCAGACGACGATCATTTCCTGCTTCTCAAACTGGTGGATGCGGTAGACGCCGCGCTCTTCCAGACCGTGCGCGCCTTTTTCCTTGCGGAAGCAGGGCGAATAGGAGGTCAGGGTGTACGGAAGCTCGCTTTCCTGCATCAGACGGCCGATGAATTTGCCGATCATGGAGTGCTCGGAAGTGCCGATCAGGTAGAGATCTTCGCCTTCGATCTTGTACATCATCGCGTCCATGTCCGTCTGGCTCATGACGCCTTCGACGACGTTTCCGTGGATCATGAAGGGCGGAATGCAGAAGGTGAATCCCTGATTGATCATGAAATCGCGGGCGTAGGCAAGAACAGCCTCATGGAGCCGCGCAATGTCGCCCATGAGATAATAGAAGCCATTGCCGGCGACCTGATGGGCGGCGTCGAGGTCGATACCGTTGAACCGCTCCATGATGTCCGTGTGATAAGGAATCTCGAAATCGGGCACCAGCGGCTCGCCGAAGCGTTCCACTTCGACATTTTCCGAGTCGTCTTTGCCGATCGGGACGGAAGGATCGATCATCTGGGGGATGACCAGCATGACTTTCTTGAGGGATTCTTCGACCTGAGTCTCTTCCTGGCTGAGTTCGTCGATCCGGGCGCCGTCTTTGGCAATCTCGGCTTTCACGGCCTCGGCTTCCTCACGGCGGCCCTGCTTCATGAGCCCGCCGATCTCCTTGGAGACGCGGTTCCGCTTTGCACGGAGGTCTTCGACTTCCTGCTTGATCTCACGGTTTCTCTTATCAAGTGCCAGCGCTTCGTCCACGAGGGGCAGCTTCTGGTCCTGGAATTTCTTTCTGATATTCTCACGGACTGCATCCGCATTTTCACGAACAAACTTGATGTCCAGCATGGGGATCTCCTTGTATTCTGAATGGTGTCGCGGTCTTTCCATAAACCGCTTCAGGATCTTAACCAAACTATTTTAGCACATCAGGCTTGATTTTCAAGGAAATTATTCTATCATAGAGACAGAAAATGAAGCGGGTTCTTTCCGTTGTGTCATGAACCGCGAGGAGTGAAAATGCCAAGGAAGATTCGTCACATCAATCATCATTTTGAGGAACCGGAGCCGCAGGAAGTTCCGGCTGAGGCAAAGGCAGATGCAACCGAAGATCCGGGCGGGGAAGAAGCGGCAAAGCGGAACGACGAGCTTCTCAAAAAGGAGATCGCCGAGTTTGACCGTATCGCGGAAGGCCTGAAGATGAAAGAACGGGCGCGTATGCTGGCCATGGCCAAGAAGGGCGCCGTGAAACCGAAGAGAGAAGACCCTTCCGAAAGTGCACCGGAGGAAGATGCCGGGCAGTCCGGAAGTGAAGATTTCTATGGCGAGATGGAAGACGTGGCGAAGGCGGAGATCGCAAAGCATGTCCGCGCGAGAGAAGCAGCACTGAGGGCTATGAAAAAAGCCCCCTTGCCGCCGGCCGGTCCGGTGGAAGAGGGACCGCTCCATGAGCTTCGCGTCAAACATGTGCTGGAACCGGTTGAAGAAGAGGACGGCACACGTCTCCTTGTTGAGCGGATCTGGCCCAGGAACCTGAACCGGAAGAGCTATCCGATGACCGACTGGCAGCCTGCCGTCGGACCGACATTTGCGCTTCAGAAGGAATTTGCCGCCTCTCCGGAGAAGTTTGACGCGTTTCAGGCCCAATACCGCGCATTCCTGGGAAAAGACCCTTCTGCCCGTGAGTTCAAGACGGAGATCCGGACTATCCTACGAGTGGAAAATGTGACCTTCCTGCATGCCTCTGAGGACCGCAGCCGTAACAGTGCCTCGGTGCTTCGGGAGTGGGTGCTGGAGTGAAGACGCCAGGGAAGACGTCTGCAATATAGAAGAAAAGAACTATGGAAAAGGAGCCTCTCAGGGCTCCTTTTTTAAGAATGTGTTCTCGTGTTCCTGAGGGCGGAACTGATGGCCGCGGCGGATGAGGAGGTCGTTCTTGAGAGCGACGAGGTTGATGTCGGAGCGGAGGGCGGCGGCGATCTCATAGATGTCGTAGCCGCGTCCGATGCAGTCGAGGACTTCGTCGTCCGGCAGAAGAAGTTCCGCGGCGAAAACATTGGCCTCGTATTCCAGGCGGCTTTCGCGCATGTCGAAAAGATTGAACTCGCGGAAGGCACCGGCTGTTTTGGCCTGGGCGCGGTGCAGGGCATCATGGCCCAGTTCATGCGCAAGGACGATCCGGTACATGGCCGGATCTTCGTCCTTGAGCCCTTCCCGGATGAAAATGTAGCGGTTTCTAAGCTGGGTCATATAGGCGCCCTTCTGCGCCTTGAAAGGGCGCGGAAGGATCCGGATCCCCAGCGCAGCCGAAAGAAGCTCCGGGTCCCGCGTCCCGAAACGCCGGACCAGAGCGTCCGCTTTCTTTCCGATGCTGTCAATCGTAAAATCCATAAAAATGAAAGCCTTCCTGCCTTTCGGTCATGAAAGGTGCGGGTGCTTAGCCTTCTTCCGCATCCTGCCGGAACTTCTTCGGAACATACTTTTTGTTCTGCTCCTTGGAGAGCCAGTAGGCATCCTGAATGGCTTTCATCATCTCGTCCATATCGTCCTGGGCAAGCGAGCCGCCCGCGAAAAGTCCCGCGAGCTCCGCAGTCAGCTGGCGTGCCTGACGCTCGCCGGCCGAGCCGTAGTGCTCCGCGGCTTCCGTAATAAAGGAACCCTCGTCGGTCATGAGTACGGACGGGTTCACATCAAGGATGCCTGCGAGAATGGTATAGAGTTCCCGGTAGCGCGGATACTTTCCGTCGGACTCGTAGCCTGCGATCGTGCGCTGCGACACGCCGGCCGCTTCCGCCAGCTCCTTCTGCGTCAGGCCTCTGAGCTTTCTGAGTTCTTTCAGTTTATCGCCGAATTTCATGGCGTCCTCCGAAAATGAATTTAAATTGCATAAATGAATTTGAAATGCTTGACAAAACAATCAGATGCGCTATAATGATGCAAAAGATGAATTTGAAATTCATCAAGTTCATCTTAATGGAAGAAAGGTTTCTTGTCAAGAGGGAAATGGGCGCTTTTATCTGCATCGATCTGAAATCATTTTACGCGTCGGTGGAGTGCGTGGAACGCGGACTGGACCCCTTCAAAGTGAACCTCGTTGTGGCGGATGTCACGCGCTCGAAGTCTACGATCTGCCTGGCGATCACGCCGGCCATGAAGGCGCTCGGCGTGAAGAACCGCTGCCGGATCCATGAGATCCCGGAGGGGATCGATTACATTGCCGCGATGCCGAGGATGCAGCTCTATCTGGATTATTCCGCGCGGATCTATGGCATTTATCTGCGCTATGCGGCGCCGGAGGACATCCATGTGTACAGCGTGGACGAGTGTTTCATCGACGTGGAGCCGTATCTGAAACTCTACGGGAAGAGCCCGAGGGAGATCGCTTTCATGCTGATGGAAGCGGTGTACCGTGAGACCGGGATCACGGCTTCGGCCGGAGTCGGGACGAATCTTTATCTTGCGAAGATCGCGATGGACATTGTCGCAAAGCACGCGGAGGACCATATCGGCGTGCTGGATGAGATGAGCTACCGGAGACTCCTCTGGGCGCATAAGCCGATCACTTCCTTCTGGATGATCGGCCCCGGAACCGAGCGGACGCTTGCGCGCTACGGCATGCATACCATGGGCGACATCGCGCGCGCCTCCATCGAGAACCAGGATTTTCTCTACCGGATCTTCGGCATCGACGCGGAACTTCTGATCGACCATGCCTGGGGACGGGAGAACTGCGGCATGCGGGAGATCAAGCATTACCGGAGCGTGGATCACAGCTATTCGAACGGTCAGGTGCTCATGCGCGATTACAGTTTTGAGGAAGGACTGGTGGTCGTACGGGAGATGGCGGAGGAGACTGCCCTGGACCTTGTGAGCCGGGGACTTGTCACGAATTCGGCCTATCTTTATGTGGGCTACAACCACACGCTGGGGGTTCACGGGCCGAGAGGCACACTGAATCTGGGCTGCCGGACCAACTCCGCCTCCCGGCTGAGCGAAGCCTTCGTGAAACTGTACCGGACACTGGTCCGGCCGGAACTGACCATCCGGCGCATCTGCCTTTCCTGCGGGAACGTGACGCCGGAAGGAGATCCGCAGCTGGATCTGTTCTCCGACCCGGAGGAAGCGGTCCGCGAGGCGCGGCTCATGCAGAGCGTTCTGGAAGTGCGGAGACGCTACGGGCAGAATGCGATGCTGAAAGCGTCCAATCTGCTGAAGTGTTCGACGCTGCGTGAACGGCACGCGCAGATCGGCGGACACAGGGCTTAAGGGCCGGAAGCGGAGCGTAAAGGAGCAGGATATGCCCAAGGACAGCTACAGAGACATTTTATATGCAGACGGGCCGCCGAAGCGGCCCGGGATGGACGTCGGGCACAGGGCGAAGCAATTTGCGCCATTCGCGGCGCTCAGAGGCTTTGAGCATGGCCTCAGAGACGCTGAAACAAAGGCGGAGGAGGCGGACCGGGAAGAACTCTGTACGCCGGAATCCGAAGAAAGCTTTGAGGAGGATCCGTGAGACCGCCCCTGTGGAAAACGATTGACGAAGCCACGGGGAAAGCATACAATCAGAAGTAGAAAACTGCTTGAAAATGTATCCTTCCGCGCCGGACAGATCCCGCGGGAGATTTCAGCATTTTCCGGCGGACCTTAAGGAGAGTAGCGCGCATGAAGATCGTACTCAAGCATCTGACCAAGGAATTCCCGAGCCGCACCAAGAAAGGAGAGGTCACCGTCGCGGTGAACGACTTCGACATCGAGATCCCGGACGGCAAGCTGATCGGGCTTCTCGGACCTTCCGGCTGCGGCAAGTCCACGGCCCTGAATCTGATCTGCGGACTGGAGACGCCCACCCGCGGACAGATCTTTTTCGGAGAAAATGACGTGACAAAGCTTTCGCCGGAGAACCGCGGCATCGGCATGGTCTTCCAGAACTATGCGCTCTACCCGCATCTCACGGTCGAGCAGAACATCCGCTTCCCGCTGGAGAATCTGAAGGGCAAGAACAAACTCTCGAAGGAGGAGATGAACGCCAAGGCACTGGAAGCCGCAAAACTGGTCCAGATCAGTGATTATATGGAGCGCAAGCCGAACCAGCTTTCAGGCGGCCAGCAGCAGCGCGTCGCGATCGCACGTGCCTTGGTAAAGCGCCCGCAGGTGCTTCTTCTGGACGAGCCTCTCAGCAACCTCGACGCGCGCCTCAGACTCCAGACCCGCGAGGAGATCAGAAGGATCCAGAAAGAAACGCTCATCACGACGATATTTGTCACGCATGACCAGGAAGAGGCCATGTCGATCTCGGACCTGATCGTCGTCATGAAGACCGGCGTGATCCAGCAGGTCGGAAAGCCGCAGGAAGTCTATAACAAGCCTGTCAATCTGTTCGTCGCGAAGTTCCTCGGAACGCCGGCGATCAACGTGTTCGAAGGCAGAATGGAAGGCGGGAAGCTTTTGATCGGCGGGGAAGCCGTCCTCGAGAGACCTGATGTTCCGGACCAGGATGTCTATGTCGGTATCCGTCCGGAAGGTTTCATCGTGGACGGGAACGGGCCTTTCGAACTGGACCTTCAGTCGGTCGAAGTCATGGGCCGCGACACGTCTGTCGTTGCGGAGCATCCGTCATCTTTGAGCGGCACGACCCGCGCGATCGTTTCCACGGACGACGCGGAACACGTGGGCGGGAAGAAGGTGCGCTTCAGCCTGAAGAAAGCGAAAGTCCATCTCTTCCGCAAAGACACGGAAGAACTCATTGAGGACTGAAAGGAGGCAGGATGAAGAAGAATAATCTCAAAGCCTGGCTGTATCTCCTGCCTGCCATCGCGTTCCTCGGCGTGTTCATGGTCTACCCGCTCGTGGACGTTCTGGTCTATTCGGTGGAGGAGAACTATAACTTTGCTTCGCAGCAGGCGACCGGCATCGGCTGGTTCAACTATTCGCACGTCCTGCACGACACGGATTTCCTGCAGGCCGTGAAGAATACGTTCATCCTCGTCATCATCACCGTGCCGCTCTCGACGCTTCTCGCGCTGTTCATTTCCCTTGGGCTGAGCTCCATCAAGCCCTTGAAGGAACTGTATCAGACGCTGTATTTCCTGCCGTACGTCACCAATACGCTGGCGGTCGGCCTGGTCTTCATGATCCTGTTCAAGAAGACGGAATACACCGAAGGCATGGTCAACATCCTGATCACCTGGTTCGGCGGGAAGTCCGTGGAAGGGGGCTTCATCGACGGTCCCTACTGGGCAAAAATGTTCGTCCTGTGCTTCTATACGATCTGGGTCGTGCTGCCTTTCAAGATCCTGATCCTTACGAGCGCGCTGGCGTCGGTGAACCAGGATTATTACAAGGCGGCGTCTATCGACGGCACGTCCAAGTCCCGCGTGTTCTTCAAGATCACGCTTCCGATGATCTCGCCCATGATCTTTTATCTGGTCATCACGGGTTTCATCGGTGCCTTCAAGGCTTATTCAGACGCGGTCGCTCTGTTCGGAACAGACCTGAACTCCGCCGGCATGAATACCATCGTCGGTTATATTTACGACAAGCTGTATTCTTCGGGCGGAGGCTATCCGTCCTATGCGTCGGCCGCGGCGATCATCCTCTTCGCCATCGTGCTGACGATCACGGTCATCAACCTGTCCATCAGCAAGAAGAACGTAAAAGCGTGAGAAAGGAGGCCGTGAATGAATTCAGAAATGAAATCTTTTGAACAGAAAGAACGGGCTCTGAGGACACGCCGCACGATCGGAAAGGTTCTGACATACCTTGGACTGACGCTTTGGGCGCTCATCGTCCTGTTCCCGTTTTACTGGATGATCCTGACTTCCTTCAAGTCCAGCGCAGTCTACAACACGGAGAACATCCCGAAATTCTATACGCTTTCACCGACACTTGAAAACTATGTGAAGGCCTTCACCGGGGTGCCTTTGGGGCAGTATTTCCTGAACACCCTGATCTTCACGGTCGTCACGACCGCGCTCATGATGGTGGTCATCACATTTGCCGCCTACGCATTCGGACGGCTTCAGTTCCGCGGCAAGAACCTTCTGTTCACCCTGTTTCTGTCGCTGATGATGATCCCGAACGAACTGGTCATCATCACAAACTTCGTGACGATCACGAACCTGAATCTGAGGAACACGTTTACCGGCCTCATCCTGCCGAGCATCACCTCGATCTTCTATATCTATCTCCTGAAGGAGAATTTTGAGCAGGTGCCGGACGAACTCTACAAGGCTGCCAAGGTGGACGGTACTTCGGACCTCAAATACCTGTTCAAGGTCATGCTGCCGATCTGCCGCCCGACGATCGTGACCATCATGATCCTGAAAGTCATCGAGTGCTGGAATTCTTATGTGTGGCCGCGCCTCATCACGGACGATCCGCTGCATTATCTGGTGTCCAACGGTATCCAGGAGATCCGCCAGTCCGGCTTCGGACGCGAGGACGTGCCTGCCATGATGGCGGCGGTCGTCGTGATCTCGGTGCCGCTCATCGTCCTCTTCCTGGTCTTCCATAAGAAGATCATGGAAGGCGTTTCGAGAGGAGGTACCAAGGGATGAAGAAGATTCTGACGGCCATTCTGATACTGGTCATGCTGCTTTCCGCGGCCGGCTGCCACGGCGCGCGGAGCACCGAGACTTTCGAGATACCCGAGTCATTTGACATGGGGAGAAACTACGAGATCACCTTCTGGGCGAAGAATGACTCGAACCAGACTCAGGTGGAGATCTACGAACAGGCTATCCGTGATTTTGAAGCCTTGTATCCGAACATCCATGTCGCTCTGCGGAAGTACTCGGACTACAGCATGATCTACAACGACGTCATCACGAACATCGCCACGAAGACCACGCCCAACGTCTGCATCACCTATCCGGATCACATCGCGACTTATAAGATGGGACAGAACGTCGTCGTGCCGCTGGACTCATTGATGAACGACCGGGCGTACGGCCTTGGCGGAACCGAGCTTCGCTTCGACAGTCCGAAGAAAAATGAGATCGTCGACAAGTTCCTGAAGGAATGCTATCTGGATGGCGCGCTGTACTGCCTGCCTTACCTCAGATCGACCGAAGCCTGCTACGTTAACGTGGATCTGGTTGAAAAAGTACTGGAGAACAATCCTGCCCTTGCGGAAAAGTACGGAACGACGATCCCGGACGCGCTGACCTGGGATTACGTCTGGGAGCTTTCGGAAGCCGCCCTTCTGAAGAATGCGGACGGATCTTTCAAAGCGAACGGACAGAAGGTCCTGATTCCGTTCATCTACAAATCCACGGACAACATGATGATCACCGTGCTGAAGCAGAAGGACGCGGGCTATTCGAGAGACAACGGCGACGTCCTGATCTTCAACGACACCACCCGTGAGTTTCTGTACGAGATCGCGAAGCATGCGGAGACGCGCGCCTTCTCGACCTTCAAGATCTCGAGCTACCCGGGCAACTTCCTGAATGCGGGTCAGTGCATTTTCGCGATCGACTCCACGGCCGGCGCGACCTGGATGGGCTCTGAGGCTCCGAATCTGGACATCCACGGCGAGAATGTCGTCCCTTACAACTGCAAGGTCATGGCGATCCCGCAGTTCGACGTCAATGATCCGAAAATGATCTCCCAGGGGCCCTCCATCTGTGTCTTCAACAAGGACGACCCGCAGGAGGTCATCGCAAGCTGGCTCTTTGCGCAGTTCCTTCTGACGGACAGCGTGCAGATCCCCTATGCACAGACGGAAGGCTACGTTCCGGTCACGACGAAGGCGCAGAATTCCGAAGCGTATCAGGATTATCTTAAGAGGAGCGGAGATCAGAGCAATCCCGAACTGTATTATTCGGTCAAGATCGACGCCACCAAGCTTCTTTTGTCCGAAACCGACAATACCTTCGTGACACCTGTATTCAACGGCTCGGCGGATCTTCGTTATGCCGCCGGCGAACTCATCGAAGAAGTGACGAAGGCCAGACGGAGGAAGATCACGGTGGATGATCCTTTCATGGATGAACTCTTTGATACCATGGCGAGCCGGTATAATCTGAAAGTTGCGGACGACGCAGGTCCGCTCCCGTCGACGGCGATATGGCTTCTCGCCGGTCTCGCTGCAGCCTGGGTGCTCATCGGTATCTGGCAGCTTATTCGATTCGTGAGGCAGAAGAAGGAAAAGAAAGCACAGAATAAGTAGGAACAACGGGCCTGGACCCCGGGACCGCGCCGGATCTTCCGGCGCGGTTTCTTTTTTATTGATGAATGAACCCTTGCATTTTACTGTGAGCGAGACTATAATGTTTATCGGTTCTATGTTAAGAACCGAAGTTTGTGTTTTTTAACCATTATGCAAACAAAGGAGAAGAAATTATGAAGAAAATCCTGGCAATCCTGCTTGCTGCCGTGTTCGCATTCACGATGCTGGCTTGCAACAACAAGCCCACGGAAGCTCCGACCGAGGCGCCTACGACTGCAGCCCCGACCGAAAAGCCTACCGAGGCTCCCACGGAAGCTCCCGGACCTGAAGTCATGAGCCATGCCGACTATATCGAAGCGGCTGTTGACGACCCGGTCGTTGTGGAAATGTACGTGCAGGACACCCAGTCCTGGTGGGACGGCAAGATCACGGTCTACGGCGCTGACAAGGACGGCGGCTATTATGCCTACAATATGACCTGTTCCGAAGAAGACGCTGCGAAGCTCGTTCCCGGCACCAAGATCCGCGTCACCGGCTTCAGAGCCGAAT
>JAEEGF010381769.1_pt1 | contig 15873 bp, 8 predicted proteins | sample 9134171 | NCBI WGS metagenome assembly JAEEGF01 (sample SAMN16246542, study PRJNA631951) | gut metagenome | biome: gut microbiome; feature: rumen; material: AP-attached | host: Bos | place: Iran: Karaj | collected 2018-10
ACGCAATGCTTCCATTGGCCAGGCTTTTCAGGCTCTGGGAAGTCGTACATCACGTAGTAGCGGTCCATCGTACGATCCGTCCGATAAAAGCCGCTGTGGACGTTCGCCTTCGGATCGCTCAAGCTGTAGTCCGCAAACAGCGTCACCACATCGCCGCGCTCCTTCGGCAGTTCAATGTCGAGAATGGCACGCGCACGGCCTTTGGCGTCTTTCGACTGCGGCGGCACGACAAGTTCCAAAACCTTCTTGCCCTTTCCAAGCGCCGTCGGATCGTCGATAATGTGGAATTCAGGCTGCGTGTCGAATTTTCCTTCGAATCTCACCTTGCAACCGGGCATGCCGTTTTCGAAATCCGCCAGCACATGGACCTCCTTCGGATCCAGTTCGTCGCCGTTTCCAGCCGAGATGAGCTTCTTTGGCAACTTGCCCGCCTTCGGCTCGTATTCCGTTGGACGGAAGGCATTTGCCGCAAGAACCGCCAATGCCACACCGCCCACATTCGTGGGTTTCAGCGTGAAGCTCACAATCGGTTCGTCCGGCTGCGTGTTGTGCCAGTCGAACGCGTAGAATGAATAGTTGCGGCCTTCAGCATCGTTGCCGCGCAACACGAAACGCGACTTGAAGCCGCTGGCCTGACTGTTCCAGTTGTTGAATTCCAAACGATAGCGCAACGGCGCGGTCACTGTCTTCCCGTTCGCATAGGTCACGATGAAATCGGCGACCTTCGGCATCGTGCGCGAATGGTAATAGTCATAGTCCTGCGGCTTGTCCGGCAGACCGCCCGTCAGCAACAGGGAGATGCCGCCTATCTTGCCGTTGACGGGAACCGTCACGGCTTCTTTCGCGTAGATGTCGTCGCCGCCGCTGAACGTCATGGCCGCGAGGCCACCATCCGCCGTCGTCGCAATCTGGAAGGCTTCCTGCGAATTCTTCGCGGCCTCTGCAACTGCTTTGGCTTCAGCTGCTTTGAAGAGCGGGAAGTTGTAATCGTCACCAATGCGGGCGTTGCAGACCGCTTCGAGCGGAATTGCGGCCCGCTTCACGCCTGGCCGTTGCATGAAGACGCTGCCGCCCAGCCGTTTGCGCATCTCGAACGCGGGATCCCACGCCAATGCGGGAATCGGCGTGTCGCCGTTGGCATGCCATGCGTATTCCGCCGTGATGGCCGTACCCGCCGCCGCATTCGGATTGACCTGCGTCTCGTTGATGAAATACTGCCTGAGCCAGCCCCAATACGTCAGAATCGCACCGATGCCATCCAATTTCTTCGCCATGAGCGGAATCGTCATCGTGTTCGTCAACCGATGGCAGAAACTGACCCCGACGCGGTCACCGAAGCCCTGCTTGCGGAATTCGTCGAACTGCGCCTCGCGCGGCTGTTCGGCATAATCCCAAATGCTCATGACGACGTCACGCGGCACGGCTTTCATCAGTGCTTCGCTCATCTCGACATTGCCGTTGCGGGCTGCGATTAGCTGGTCGTGATACATGATGGGCTGCACGCCCAGCGATTTCACAAGCTGTATATTGTGATCGACTTCGTCCAATAGTTGCTGCAATGTGTGGCCGTCTTTGCAGGTGTTGCATTTCTGCCATTTGCATAGGACGAATTCATCCATGCAGATATGGAAGTGCTTCGGCTTGAGAATCTTGACCGTTTCACGGATGGCCAGATCCGTCAACTGCCGCCCCAACGGCTTCGCGAAGCAGATCGTGTTGTTCCACATGGAATTATGCTTGCCCGGATAGCTCGGAATGGCGGTAATATCCGTCAAATATTTTGGATGCGTACGCAGCCACTGCTCATGGCTGATGACCTGTAGATGCGGAATGATTTCAATGTAGTTCGCCTTCGCGCGGGCGACGATCTTCTCAACGGATTCGCGCGTCAGTTTCTCCTTCTGCTCTGTGAAAGGATCGTTCTCAAATGGAAGGTTGGCACTGAAACTCGTCTCCATCACGTTCAGCTTCAACGCGCCGAAGGCATCGATCAACTTGCAATACGCATCCACTTCGGAATTCTTCATCGAACGGATATCGAGAAACGCGCCACGGTATTCCAAATCCGGCCAATCTTCAATATGGCAGAACGGAATGAACGTCTTGATGTTGTTCGTCATCAAGTTGATAAACGTCTGCGTACCATAGAACAAGCCCTGCAACGACCGCGCCTTGATGGACACGCCGTCCGCCGTGACATCTAGCGTGTAGCCCTGCTCTGATTCGGGCACGCCTTTCTTGTCGAGTTCAAGCGTGACATGCGCCTTTTCATCGGCCTTCGCCGCAGCCGCATGCCACAATCCAAAGCGGTTCGACAACGCCTTGCCGATCAGTTCCACATTCGCCTCCGCGCCTTTCGGGGCGGCGACCAGCAGTTGCTTCGGCATGGCGAACGTCCCTTCCGTTCGCGTAAGCCGTTGCACCGACGGCACTAGCACGGGGAAACCATCCGCCTCCACAAAGTTGTTGATTTCCAATGCCGCCGCCGACAGCGCCATCAACGACAATCCAGTCAAAAATCCACGCATACTCATGAATGTCTCCAATAAATAATTATGAATTGTTAATTGTTAATTGTTAATTGTTAATAAGATGTGTCATGATAAATCTCTCCATTTCGGCGATTTCGCTTTCCAGCGTCTCATGCCCCATCTGGTAATGCAGATTCAACGTCTTGTCTCTCGTCTCAAGACTGTTGTAGGCCGCCATGACGCCGTCCGCCTTGCAGACCACGTCGGCCAAGCCCGCTTCACAAATGACGGGAATCTTGTCGATTCGCGTCGCGAAACTCGTGCTGTCGAAATACGCCATCGTATGGCGCATGGCTTCGGGAACCGTCTTGCCGGCATAGTAGTTGAACGGCCATCCGCCGCCTGCCATGTCCGCGCCAGCGGGAATCCACACGGAGATGCCGCTGACTTTCGGCATCAGTGCCGCACCCGCGAAGCTCTGCCACGACGCCTGGCTGCCGCCGAATATCCACAGATTTCGACCATCCCATTCCGGCATCGCAACAAGCGCCTCCAACGCACGATACACACGTTGGAACACACCGAGCATATAGACTTTCTCTGGATCGCCTGTGTCAAAACCGCGTAACGGATATCCCATCAGATCGTCATTGCCTATTTTATCATAGAACTCCACAGGCTTGCCGTTCGGCAAGCCGTGTGCATTGATGTCCAACGACAAAAATCCTTTCGCCGCAAATGACAGGAAACGCCCTTCCCCTGCGGAACGGACACCTGCACCATGCGGCACCAATATTGCCGGATGACCGCCTTTTCTCGCGTTCACAGGTCGTGCGAAAATGCCGCTGACTGGCGTGTCGTTTGTGCAATCAGCCTGCAAATCAAAGACTTCAACAACGGAATCCTTTTCCAGCGGCGTCAATTGTAAATTCATGGGAATGGCATCCACACGTTCACGCTGTCGCTGCCAGAATTCATCGAAATCCGCTGGCACAGGCAACGTCGGCTTGATGGTTTTAGGCGCCACCAATGCGCCGATCGACGTCACGGCGACCCATTTATCGTCCAGATATGCGTCGAATGTGCATCGATACCAGCCGTTTTTCTCCGCCTTGAACGACGCGCCGCTCAAGTATGAATCGGACGGATATTCTCCCACGGCGACCAATTCGCTTGCGTTCCGTTCGATGCGCCATTTGATGGTCGCGCCCAAAACGCGACGCGATGCATCCAGCAGTGTCCCGTAGAAACTCACCGTCTCGCCAAGTCTCGCCGCACGATCTTGATGGGACGAAAATGACAACATGTAATATTCTGGCATTTCTATTTCCTCTGTCATTCGCTTTAAGCTTTAAGCCTTAAGCTTTTAGCTTATCTTTTTGCCCATATCATACGCCTGCTGCATTTCCTGCTTATCACGCACTTCGGCGAAATCATAAACGCCTGCGCAGCAGACCATTCCGGCCTCTTCCGAGCCTTCATAGCATTCCAGGAAGCCGCGCAACGCCGTCAACGGGCCATTGAACTTTTCAACATTGTCATCCGCCATCGTCAGAATGTAATAGAATTTCTTATTGGTCAGATGCGGGAAGATGACGATGGAACGATCGAACAGCGCCTTGAGTTGCGCACTGATGGAATAGAAATAAACAGGCGATGCCAAGACGATGATATCCGCATTCAGCATCGCATTGATGACAGGACGTGTATCGTCGTTTTGTACGCAACGCTGCGAATCACGACACGCATAGCAACTGCGGCATGGATTGATTTTCAGAGTCGCCAGATTGATCTTCTCCACGTCGTGCCCTGCTTCCTGCGCACCTTTCACAAACTGGTCGCACAACAAGTCTGAATTGCCACCCACACGCGGACTTGATGAGATAACGACGATTTTCTTGCCCATTTCTTTCTCCTGATGGAATATGTTTTCTGTATGAATGGCATTTCAACTCATGCCCGTTCTCAAACTTTCATTAATCTAGCCGAATCAAATGACATTACAACCCCCGCACAACTGCAAAAAACAATGGCTTTTCAAAAATTTTCGTTGGAACGCCTTGAAAAATCATGAAATCATGTACGTTATGTTGTTTGATTTTTCATTCCAACCATCCATCACAGGAGTCGTTTCCATCATGAAGAAAATCCTCTCGCTCGCCCTTTCGCTCACCTGCATGTCGCTCATGGCGCAGACCAAACTGCCAGCCTATTCGCCGAATCTCACACAGAAATTCTCCTTTGACGCAAACGGACAATTCCGTGTCATGCAGATCACAGATCCGCAAGGCGCTTTCCCGCTGGAAGAACCAGTCAAAAAGCTGCTTCGTCAAGGCATCCAGAAATACCGTCCGAACATCATCATTCTGACGGGCGACAACACAAGCTCCCGCAACAAACACGGCGAATTCGAGAAAGTCGTCGCTGAATTCATGAACATTTTCGTGGAGGAAAAAGTTCCGCATGCCGTCACCTTTGGCAACCATGATTCCGAACGCAAAGGCGACGAATTCTACACACGGCAGGAACAGTACGACATCTACAAAAAGATGGGCGGCGAATATTTCGTCGATTTCGACATCGCCGAATTGTCGGGCGTCGGCAGCGGCGCAATTCCTTTGTATTCAGGCGACAAGCCGGTCTTCAATCTGATCGTCATGGATTCCGGCGACTACGCACAGGGCGGCGGCTACAACGGTTGCCGCACAGATCAGATTAAATGGTACGAAGAGAATGCGGGCGTCCTGCCCTGCCTATGGTTCCAGCATATCATCATCTGTGAAGTCAATATGACGAACGTGCTCATCCATGTCCCATCCCGTCCCGCCAATATCCAAATCCTTGAAACAGAGGATGCTGCGGAAGGCGATGCCGATGCGTTCTTCAGCAAACCGCTCAACAAGAACATCAAGAAACTACCCGAAAAAGCCATGTGGTCGAAAGAACTGAAGAAATACGTCATTCCGGAAGCCAACATGGTCTGGATCAAGCAACGCAACTGCTACATGATCAAGCCCGCGGGAACCGTCTGGAACGACGATGTCAACTCCTTCGACAAACTTGCCGAAGGCATCGGCACGGGCGAACTGAAGGAGAAGCCCTGCCCGCCGCGTTGGGGCGCCTACACGGACGCGGAGCACACCTACGAAGGCCGCACGCTCTACCAGAGCTGGCTGAAGATGGGCAACCTGAAAGGCGTCTATTTCGGCCACGACCACATGAACACGTTCGACGTGACGGACAAGAACGGCATCCGCCTCGGCTTCTGCAAAGCCGCCACCCTTCATTCCTATAACGACGGCAATCCAGGCTTCCGCATCTACGACATCTCCACCGACGGTTCATACAAGACAGAAATCGTTACCGCCAAAGATCTTGGGATTATCAAATAAAGAGACAAAAGGATTTAAAAGGACAGAAGGGACGAAAGCGACTATAGTTGTCGCTTTCGTCCCTTTCGTCGTTTTCGTCCCCCGTTCGTCCCGTTCGTCCCTTTCCGTTATCCCACTCCGCTACTTGCTGCCCCTCTCCGCTTGGGCCCCCTTCCACTTGGGCCCCCTTCCACTTGGGCCCCCTTCCACTTGGGCCCACATTACTTTTCTCCCTACTTTTCTCCCTACTTTTCTCCCTACTTTTCTCCTTACTTTTCTCCTTACTTTTCTCCTTACTTTTCTCTGTGCTTCGATAACGTTCCATTCCTTTTGCGACAGTAAGTATCAATGTCACACTATTCTCATCGGCTATCCATTGAGGTTCCGGCGAACCATTCTTACGACAAACATCCTGAATAAGAAAAACCTATGTAAAAATGTCCAGACGTCTGGATATTTTTCGAAAAAGTCAGACGTCTGACTTTTTGGGAACACGATCTTGAATCTAAACCATGTACTGACCATAGTTATTTAGGCCCAAAACTATATGATCCAGTAGAGATTGTCATTGGCCAGAAACGAGTACCGTCGCGAAGCGACATCGCACGGAGTGTGAAACAATGGTAACCCCATGCAAGCGCCCGAAGCGGCGCGCAGCATGGGGAAAAACAGCTCCTAACCATAGCGCCCGCAAGGGCGCCACTGTCCAAAGGGCATAACTCACCTGAAAGGCGATAGTTGTGGTAACCTAGCACTTCAGTGCGAGGAGCATGAACATCACCTAATCACCGTCTGAAGGACGGCACTTGTCCGCAGGGCGGAACGGTGTGGCGGCGGCGTCTCGCCGTCGCACGCGGGCAACGCCCGCGAATTACCATGCGAAGGCGGGATACATGCGTCATATCTCCCTACCATCAAATAAGATGCGTCACCTTAATCTTCTTGTACTTTTTCCCTATGTCAAGCTGAAAAGCGTTCTGATCCTTGATGATCAATTCGCCTTTCTGAAGGCCAGCAATTTCCGATCGTATTTCCTGTAATTCCTTGCCACTGACACCAAACAAATCTTTGATAACAGAATCCGAGATGGTCTGTTGTTTCATAATCAATGGATACTGTGCATTGGCGTAAAAATCAAAATGCTTGCTCTTGAAGCTTTCCATATTCTGCGTTGCCAGAATGATGCTCAGCCCTTTGTTTCTGCCCACGGCAATTAAATTTCTCAATGGGCGATTGTCGAAATCCAGCATATAATGTGCTTCATCAATGATGGTGAAGTGACGGATTTGCACCAAGTTATCTTCCTTGGCCTGCTGGGGAAGGTTTTCATACAGGATATTGAGTTTGGAAACTATGAAATAGACAATTGCCTTGGCTATGGGGCCATCCTTGGGGAAGGAATCCATCTTGACAATGAAACATTGATCGACTAAATTCGCTTTGTCTTTCTTATCGAACAAGTTGTTGCGAACCAATTGTTTCAAAACTGACGTGACGCTGTCATCATTTTCTGGATTGGACATTTTATTTTGGTAGTGTGATAGAATCAAATCGAATGCAATAGGAAGTCCATTCGTCTGCTTGTATGCATCCACAATCGCCTCGCTCAGACGGTTGCTCATCTTGGCACTGATATTGGTCTTGTCAATGGCACAGAGCGCGTTAGCCATTTCAGTGGAATATAGGTTGATTTCATTAATGGACTTGCCGGAAAAATTCTTGAACGGCGTGAACGGCAAAGGATTCTGTACTGGATCAAGAATACAAGTACGCCCAACATCAAAGTATGTCAGCCAATTGTCATTTGCTGGATCGGAAAACTCACCCTTGTAGTCAAACAGCAGGAAATTGACCGGATACGCAGTTTCAGAAGAAAGTGTTCTCAATTGGTTAATCAACACCGCCAGCAAGTTGGTTTTTCCCGAACCAGTGGATCCTGCAATGAGAATTTGGGTATTGGGAATGCTGGTATCGTTGATAGGCAAGACCGCTTCCATTTCTTCATCATCATAATTGCCGATTAGCAGATTCAGGGCGGGAATCGCATGGGAAGTTCCATGTGCCGTTGTCATGGTAAACAAGAAATCATTGAGATTGTTATCATCCATCAAATGCTTGAAGCCACGGCGCATTTCAGAAGCAACAATCCGTGAAACAGTCGGGCTGTCGCTCCAGTCAATCTGACAGTCCTTGTAACGCAACTTCAAGACCGCCCCGAAAATTGTATGCATTTGATTGAGGGTAAAGAAACTGCTATAGATTCGCGAACTGTTTTTTGAAAGCTGAATATTTTCAAAATCTTCACATTTCCGTTGTTCACCCAAAGCCAGCCCAGCAATCAGGCAGATGCGCATGATTTTATTGCCTGTCAGCGTGACTCTTTTCTCGTTGCCGACAATTTGAGAAAGATTGATTTTCTCCTCTATCTTGGTTTTCAAAGGCGTAAGCTCGTCAAGAATGCCTTCGGCCTGCCGTATGTTGTCAAAACTGATAGCCATGTGCATTCCTCCGTCAATCATTATTTAATTGGATTCCAAAATAACCATCCATCACATCGGTGCACTGATTTTCCACATCACGTTTCAAGGTGTAGGTTTTGGAGATAAACGGTTCAAGCTTGATGTAATCAGAATCCTTGCGGATTTCCGATGTCGTGCAAAGCAGGATGGTCTGTTCCGCCAATTGCGGGAAGTATTCCTCCATCAAGGCGTCACGGCTTTCGTTGTCCAGGACGCCCATTACCGTGTCAATCATCACCGGAGGATTGTAGTCTCCAAGATTTCGCAGGACTTTCAACAGAACCTGTATAAATATTTGCTTGGAGGCGGCATTCAATTGGTTCAAAGAAATCTCATTCCCTGCCTTGTGGTACATTTTGATGCTGAAATTTTCCAGCGAATCGCTGAGGCATACCTTCGAAATCACGCCTTTGTAGGACACCAGCAGCTTGTTGAGCTGTTCCCGCATCTCGGTCTCAATCAACTCACGCTTGCGTTTCAGCAATGTGTCGGCGACTTCTTCGAAGAACGGCTTCAGTTTCACCAATGTATCGAATTTGACATCAGGCTCCTGCTGAATGGCGATGTCAAATTGATGTATTTTCTTTTCCAATGTTCTGCGTTTCTCCAAGAGAGCATTTTCATCGTCCCGCAATTTTTGCAGTTCGTTTTCCTTGCTTTCGTATTGCGCGATGAGTTCATCGTTGCCGCCAATCAACTGCCGTTCAAACGTCTGCTTCTGCAACTGCAAGTCCGAAAAACTGGCAATCTTTGCCTCGCAAGCCTGTCGGGATTCATTGAGTCTCGCAAAGTTGTTGTTGCCACTGTTGTTGAGCAAGGTTGCCAAAGCATTGACATCCGTTTCGTCCAGAAATTCATATTTTGACGATTTCCCATTCTTTTCCTGCTTCAGCATAAGATATGAGACTACGCTTTCTTCGTCAATGTCGCTGGAAAGCACCGCTATTTCTTTCAGATAGGCGAAAATCTTCTTGGCGATTTCACGAACTTTTTCCTCCGAATAGGTCTCAATGCCATTTTGACGGTTTTCTTCCCTTTCACGCAGGATGCCCTCTACTTCGGGAGCGATTTCAGCCGCCAGCCGTGGAAGGAAGATGTTAGCCTCCAAACTCTCCACCATCGCCTTCAGATCATCTGAATAAACAGCGGAGCTTTTTATGACATCGGCAATACGTACCTCCAAATCAGCGACTTTCTGTCTGGTGGCCTCCAGATTGCGAGCCCCTGCCTTGGCATTGTCGTAGTCATCCTTCACGGACTGAAGGAATTTGCTGATTCCATCCTGTTGAACAGTATTCTCCTTCAGTTTTTCGTCAATCTCATCCTTTGCTTTGCAAAGTCGGTCGTATTCAGCTTTTTCTTGTTCCGCCGCAAGACGTTCGGAAGCCTTCTCCTGCTGGAGCTTCTCAGCCGCCTTCCGCAACAGGACATATTTGTTGAAGCCCATCACATTTTCGAAATTCTCACGGATGATTTGCGCAAACACGCCATCCTTGAGCAGATCACTGGACTGCATGGCGTCAAAGAGAAAATATTTGCTCAATTCCTGCGGAAGATTGGCCTTGATGATCTTGTTGACCTGCTGTTCGCTCTTGATTCGTTGTGCAGCAGGCGTGGAAGTGCCGTAGGCAAAAGCATTTCCATCCATATTCAGATAAACGTTCTCCAATGGCTTGCCTTCCGGATTGAGCGTATAGGTACGTCGCAGAATATATTTCTGTTCCCTTGTCAACACCTGTCCTGAGAAAGTGACTTCCAATTCAATGGCAGGCTTCACCTTGCCCAAAGCACCATTGTTCAGCAACTCATGGAAATATGCTTGATCCTTGATTTTCAGCCCGTACAACGCACCATAGATGGCTTCGAACAGCGTCGTTTTTCCACCGCCGTTCGCGCCTCCGATGAGAATGATCGGACGGTCTTCTTCCACCGACAAATCCAAATCAAGTGACAGATATGTCTTGTAGTTGCTGATTTTGACTCGTTTAATAATCATAGCTTGTTCGCCACAAGTTGTTGGATTGCATTGTTTACTACCTGCTCAACATCGCTGCTGGACATCTCGATGGTATTAACCTTGCGTTCATGGTACGCCTTCAGCAACTGTTCCTCCACCCATTCCTTATCCAGTTCATATTTGTCGCACAGGCTTTCAATGATTTCCAAATCACCCTTTCGGATGCCATAGTGCAGGAATTTGCCATCTAACCCTTTGTTGTTCATGATCATGCCTCACTTCTCGTATTGATCGGGATGGAAGGCGTCCCAATTCGTTATATCGTCTGTGTTCTCTATCGGCAGACGGCTATAATACCAATTCTCACCCTTTTGGATGATGACTCCGCCCATCAAATGTAAATGGGCATTATCGCCGTTTCCCATATAGGCCAGCAACGCATTATGCTTCGCGGGTGCATCGATGTCACTTGCCTGTGATTTTGTGTCAAACAGGAAAACCTGCCCATTCTTCATACGAATGATAAAATCCACATAGAACAATGCTGGTTCACCATTGTCTTTCACATAGTTTACTGCATAGTGTTGCTTGCCGTCATCGCCATTTTTATACCACCAATCCAGACAATCTTTATTGTCGTCTAGAAATTGTTCGAATTGTTTCTCTGGTTTTGATACATTGTTAAGTTGACAGAAAGGTATCATCGCATGGATGTGGCTGAAAGCTGGCTCCGGATGATTCGTCTCATCATTGTATTCACGCTCTGGAGGGACTTGCCATGTATAAAGCTTAAATGAACGCTTGCGGGCATCTGCTTTTCTCTTTTGGATTTTGTCAGTATAGATAGCCATTACACGACGCAATACCTCTTCGAATTTTGAGCGATTCTGATGATATAAAATAATGCGAGGTGCATCCGTCTCTGGAACATTCAGATGATTTTCCATGAATTGATAAAGATATTCACGCAACTGCACAGCGCATTGTTTTTCAAAGCCATTGACAAGCGGCATGCAAAACTTCACCATTTGTTGCTGTAGTTCGCTCATCGTGCGGGCATACTTGATGGTCTTGCTTTGATCAAAGTTAAATTCTCCTGCCTCGCCTCTCACCTCTGCATCTGTTAGTAGCTGTATCTGAATTTTTGTGACATTGAAATTTATGCCAATATCCTCGGCTTTCTTTATGTTCGATGCCAATTCTGATTCTGGTAGTAAACCATCGTAGTATGGATTTTTGTCATTCTCATTTCCATCATCAAAAGGTGAAAATGGCAGTTGCATCTGAATTTGGCGTTGAAACCAGCGCTCATAAAATGTGGTGACCAGAACGTCGTAAAAGTCAGAATTCAAACGGTTACGATCAAGACTCTTATATTCGCTGTAAGCTGATGGTAATGCGACATTTCTCAATCCCATACGCCGCTTGGCAACAATTGTCTTGTTGATGTAACCAAAATCCTCAGGCTCGATTTTGATTTGATTTCTCTCCAAATTGGTATAGACCCAACCATGGTTCAATAGTTCATCCGGATAGTATTTCTGTTCCGGCATTCGCAGAATTCTTCCAACTGTCTGCACACCGAATGTTTCACTGTGGATATCCCTGAAAATCAGCAATACTGCCGCTCTTGGGCAATCCCAGCCAAGGGCAATGGCCTGCTTGAACAACAAAGCTTCTTGAATAGCGTTTGAAGCTTCCAAATCCTCCAGATTCTCTTTCATGTTGGAAAGCCAAATGGCCAGTTTGTGGTTCTCCGTGGAGATTCCATGAGTCTCTTTCAGGCGTGTTTGAACCATTTCCGACAATTGGCGTGAACGTTCATCTAATGTCTCAGTATTGTCGTTTGGCAGTTGAATGAGCAGTAGTGGGTTGATACGTACCCCTTGTGCATCGTATGCCTTCTTGATTTCCCCTCGTCTGGCGAGTGCCTGATCAAGTAGATACTCATCAGCAGACAAATCACCTTCAGTAACCTCTAGCTTGGGATTAATGGTAATACCATCTTTGATCATTTCCGCCTGGATAACATCTTCACGAAGAATGCTGACAGTCATATCGCCTTTCGTGATAGGAGTGGCCGAAATCCGTATTTCCAACTTGGGATTGATTTTCTTCAGTACATTCTCTGACTGTTTGGCAAGACGCCCTCCGAACATGTGTTCCTCATCAATGACCACCACAACTGGCAAATGATGTTCTTCCTGCGTACGTCGTACTAAGTCATAAATCGAAGCAGATTTTTCTCCTTCCCGTACCATCACATTTGTTTCTTTATTGATGCTTTCCCAATTGACAAAAAAGACTTCTCCTGGATGAATGTAGCCTGTTGCCGTATGGTCTAGACCGTCGTATGTCACAGGAGATAGGACACGTGTCTCCGTAAAGTAGCTCTTCATCTTGTAATAGCTTTGCAAGTGAAGCTGGTTTGGCGCTATCCAGATAATGGCCATTTCCTGCCCGAGTGCTTTTCCTTGCGTCGTGAGTTCGTCCAGCATTTGGCTGGCCATCACGGTCTTGCCAGAACCTGTTGGAGCTTGAAAGATTAGCTTACGACGGTCACCTGTCGAATTCAGCAGACGTTGCGCCTTATCGACAAGTTCCGCCACTGCATTTTGTTGATAGGACAACGTTTTAATCATGGTTTTCCACCTCCTTGTCTAAAAACTCTGGTGGCAACGGGGGAAGTACCTTCTGGTATGCATCGTAGATGGCGGCTGGCAATGCGCACAACTCCACCTTGTCAAGGATTTCCGCAAAGTCGTCTTCAAATGCATACCGCGAATTCGAGAAGACATATACACGAATTACAGAATCCAAATTCGTGCTTTTCAACGCCGACACGACAAACGGAATAGTCTGCTCATCATATATGATTAGCATTTGTGTCCGCTCATTGGCAAAGAATCTTAGGCAGGCCGTTTTCCATTTCTTCCCGCAGAATTGACTCTGCTCCTGGTAAACATCATTCTTGATACACAGAAGATCGGTGGAAACTGACATCAGCATTCGACGGTTTTTCCTGGATGGCTTACGAGAGACAAAGGTCGTCTTGTAATACCGTAAGTTATTGGAATGCAAACCTTCAACTATTTCACCATTCGGCTTTGTATAGCCTTGGATGACACGCTTGTTACGCTCATAGGTGACTTCTTCACAAATGTTATTCTCATTATTCGTGACCAAAATGCACTGCCGATGGCCGCCATCATCAGCATTCAATTGCATGGTAGCATGTAAGGTTGTACCACTCCCTGCAAAAAAGTCCAGGATGAGGGAATTCTTATTTGCTGAAGCAACTTTTAAAACTTGAGTTATTAATCTTGTTGGCTTGGGAGAGTCAAATGGAGGATGTGAAAATAAATCTTTCAATTCCTTCCTTGCTTCATCGTTGTGTCCACAATCATCATAATTCCAATAAGTTGTTGGTACAACACCATGTTGAACCTCTGATAAATATCGCTTTAATTGAGGCGCTCCATTTCCATTAAGTCCAAAGTAAACTCTGGTTTCCTTAATCCACTCATCAACTCTTTCTTTGTTGGTCATCCATGATCTTCCTTTGGGTGGATTATAGACTTTGCCTGTATTAGGATTGGTTATTGGATAATCATAATTAGCAGAGTATGTACGAACTGAGAGATTATCTGGGCGCCATTTTCCTTTTCCATCTTGAGAATCATATTTATACAAATGATTCTGTTTTTCAGTCCTAGGCAATAAATTTCTCAAAAATTGATCTGTTTTTCGGTAAACTAAAATATAATCTAAAACACTTGAAAACGTTTTAGAATCATTTGCAGATGCATAGTTTTTATGCCACATCACTTGAGCTACGAAGTTTTTCTCTCCAAACATCTCATCGCAGAGCAATTTTAACTGTGCTTGTTCATTATCATCAATAGAAATGAAAATCACCCCTTTTTCGGAAAGTAACTGTTTAGCAATTTCCAGCCTTTTACTCATAAACGAAAGCCACTTGGAATGACGGTATGAATCCTCCTTGTCAACATAGCTATCGTTGAAAACAAAATCTTTATTGCCAGTGTTATATGGTGGATCAATATAGATTACATCGATTTTTCCTGCATGGGTGTAAGACAAAGCAGTCAGTGCATGGAGATTATCGCCTTCGATGAGGATATGATTCGGAGCACTTGCATCATCAGAAACAATGGCACGTTCCCTGACTTCTGTCAAAACAGGCAGTTCACTGACCAATTGCGTTTCTACATCTTCCGGCTTGTCCTCCCAGACCAATCCGTATTTCTTCTGCTCATGCAACAATTCCAGCATGGCGGATTTTTCATCGTTCGACAGACCTTCCAACGTCTTGATTTTTTGGGCAAGCTCTTTTTTGTCCATGATTTGATTTCCCTTCGATTCTATGCGCAAAAAAAGAGCGTCTCAATCCGTGAACTACTGTGGCCTGCGACAGCCATACGAAAGCACGAAAAGAGACGCCCCAGACGGAGCGCTCCCGCGTGTGCTTTCGTATGAATCAATGAAGGTCGCAGTTTCAGTAGTTCACAAAGCACTGATACCGATGGTATTACCATCGGCTATGTCAGAAGAGAAAAGACGCTGTTTTTAGTGGATGATGACTCCTTGTTTGATGATGATTGCACCGCCCTATATGGGGCGGAATGACAAGAAAACACAATACTTTAAGCCCACATGGGGCATTTTCAATACTGAAACAGAAAAAAATGCTGAATGCTGCAGGAAGCCTCCGCCACACTATCACGCCCTATGGGCGAGTACCGTCCTCCAGACGGCGATGGAGAAGCGTTCTTCTCCCCGCTCTGAAGAGCGGGGTTACCGCAAATATCGCCTTTCAGGCGAGTTATGCAATCGGGCAGTGGCGCGCTCCGCGCGCTATGAGAGAGAGGCATCTACCCCCACTCTGCGTGCCGCTCCGGGCACTTGGGTGGGGTTACGATTGTTTCGCACTCCGTGTGATGTCGCTTCGCGACGATGTCTCGCCCTTCGGGCGAATGTAATGACGGTGTCCTCGCCGTTAGCAACACAGACGGGACGTCCGCGCCACTTCCGAAAATTCCTATAAGCTTTGAATAACTCTATTTTTGATAATCACAATTCGTTTTCTCTCCTACTTCGCCAACAGCACGGCGGTCTTACGTGCACGGAGCGGCATGTGCCATGTTTTCTCACCTGCTTTCGTTATGGCGATATCGCTGTAAAGGCATGTCAGTTCATTGGCAGCGGCTTCCACAACCAATTCAACTTCAGCGACATCCTTATTGCTTTCATTACGAATCGTGAACAACAATTCACGGCCATCACGCCCGTTGCCGTAGCGCTCGACCATGATGTTTTTCTGATTGCAACGCGCCATCGTTTCAGGCTCCCAACCTGCTTCGTTCAGACGGCGCACTAACGGCACGATGGTCTTGAACAAATCCCTATCGCGTTCACATTGACGTGTTTTGCCGAAATAACGTTTCCAATTGGCGTAGCCCGCCTTCTCTTCGCCACCAATCGTGCTGACGCCTGGATAAAAACCATAGAACAACTGATGTTCGCAATAGCGA
>JAEEGF012041202.1_pt1 | contig 15869 bp, 11 predicted proteins | sample 9134171 | NCBI WGS metagenome assembly JAEEGF01 (sample SAMN16246542, study PRJNA631951) | gut metagenome | biome: gut microbiome; feature: rumen; material: AP-attached | host: Bos | place: Iran: Karaj | collected 2018-10
AGCTAATGCGGAGAACAGGTTTGATTATCATACACTCCCGGTTATTTTATGGGATATTAAAAATCCTGCGCTTTACGAATTTGTTGTCAGGGTTTACAGGGATGAGAAGCTCATAGACGAAAAGAGTGAAGTATTTGGATTCAGAAATGCCGCGTTTAAGAGCAACGGATTTTTCTTAAATGGAAGAAAACTGATTTTACGAGGGCTTAACAGACACCAGTCATATCCCTATGTTGGCTATGCGATGCCTGCTTCAATGCAGATAGAGGATGCGAGGATATTAAAAGAGGAGCTGTGCCTTAATGCGGTAAGAACCTCGCATTACCCTCAATCACAGGACTTTGTAAGTGCCTGTGACAAAATGGGTCTTCTTGTATTTACCGAAATGCCCGGCTGGCAGCACATCGGTGACGAGGCCTGGAAAAAACAGGCCATAGAAAATGAAAAAGAGATGATATATCAGTATAGAAATCATCCTTCAATTATTATGTGGGGAGTAAGAATTAACGAATCCGCAGATGACGATGATTTTTATTCAGAGACAAACAGAGTTGCACACGAGCTTGATATTTCAAGACCTACAGGCGGGGTAAGAGCTGCGACAAAAATGCATCTTTTAGAGGATGTATATACCTTAAACGACTTTTCACACAATGGAAAGACACAGGGATGCATCAAGAAAAAGCAGGCAACTCCTGATATGGATAAGGCATATCTTGTAACTGAGTACAACGGACATATGTATCCTACTAAAACCTTTGATGCAGAAGATACAAGAGTAGAACATGCTATTCGTCATATTCGTGTTATGGATGCTATTGCAGGTGAAAATGATATATCAGGCGGATTTGGATGGTGCATGTTTGATTACAACACCCATAAGGATTTCGGATCCGGCGACAGAATCTGCTACCACGGAGTTATGGATATGTTCAGGAATCCCAAGCTTGCATCAAAGGCATACGAGATGCAGGGAGATGACAATACAGTTCTTGAGCTTTCATCTTCAATGGATATCGGTGAGCATCCTGAGTGTATCAGAGGAGATATATGGATCTTTTCCAATGCTGACTCAGTGAAGATGTACAAGAATGACGTATTCATCAAGGAGTTTTTCCCTAAGGATACGCCTTACAAAAACATCAAGAGAGGCCCCATTCTTGTGGATGATTTTATAGGAGACCTTCTTGCTGAAAATGAGAAGTTCTCAAAGAGCTTTGCAGAGGATGTAAAGCATGCACTGAATACAGCTGCAAGATACGGAATGGATAAGCTTTCTCTTGGAGATAAGATAACAGGCGCCAAGATGATGACCTTCCATCGCATGTCTGTTAAGGACATCGTTGATCTGTATCAGAAATACATAGGCGACTGGGGTGGAAAGGCCACATCCTTTAAATTCGAAGCCATTAAAAATGGCGAGGTTGTAAAGACTCTTATAAAGGAAACAGTAAGAGATATCAATCTCGAAACCCTGATAAGCCATACGGATCTCGTAGAAGGTAAATCCTATGACGTGGCTTCCATAAGATTCAGAGTGGTTGACCAGAACGGCAATGTACTTCCGTTCTTTGCTGAGCCTATTAAGCTTAAGGCTGAGGGTGCCATCAGGATCATAGGACCCAAGACCATTCCTGTAAGAGGCGGAATGGCGGGCACATATATTAAGTCCAACAGCCGACAGAGTACAACCGGTAAGCTGACCATCAAGCTTGACGCCGGCGTGGACAGATTAAGAAAAGAAATAAGTTTTAATATACATAAAGAGGTAGGAATTAATGTCTGATAAATCCAAAGTTATTTTCGGAAACGTAATGCCTGACAGTGTTTATAGAAAGGCAGTAAAGACAAAGGAAAAAAATATTAAGAAATTCGGTGACGATTCTAAGGCCAATTATCCTATAAATATCGTAAAAAATGACTATATAGGTGAGAGCCTTGGAGTTCAGAACATCGAGGTTTTGCCTGAAAATACATCAAATGCAGGCAGCCTTCCTTTCGATACAAAGAACGGCATTATCGTTGGGAATATCAGAATGGGATTTGGACATTACAGAATAAGTATGGCCATGGCTTCATGTGCTAAGCACCTTGGCTATACACCCTATTGGATGGATTTAAATTCATATCCGCACACCACCTGCACCAAGGTAATAAGTGCACAGAACGAGCTTTATTCTCTGGGTTCAAGACTTTCAAAGAATCCGATTTTCAATAAGCTTGTCTGGGAGCCTGTTAACTATGAGGGCTTCAGAGCATTGTCCTATAATGCAGCGGATCAGATGAATGCAGAGCTTATGGCTCCTGTTTATAAGAACGTTCCCAAGGAGATTCCTGTTATCGGAACCCACGTGTGGCCTGCTCAGGCAGCTATCCACGCTGGAATGAAATATGTTGTAAATGCTATTCCCGATAACTGGCCCATGGCACTTCATTTTTCAGAAGGCTCAGTTCACACAATACAGTGCAGAAATGCCTACATGGGATACAGAATCCTTAACGGAATGAACAAGAAGGAAATCTGCAAGCCTATGCCGCAGAAGGATCTTGTATATACAGGTCACTACATCGATCATGAGCTTGTATCCAACATTGAGAGCGACTGCGAGGCAAGAATTTCAAGAAGGAAAAATGGAAAGCCCATGAGATTCCTTCTTACAATCGGAGGAGCAGGAGCTCAGAAGGAGATATTTGCAGCGATCATCAGATACCTTCTTCCCAAGATAGCTGAGAAAAAGGCAGCACTTTACGTTAACGTAGGTGATTACAGACAGGTCTGGGAGGACCTTAAAAAAGAAATTCCTGAGATGAACTCACATATACATGAGCATTTGGGAGATTTCAAGGACACTGAGAAATTTGCAGAGGATGCACTTAATCCGGACACAGAGGTTACAGGAATCCACGGCTTCTGGCACGAAAACATCTTTGAAGCTGTGTACTGCACAAATCTTCTTATGAGAAGCTGCGACGTTCTTGTGACAAAGCCCAGCGAGCTTGCATTTTATCCTGTGCCGAAGCTCTTTATCAAGAGAGTCGGAAAGCATGAGATGTGGGGCGCTATCCACTCAGCAGAGGTGGGCGACGGAACCCTTGAGTGCAGAGATATTCCTCACACAGTACAGATGCTTGATCAGTTCCTTGAGACACCACTTCTTGATGAGATGTGTGAGTGCATTTTGGAAAATAAAAAGTCAGGCCTTTATGACGGAGCCTACAAGGTAGTAGAGCTTGCTATGGGTATGAAAAAGGAAATCTGATAGGGAGCTGGGGACCGTTATCGCACGTATTTTGGGCGATTACGGACCCCGTATCCGACCGGGTAGAGTCAGATATAAACTAGCATTTATAGAGGAGAAGGAAGAAAATGAACAAACAGAGTAAACTTTCAGCAGGGGCAAAGGCATCCTATGGATTGGGTGCAGTTGGTAAGGACATGGTATATATGCTTTCAGCATCCTACGTCCTTTATTATTTCCAGGATATCCTGGGTGTAAGCGCAGTGGCTATGGGTGCGATACTTATGGCGGCCCGCGTATTTGATGCTTTTAACGATCCGATCATGGGAATGGTCGTGGCAAAGACCAAGACACGCTTTGGTAAATTCAGACCCTGGCTTCTTATCGGAACCATTACAAATGCAATAATTTTATACATGATGTTTACAGCTCCGCCTACATTAAAAGGCTCAGGACTTGTGGTATACGCTGCAGTTACCTATATCCTCTGGGGCGTAACCTACACAATGATGGACATCCCTTACTGGTCAATGATTCCTGCTTTTACTGAGGGCGGAAAAGAGAGAGAAGGTCTTACAACACTCGCCCGTTCCTGTGCAGGTGTGGGATCAGCGATAATCACTATCGTTACCGTTATGTCTGTATCAGCACTTGGCCGTATGTTTGGCGGTGAGGGCATCACAGACAGAGAGGTTGAGAGAGTGGGATTTTCATATTTCACCCTGGGCGTCGCAGTACTGTTTATAGCATTTACTGTTATCTGCTGCCTCAGTGTTAAGGAGAAATCAACAGTAGATATGGATTCTCCTTCAATAGGCGAGATGTTCAAGGCGCTCATTCAGAACGATCAGGCTATGGCAGTAGTTGTTGCTATCGTTATCGTAAACTGCTCAATTTATATAACGTCAAACCTTGTAATCTATTTTTTTAAATACGATTTTGGTGGAACCGACTGGAGAGGTGCATATACACTGTTCTCTACCTTTGGCGGCGGAATACAGATTCTTGCTATGATGCTTCTGTATCCCTTTCTTAGAAGGTTCTTTACATCAATAAAGATTTATTACATAAGCATGGGAATGGCTATTGCAGGATATATTTCACTCCTTGTACTGGCTTCCACATCAATGAACAATGTGTACCTTCTGTTCATACCCGGCTTCTTCATCTTTGCAGCAAACGGAATGCTCTCAGTAATCACAACAGTATTCCTTGCAAATACAGTTGACTATGGCGAACTTAAGAACGGAAGAAGAGATGAGTCAGTTATCTTCTCGATGCAGACCTTCGTAGTAAAGCTTGCTTCAGGAGTATCAGCCTTTATCGCTGCGCTGTCACTTCAGATGCTTGCACTCAGCAATGACACAGCAGAGGCTGCAGAAGCAGTTGACTATTCACTTGGCGTAGGCGCTATGCAGAAGATGGGCCTTCGTATGACAATGACAATAATTCCCATTGCAGGACTTGTTTTTGCAATATTCTGGTTCAGCAAAAAGTACATTCTCACTGATGAGAAGATCGAAGAAATTGCTGCGGAGATTGCAGAGGAAAAACGAAAAATCGCATAATTATGACAAACGTGGCGTAAATTATTTGCGCCACGTTTTATTTTTATGCAGTTTCCGATAGGGTAAATAGTATTGTTAGATTTGCCATTTTGGTGTATGCTATATATTGTTTAGTAGTATGCTTAGAACGATTATGTCCATACAAGATATAGGGGTCTAAAACCTACAAAAATTGACAGAGGATACTATGGATTGTAAAGAATTTCAGAGGATGATTCCGGGCTTTTTAGCAGATGAACTGGATAATTATTCTCTTGAAGCTTTTTTGAATCATATGGATAAATGCAAGAACTGTAAAGAAGAGCTTACCATACAGTTCCTTATTGAAACAGGTATTCAGAGGCTTGAGGATGGAAGTACGTTTAACCTTGCCAATGAACTGCAGACTACCACTAACGACGCCTGGCAGAGACTGCGTGTCAGGAAGAGGTTGCTTAATGCGGCCTTTTTTCTGCAGGTTATAGTTGTGGCTGAGATCATAGCAGCGATTGCACTTGCTATAGGACTTGGATAATACAAAATACTACTTAGATATTAAACATAAAAAATATAAAGCCAGTTGGGGACATTTTTTAAAATGGGGAAGAAATTACTACTTATAGACGGACACAGCATATTGAACAGAGCATTTTACGGGCTTCCGGATCTTACTAATTCCGAAGGCCTTCATACAGGTGCCGTCTATGGATTTCTGAATATTCTTTTCAGACTCATCGACGAGGAGCAGCCGGACTATGTGACTGTTGCCTTTGACGTTCATGAGCCGACTTTCAGACACAAGATATATGCAGAGTACAAGGGCACCAGAAAGCCCATGCCTGAAGAGCTTCGTCAGCAGGTACCTCTTATGAAGGAGGTTCTGGACAGCATGAAGATCTGCCGCATGGAAAAGCCGGGGCTTGAAGCTGACGATATCCTTGGAACCATCGCCAAGCGTGGCGAGAAGGAGGGTATGGAGGTAAGACTTGTCTCCGGAGACCGAGATCTTCTTCAGGTTGCAACAGATCATATCTGTGTCAGAATCCCTAAGACAAAAGCGGGAAAGACCGAAATCGAGAACTACTTCGCAAAGGATGTGGAGGAGCTCTACAAGGTTAACCCCATACAGTTTATAGAGCTTAAGGCACTCATGGGAGATTCATCCGATAACATTCCGGGTGTTCCCAAGGTAGGTGAGAAGACTGCGATAGAGCTTATGACCACCTACGGATCCATTGAGAAAATCTATGAGAACCTTGATAACATCAGTAAGAAATCAATAAGAGAGTCCCTGGCAGCCAACAGAGAGCTCTGTGATTTAAGTAAGGTGCTTGCAACGATCGATGTTAATGCAGAGTTCGACTATGAATTTGAGAATGCAGGTATAGACGACATTCTTGGCAGAGATGCCTATGAGATGTTTAAGAGGCTGAACTTCAGGAACTTGTTATCAAGATTTGATGACAACGTTAGTAAAACTGAGGTAAAGCTGGAAATTGACGAGATATCCGGAATGGCTAAGGTGGAGGCAGCTTTTAAGGAAGCTTCTGAATACGCTGGCGGTCATGATGACAGATTCATCGGAATCGGAATCCTTTCAGACCTTACAGGCGGCGCCAGAAAGGGCAAGGAAAATCAGCAGCTTTCACTCTTTGAGACCTTCGAAGAGCCTAAGACACTTATCGGATTTGCCATCTGCACCTCAGATAACAAGGTAACTTATTTTGAGACAGATGATGCGGTTACAGAGAGCTACCTTGGACAAAAGCTTGAAGAGCTCTCAAAGGACTGCAGACTTTCATTTTTTGATATAAAGCATGCCTACAGATACTTTAAGCCCTATGAGATAGATAATTACGATGATAAGAAAAAGGCATCCTTTGATACACTTATCGGAGCATATCTTATAAATCCGCTTAAGAATGACTATCTGCCTGAGGATATAGCAACTGAGTATCTGCAGCTTTCAATAAGGTCAAAGACAGAGATTTTCGGAAAAGAGAATCCTGCTGATGCTGATAAGGACTTAAGAAAAGAGTACGCTGGATATCTTGCCTATGTAAACTTTATGGCCGCTCCCAAAATTGAGGAGCGCCTTGAGAAAGAGGATATGCTTACTCTTATGACAGACATAGAGATGCCTCTTACCTACATTCTCTACGATATGGAGAAGGAAGGCATTCTTGTTAAGAGAGACGAGCTTAAGATTTACGGAGATAAGCTTACAGGCAGAATAGATGAGCTTGATTCAAGCATACATGAGGAAGTTAAGAGTAAGACAAACGGTGAAGTAACTGATTTTAATATCAATTCACCCAAGCAGCTTGGAGAAATTCTCTTTGAGAAATTAGGACTCCAGGGTGGTAAAAAGACCAAGACCGGTTATTCCACAGCAGCGGACGTACTTGAGAAGCTCGCTGCAGAGAATCCGATAGTTAAGGATATCTTAGAATACAGAGGTCTCACAAAGCTTAAGAGTACCTACGCAGATGGCCTTGCAGCCTTTATCGGTGATGATGAGAGGATACACACAAGCTTTAACCAGACGATTACAGCTACAGGAAGAATAAGCTCAACAGAGCCTAATCTTCAGAATATCCCCATGAGAACAGAGCTTGGAAGAGCTATCAGAAAAGTATTTGTTCCAAAGGACGGCTATGTATTTGCAGATGCGGATTATTCTCAGATCGAACTGAGAATCCTTGCACATATGTCCGGGGATAAGGGACTTATCGATGCTTATCATGAGGGAAAAGACATTCACAGAACCACAGCCTCCAAGGTATTTGGAATTCCTTTCGAGGAAGTGACGGATATCCAGAGAAGAAATGCAAAGGCTGTAAACTTCGGAATTGTCTATGGTATAAGCGCCTTCGGATTAAGTGAGGATCTTAATATCTCCAGATCTGACGCAAAGAAGTACATGGAGGACTACCTTGCGACATATCCGGGAGTTAAGGAATATCAGGATAAGGCTGTTAATGATGCGAAGGAGAAGGGCTACGCCATAACTCTTTACAAGAGAAGACGTCCCATGCCGGAGCTTAAATCCGGTAACTTCATGCAGAGACAGTTTGGTGAGAGAGTTGCAATGAACGCTCCCATTCAGGGAACAGCAGCTGACATCATCAAGATCGCCATGATAAGGGTATGGAGACGAATCAGAAAAGAAGAGCTTAAATCCAGAATGATTCTTCAGATTCATGATGAACTTTTGATAGAGACAGCAAAGGACGAGGTGGAGATCATCAGTAAGCTCCTTGAGGAAGAGATGACAAAGGCAGCTGACCTCCTTGTTCCCATGGAGGCTGAATGCCACACAGGTACTGACTGGTTTGAGGCGAAGTAAGTGACAAAGATTATAGGAATTACCGGCGGTGTTGGAGCCGGTAAGAGCACAGTTTTAAACTACATACAGAAGAAATGCAAATGCAGGATCATCTTTTCGGATAATGTTGCTAACGACATAAAGCTTAAGGGGCAGCCCTGTTACGAGCCTATAGTCAAACTGTTATCTGAGGATATTCTTGGAAGTGACCTTGAAATCGATAAGAGCAAAATGGCCGCAAAGATTTTTTCTGATGAAAAGCTTTTAAAGCAGGTTAATGAAATCCTTCATCCTGCGGTCAATAACTTTATATTCGGGGAGATCGATAAGGAGAGGAAATCAGGTGAGCTTGATTATCTTTTCATAGAGGCGGCGCTACTTATCGAGAATGGGTATGACAAAATAGTAGATGAACTGTGGTACATATATGCATCGGAGGATGTGAGGAGGCAGAGACTTAAGGCTTCCAGAGGCTACTCTGATGAGAAGATAAACGACATTTTAAGCGGGCAGCTAAGGGATGAAAAATTTAGAAGGTATGCCGATTTTGTAATAGACAATAGCGGTGATGAAAAGGACACGGAAAGTCAAATTGATTCAAAGCTGGGGGAAAACTGATGGCAACGATGGCAGAACAATCAGAAAAAAATGTAGTATTCGGTCTTGATATCGGAACAAGAAGCGTGGTGGGTACAGTTGGATACATGGAGGATGAGATCTTCAATGTTATCGCCCAGTGCGTAGAAAAGCATGAGACCAGAGCAATGCTCGATGGACAGATCCACGACATTGGCAAGGTCGGCGCGACAATCAGAAAGGTCAAGGAAAACCTGGAGCAGCAGACACAGATACATTTAACAGATGTATGCATCGCAGCCGCTGGTCGTGTGCTCAGAACCATGAAGACCAACTTCGAGGAGGAGTACACCGACAACAGAGAGCTCACAGAGGAGGAAATCTATAACTTAGAGTCCAAGGCTGTTGAGAAGGCATATCAGGAGTTCCTGGCACAGAATCAGTCAGATATGAAGTTCTATCTGGTTGGATATTCTGTAATGCATTATTATCTTGATGATTACCAGATAGCTAACCTTGAGGGACATAATGCAGGAAGAGTTGCAATTGACCTTATCGCAACATTCCTTCCTGATGACTGTGTTGACGGACTTTATAAAGCCTGTGAGAGAGCAGACCTTAAAGTAGCTAATATGACTCTCGAGCCTATAGCCGCTATGATGGTTGCAATCCCGCCTCAGTACAGAATGCTGAACCTTGCACTTGTTGACGTAGGTGCAGGTACATCCGATATTTGTATCACTGATGATGGAACGATCACATCCTATGGTATGCTTCCCATCGCCGGTGACTCAATTACAGAAATAATTGCCCAGCACTGCCTTGTTGATTTCAACACAGCAGATCAGATAAAAATTGATGCAAGCCACATGGATCAGGTTAAGTATGTGGACATCATGGGCCTTGAAAAGACAATCTCCGCTAAAGAGATTGCAAAGATGATAAAGCCCCTTGTTGAGAAGATGTCCAAGATGGTAACCCAGCAGATCAAGCAGCTTAACGGCAATAAGCCTGTTAGCGCTGTATTTGTAGTAGGTGGTGGCGGATGCGTTCCCGGATATACCAAGGCTCTTGCCAAGGAGATGAAGATTCCGGAGGAGCGTGTTGCACTTCGCGGTGAGGAAGTTATGAAGAACATTCGCTTCCTTAACGAGGATGAGACCATCGAGCATGATTCTCTTATGGTTACTCCTCTTGGTATCTGCGTAAGCTTTTATGAGCAGTCCAACAACTTTGTATTTGTTTCATTCAACGGACAGCAGACCAAGATTTATGACAATGGTAAGCTTGCGATTGTCGACGCAGCTATGCAGGCAGATTTCCCCAACGAGGATCTCTTCCCCAAGCGCGGTGAGGAGCTTAGATTCACTGTCAACGGACAGGAGAGAATGGTTCGCGGTGAGCCCGGTGAAGCAGCTGTTATCACACTTAACGGTGCACCTGCAGACATCCATACCAAGATTCATGCCAACGACATAATCGAGGTAACAAGCTCTACTGTAGGAAAAGCAGGTAAGAGCGAGCTTTCGGACATTCCTGAATTTAAGGGAACGATCAACATCACAGTTGATGGCAAAAATATAGATGTTCCGAGAACCGCAGAGGTTAACGGTGTACCTCAGACAGGTCTCTACGACATTAAGTCAGGCGATGACATCAAGGTTCTTGATTACGAGACAGCAGCTCAGATAGCACAGCTACTTGACATTGACCTCACAGAGTTTACAGTTATAACTGTTAATAATGAGGTTGCAAACGGGGATACACCTGTTTACGAGAACTTCAAGGTTGAGTTTAAGAGCGGCACGGATGCTATCATGGAGTACTATGCTAACTTCCCTGATGCAGACGAGGTGGCAATAGAACAGGAGAATGAGGAATCCTCCTATGATGCGGATGCTGATCTTGACCTTGAGGAGAATGAGGACGGAAGTCTTAGCTTCTCAGGCGGAACAACAACTCAGGCAACTGTTGAAAGAACCGCAGCGCCCACCAGACGTGTGATTACACATGATCTTCATGTAATAGTTAACAATGAGCCTATTGTACTTCACGGCAAATCGGATTATATTTTTGTAGATATATTCGATGTAATTGATTTTGATCTCAGTAAGCCAAACGGCAGATCGATAGTAACTACGCTAAATGGCGGTACTCCCGACTACATGCAGGCTATTCATGAGGGCGACAAGATCGAAGTATATTGGAAATAGTAAATAAATTTTTAATATTATAAACACATATTTTTCACAGATTAAATTTAGTATTGAAACGGAGACTGCATTATATGAGACTGGCAAGCCTCTCGAGTGGCAGTAGTGGGAACAGTATTTACGTAGGTTCCGATACCACTCACATCCTTGTAGATACGGGATGTAGTAAAAAAAGAATAGTTGAAGGTTTATCTAAATTAGAACTTTCACTAGATGACATTGATGCAATCTTTGTCACCCATGAACATTCGGATCACATAGCCGGATTACACACAATCCTTAAGAAGCATGATATTCCTGTGTTTGCTACCAGGGGAACGTTGCAGGGCATTCGTGCAAGTGATAAGAAGGGCGAGATGGTTGCTTCCGAATTTCATGAAATAAGGGCCGATGAAAAGGTATCGGTCAAGGATCTCGTTATAAATCCGATCACAATAATGCACGATGCACTTGAGCCTGTGGCATACAGAATTGCCTGTGGTGATAAGAGAATCGGAATCGCAACTGATCTTGGATGCTATAATGAGTACACAGTTGATAATTTAAGGGGAATGGATGCAGTACTTCTTGAAGCCAATCACGATGTGAGAATGCTTCAGACGGGACCATATCCGTATCAGCTGAAAAGACGAATACTTGGTGAAAAAGGACATTTGTCCAACGAAAAAAGTGGGGAGCTTCTTTGCAGAATCCTGCATGATAATCTAAAAGGAATTCTCTTGGGACACCTAAGTAAAGAAAATAATCTTCCTGAGCTGGCCTATGAAACAGTTCGGGTTGAGATAGAAATGGGCGACAACCCATATCACGGAAATGACTTTCCTATAATGGTAGCTGCGAGAAACGAGCTTTCTCCTGTTATCGAAGTGTGAAAAAAGTGAGGAGTAAAATATTATGAATAAGATTATTATTACTGTTGTTGGTAAGGACACAGTTGGTATCATCGCTAAGGTATGCACATACCTTGCTGAGAATGGTATCAACATTCTTGACATTTCCCAAACTATAGTTTCCGGATATTTCAATATGATGATGATAGTTGACGTGGCCAAGAGCCAGGTAGACTTCATGGACATGTCTGATTCTCTTGAGAGCCTCGGCGAAGACATTGGAGTAGTTATTAAGTGTCAGAGAGAAGAGATTTTTGATTCAATGCACAGACTCTAATACACTGCTTTAATACCGAAGGGGAACGGATAAATGATCAACATAAATGAAGTTTCAGAAACAAATGAAATGATCGAAAAGGAAAACCTTGATGTAAGAACAATTACAATGGGTATCAGTCTTTTTGATTGCATAAGCTCAGATCTTGATACACTTAATAAAAATATATACGAAAAGATTTATGGCTCTGCCAAGGATCTTGTTCAGACAGGTGAGGATATCGCTAAGGAGTTTGGAATTCCGATCGTAAATAAGAGAATCTCCGTAACACCTATTGCGCTTATCGGTGCTGCTGCCTGCAAGACCTCAGATGATTATGTGACAATTGCCAAGACACTTGATAAGGTTGCCAAGGCTGTAGGTATTAACTTCCTTGGTGGCTACAGTGCACTTGTAAGTAAGGGCATGACAACTGCAGACAGACTTCTCATTGAGTCTATTCCGAAGGCACTCGCTGAGACAGATGTCGTATGCTCTTCAGTAAATGTGGGCTCCACCAAGACCGGTATCAACATGGATGCCGTTCGTCTTCTTGGAGATGTGATCGTAAAAACTGCAGAAGCTACAAAGGACAACGACAGCGCAGGCTGCACAAAGCTTGTAGTATTCTGTAATGCTCCTGATGATAATCCCTTTATGGCAGGCGCTTTCCACGGTGTAACTGAGGCTGACAGAATTATCAATGTCGGCGTCAGCGGTCCCGGAGTTGTTAAGACTGCTCTTGAGAAGGTTCGCGGTGAGAACTTCGAGATTCTCTGCGAGACCATTAAGAAGACTGCCTTCAAGGTAACACGTGTTGGACAGCTTGTTGCAAAGGAAGCCTCCGAGAGACTTGGCGTTCCCTTTGGAATCGTTGACCTGTCCCTTGCACCCACACCTGCTATCGGCGACAGTGTCGCTGATATTCTCCATGAGATCGGTGTTGAGCATGCCGGTGCTCCCGGAACAACAGCAGCACTTGCACTTCTTAACGATCAGGTAAAGAAGGGCGGCGCTATGGCTTCTTCCTATGTAGGAGGTCTTTCAGGTGCGTTTATTCCTGTAAGTGAGGATCAGGGAATGATAAATGCGGTTAATGCCGGCGCTCTGACACTAGAGAAGCTCGAGGCTATGACCTGCGTATGCTCAGTTGGTCTTGATATGATCGCTATTCCCGGTGATACAAAGAGCACCACCATTGCGGGAATCATCGCTGATGAGATGGCTATCGGTATGATCAATCAGAAGACAACAGCAGTAAGACTTATCCCTGTTATCGGTAAGAAGGCAGGCGATACAGTAGACTTTGGCGGACTTCTGGGATTTGGTCCCATCATGAGCGTTAACAAGTTCTCCTGTGATGAGTTCGTAAACAGAGGCGGAAGAATACCTGCGCCTATACACAGCTTTAAGAACTAAGCTGAATAAATATAAAAAGCCGGCACTTCCGGCGGATAGGAACTGACAACTTTAAAAGATGGAAAAGTTCAAGAATATTTCCGAAAAGGTTTCGGAAAAATCTGGGAAACTAAATAGATTTTTGAGAAGGAATGCTGCAGGGCAGACCTCAGAAAAGGGCTCTGTAGTAAACCGCATTAAAAATAATTCCACTCTCGACAAAATGAAGAAAAACTGGAAGAGAGGAAGAAGCACCAAGAAGGCCATAAGAGAGACAGCTGTTTCCTGGGCTTTCCTGCTGCCCAGTCTTATGGGAGTTCTTACATTCTTCGTAATTCCTTTCTGCGTAGTTGTATTCTACGCCGTGGTTAATAACCCGATTCAGAAGGAATTTGTAGGAATGTTTAACTTCGAAAGAGTATTTACCAACAATGCCTTCAGGCAGGCTGCATCCAATACCTTCATGTTTTCTATTATTGCAGTGCCTCTGGCTGTTGCGCTTTCGCTATTTCTGGCGGTGGTAATGGAATCGGGAATTCCCTTCAAGAGTCAGTTTAGAAGCTTTTTCCTGAGTCCCATGATGGTTCCGATAGCATCTATCGTCCTTATATGGCAGGTGCTTTTCCACTTTAACGGAATTGTCAATGTAATAGGAATGTACTTTGGCGGGCCTAAGATTGACTGGCTTAAGTCAGATAAGGCTCAGATAGTTATTGTCGTGTTGTTCCTATGGAAGAACCTGGGATACAACATGATCCTGTTTATGGCTGCGCTGTCCAGCGTACCCAAAGACCTTATTGAGGTTGCGAGACTTGAGAGTGCGACAGATAGCCAGATTTTCTGGACTATCAAGATGAGATATCTTTCATCAACAGTACTCTTTGTTACGATAATGTCTCTTATCAACTCCTTTAAGGTATTTAGAGAGATTTATCTATTAACCGGAGATTATCCATATAAAACGCTGTATATGATGCAGCACTTTATGAATAATACATTTGCGTCTGTCGATTATCAGAAGCTTTCCGCTTCGGCCATAATGATGGCTCTGGTAATCGTTGTACTTATGCTCATAATGTTTCTTACGGAAAACCGGTATGGAAAGGATATAGAAGGCTGATATGGCGGGAATGAAATTGCCTACCGGTGAGCAACAGTTCTACGAGAGAGCTATTCGGAAGGCAAGACGAAAAAAGAAAATATACAAATACGGCATTATAGCCGGAACAATTATATGTACAATTTTTGCAGCATTGTTCCTGCTGCCGACAATACTTACAATAACAAATTCATTCATGAGTTCGTCTGAGATCAATGCCAACTACGGAGCGGTATTTCAGACCACTGAAACGGGCGGTAAGGTATTTATTTCAAAAACGGTAAACCTGAAGTTTATACCTGATATGGTGTCCTTCAGTCAGTACTTCACGGTGCTGTTTAAATCACCTGAGTACCTGGTTAAGTTTTGGAACAGTATGTTCTATGTTGTTCCGATTCTTGTAGTACAGCTCATGGTTGCGATGCTTGCATCCTACGGATTTGCAAGATATAAGGGCAGGGTAAGAGAAATAATCTTCTTTATATACATCATAATGATGCTTATGCCTTACCAGGTTACACTGGTTCCCAACTATCTAGTTTCATCTTGGCTTAAGATACTTGATACCAGATGGGCGATATGGCTTCCGGGATTCTTTTCACCGTTTGCAGTTTATCTGCTTACGAAGTTTATACGAAGAATACCCACAGAGGTTATGGAAGCTGCATCGATCGATGGTGCCAGCGAGTGGCAGATATTCTCACAGATATGTTTCCCGCTTTGTAAGAGCGGACTTATATCAATAGCGATCCTTGTGTTTATTGATTATTGGAACATGGTTGAGCAGCCACTGATACTTTTAACTAATGATGAGCTTCATCCGCTCTCGGTATTTTTGTCGAAGATCAATGCAGGAGAGATAAGCCTTGCATTCGCGGTCGCAGTTATTTATCTGGTGCCTCCGCTGCTGATCTTCCTCTACGGGGAAGAGTACCTTATCGAAGGTATTTCATACCAGGGTGGTTTAAAAGGATAGATTTTATTGCCAAATGGTAAATGGCAATTTGCCCATATATGAGGGGGCAAGCAATAGTATTTAAGGGAAGAGGAATTTAGGTATGTCTGAAGTAAAGAATCAAAGACCAAAGAAAAGTCGTAAGGACATTATCAAGGATATTGCTATCGCATTTTTGACAGTCCTTTTGTTACTTACATTCTTTTCAAACACAATCATGAATTATTCACTGCCGGAGGTTGCTATTCAGCAGATTCAGGAGGGAACAATTTCACCGATTATCAGAGGAACAGGTACTGTTGAGGCAAAGGATCCTTACAACGTAAAGGTTTCTCAGGAGCGCGTAATCAAGAGCGTTGCTGTTTCTG
>JAEEGF010303414.1_pt1 | contig 15868 bp, 13 predicted proteins | sample 9134171 | NCBI WGS metagenome assembly JAEEGF01 (sample SAMN16246542, study PRJNA631951) | gut metagenome | biome: gut microbiome; feature: rumen; material: AP-attached | host: Bos | place: Iran: Karaj | collected 2018-10
TCGTAGGCCGGTATTCCATGAGGAGTGCCTTCTTGTTGAACAAACGAAGGAACAAGGCGCCGAAAAGCCCGGAGTAGTTGGTGATGAGTGCGGGCGAGAAGGCGTTGGTGATGGTGGCGGCCACCTTCAGGTTGCCTTTGGCGGGCGGGTCGCGGAAGTAGTTGCCTTCCTTGGTGAGCTTGCGTTTCAGCAACCACCGGCGCAACGGCTGGAGCGAGATGACGTACCAGATGATGTTGAACGTCTTGCGCCACATGCCGACGAAGATGACAACCAGTATCAAGGGTACGAAGATGATGAGCAGGAAGTCGATGCCCAGTTCGAGCCACTCGGGCAGGAAGGGCAGCCAGCCGCCTTTGGCCTCCTCCTCTGCCTGCTGCGCCATAATGGGGAGCGTGCAGAGCATGGTCAGGATGATGGCATTGAGCCGGCTGAAGATGTATCTGTGGGAATGCTTTTGTCTTTTCATGATTCTCTGTTTTGTCGCCTGTGGCACGTGTGTGTCCAGGGCAGTGTTTTGTTACATGTCATAGAACTCATCGGCGTGCCATGCCAATGGGAGAAGGCCCAGTCGCGAGCTGTCACCGTCTTCGGCATAGGGCGTTCCGTCGGCCATGGCAGTCATCAGCTGGTCGAGCGCCATGCGATGGGGGCCGCTGTTGAGTATCATGCTGAGCGTAGCGTTGGGTGAGAGGAACTGCTGCATGGTGGCGAGCTTGTCCAGCACCTTGCCGCCCATGCCGAACACATAGCCAAAAGCCACATACTCCGGCCACACGCGGCGCAGTTCAATGGGTGTTTCGGGAGCCACTTCCGACAATGACTTGGGCAGTCCTTTCAGGAAGCGCTTCATGCCGTATATCTTTTTCTTCTCTTCCTTGTTGTAGGAATGAATGCTGACGCTTGTGTTGAGCAGGTCGGCAAATTGCACCTGGTTTTCGAAGTCGTAGCCATTAGTGGGATCTCCAATTCTTTTTGGCATATAGCCCACCATTTTGCGCAGCTCTTTCGGCACGACGAACCCATTGTTCTGCGCGGCTACCTGTTGGAGGAAACGATAGACGGTTTTCTCTAATGCCCGGTCGACGCCGTCGGCTGTCGTCTCTGTCCACTGCCCCAGGCGGAATGTCGGTGAGCTGAAGTCGAAGACGAGAACCTCGCGGGCGATGAGCCGCCAAAGGATGGCACAGGCGGCAGGTGTCTTACTGCGGATGATGGCTGGCGAGAGCTTGAACAGCATTCCCTGCGTGTCGCTGATGCTACCGTAGAGCGCCAGGTAAGGATAAGGTTTCTGAGTCAGTCCCACGTGCAGCCATCGGCGGATGAGCTTGCGCAATGGCTTCAGCGTGACGATGCCCCACAGCCCATTGGCCACATTGAACAGCGACATGGCCAAGGGCATGATGCGCGGACTGCCTTTCTGGGCCAGATAAATCAGGCGGAACATCCATATCATGAAGCCCATGCCGATGAGCATAATCATGCCATCGTTGACAGAATCTGATGACCACCATCCTGACCAGAACAGGAAAACTGCAATGACAACGGCTTTCCAGTATTTCTTGATTAAGTATTTTATCATAGGTGATAGTGGATAAAAGGATATGGTTTTTGAGTGATAGCGAATGAGAGGACTGCCAAGAAGCAGACGAGAAAGTCCCGCCTACTTCTTCATCATCTCAGTCTTGATTTCTTCCACGCTGCCGGTGATGGGGTTGTAGACAACGCGGGTGAAGAGTTTCTTTCCGAAGAGCTCGTTGTCGAGCGGAGCCGTCTTTCCGAACTGCGCCGCATAGAGTTCCTTCGTGAGCAGCTGCTGTTCGGAGCGCGAGAAGGTGAGGCGAATCTTACCAGGCAGCGTGACGTATATGTTGGCATCGTCCTTGCTCTTCTTTCCGTCTTCCACCACGGCGGTGTTCGACGGCATGGCGTGCAGGTCTTCTATGCCAACATAGTAAGGTTCACCGGCGAGGTCGTCTTCGTCGAGCAGTCCCAGACGCTTAGAGAAGCGGAACAACACATGGCGCTGCACCTCGCGGTCGGGCACATAGGTGAACACGGCTTCCATGGTGTCGCGCTCAGTGACGCCCTCGAAGAGCTGCAGCATGGCCTGCTCCTGTGTGTCCAGGTTGGCCAGCATCAGCTTGAGCTGTTCGCCGTCCTTCGGCATGAAGTCTGCCTGTCCGCGGGCCAGCTGCGACCTGCTTTCGCGAATGTCGTAGATGTCCTGCGCAGCCAGTTCGGCCGTCTTGGCGCTGCTTCCTGCCGCCAGTATGTCCTGGTTCATGTAGTCATGCGGGTTCAGTGCCGGTTTCTTCGGTGCTGGCACAAACGGCGTGCGCTCGGTCTGCTCCTTCGGCTGGTCGTTCACGGCCAGGATAATGCCGTCGTCGTTGATCTTCAGACTGACGATGCTGTGCTTGGCGTCCATGTTCGGCGTGAAGAACTTCGAGGTGTCCCTGATGCCTAGACAGTTGATGTCGATGCCCACGATGCGGAACTGCGTTGCCGACTGCTGGGCGACGTCTTTCTTCTTGAGGAACCGCTCAGCATACATGCATAGTTCTCCCGGCTCGGTGGTTGTGCGCTCCACGAGCACACTGAACTGAATGGCCGTGCGCGGCAGATAATAGGAAGTGCCCTCCACAAACTGCTGGGCGAAGAGCCCAAGCGGCATCAGCATGTAAAGGCAGAGTGTCAGTATTTTCTTCATGTCGTTTATTTTGTTTCCAGTTCTTTATTTCCTTGTTATTCATTGAGCTCACTTTGAAAAGCCCTTTCTGACCTGTCGCCCCCTTCTAGGCTCTTTTGTTTCTTTTTGGTTTTCAAGAAGGGGTTTCGGGTCGTCCCTATGGTCTTTTCGTTCCTGTGGGACTTTTTCAGCTGATTTTTATTGAGACCATTTTAAAGAGCCCTGCTCTGTAGCGAGCAATGGCACAGCCCGAGGGCATGCCGCTCAGTCTTCCAGTCTCTTGAACGCCTGCGGCAGGTGGTTGATGATGTCGCTGGCGGTGAGGCTTTCCTTTCCCAGTTCCTTGGCGGCAAGGTCTCCAGCCAGCCCATGCAGATACATTCCCACGATGCAGGCGTCGGCATGCTTGTAGCCCCGTGCCAGCAGTGCGGTGATGATTCCCGAGAGCACGTCGCCACTGCCAGCCGTTGCCATGCCGGAGTTGCCGGTGCTGTTGAACACCACGTGTCCGTTAGGCATGCACAAAGCCGAATAATGGCCTTTCAGGATGATGAACGCGTTGAGATGCTCGGCCATGTTGCGCGCCTTCGACAGGCGTTCATAGCTGTCGGCGCATGTTGAGCCGTTCAGCAGGTCGAACTCCTTTGGATGGGGCGTCATGATGACGTTCTTGGGCAACTGCTGCAGCCATGCGCGGTGGTTGGCCAGAACATTGAGCGCATCGGCATCGAGCACCACAGGGCACTGCGATCGCCTCACCTGCGAGATGACGGCGATGGCGGTGTTCTCCTGCTGTCGCAGTCCCGGGCCGATGCACACGGCGTCCATGTCCTCGGTGTCGACGGTCTCGTTGAAGTAGAGCTCGTCGCGGTCGATGCTGACGATGGCCTCGGGCACACTGATCTGCATGATGTCGTTGTTGCGTCGCGGCGTGTGGGCCGTCACCTTGCCGACACCGCATTTCAGGCACGCCCGCGTGGCCAGGATGGAGGCGCCAGCCATGCCATAGCTGCCCGCAATGATGAGCGCGTGACCCATGTCGCCCTTGTGGACAAAGTCGTTGCGGTGAAGCAGGCGGGGACGGATGTCGTTCTCCTCGACCATGGTGTACTGCGCCTCAATCTTTTTCGTACCCTCCTCGCTGAGACGGATGTCCAGGATGCGCAGTTCGCCAATGAACTGCTGGTTTTCGGGAAACAGGAAGCAGAGTTTTTTCTGCTGCAAGGTGAGCGTCAGGTCGGCGCGGATGATGTTCGCGCGTACATTATATGTATTGTCCTCTGTCATCAGTCCCGACGGAATGTCGATGCTGACGATGAACGAGGGCGACTGGTTGATGTATTTCACAAGCGACGCGAAGCCACCGTTGAGCGGTTTGTTCAGCCCCGAGCCGAAAAGGCCGTCAATGACCAGCGTCTGCGCCTCGAGCTGCGGCGGGTCGAACTCCTCCTTCACCTCAATGAAGTCCTTCACCTTTCGGCTTTCCATCACCCGCTGCCGGTTGACGGTGCAGTCCTCTGACAGCTTTCCGCCGATGTTGAACAGATAGGCGCTCACCTTGTAGTTCTGGTCGGCCAGCATTCTTGCCACCGCCAAAGCGTCGCCACCATTGTTTCCTGGTCCGGCAAACACCACCACGGGCGTCTGCACCGACCACCGTTCGGTAATGGCACGTGTGATGGCCTTGGCAGCACGTTCCATCAAGTCGACAGAGCGAATAGGCTCATGCTCTATCGTATATTGGTCCAGCTCATGTATCTGAGCACTCGTAAAAATCTTCATCACTGCAAAAATACAAAAAATCCATCGAACGCGTTGTCTTTTCCTCATTTTTTTAACGTCGCGTGCCGTTTTTTCTGATTTTTCACACTTCCCACCGTTGTTAAGCCTTGTTTTTCATGTGTAGAGCGACACGTTGCACGTTCGTTTTCGGTTGCGAAACTGTCGGTCTTTTCTACCTAAAACGCCATTCTCAAGAGACAAATCCATTGATTTTGTTCAGCGATTCCATTGATTTCGTTCAACAATTTCAATGGATTCGTTCAACAATTCCATTGGTTTTGTTTCGGCAATCTGCCGCTTTTGACTCTTCCAACTGTTGTTTTTGCTGATCATTCGTGGCGGTTTAGGCTGAGAATGCGGACAGGCTCGCCCTGATTAGCTACAGCAGGCGAACGAGCGGGACGGCACTTTTTCCGACGGTGAAAACCGCTGTGAAACTCTTTTATCGTGGTTTTCTTTGCGAGATACGAGAAAAAAGATTACCTTTGCGCTGAAAAAAGTATTTGAAAAAGGAACTGTCTATGAAATGGAAACTCCTCTTTGTGCTCTGGATGGCCGTCGCCGTCAGCGCACAGGCACAGGCTCCGCAGGCCGACGCCGACGCAAAGTATGCCACCGAACTGCTGAAGGCTGGCACGCAGGCTCCCGATTTCAGAATGAAGACGCTGGAAGGCAAGACCTTCAGGTTTGCCAAGCAGACCAAAGGTAAATACGTGCTGCTGGACTTCTGGGCATCGTGGTGCCCCGACTGCCGCAAGGACATGCCCAACGTGCAGCGCATGTATGAGAAGTTCTGTCCGCAGGGCGTGGAGTTTATCGGCGTATCCATGGACACCGACCGCGACAAGTGGAAGGACGCCGTGGAGAAATATGACATACGCTACACACAGGTGAGCGAGCTGGTGAAGTTCCACGACACGCAGATAGCATCGCTCTACGGGGTGAAGTGGATTCCCTCCATGTATCTCATCGACCCGCAGGGAAAGGTGGTGCTGGCCACCGTGATGGCCGACAAGATGGAGCGCACGCTGACGGAGCTGTTTGCGCCCAAGGGCAAGACCTTCGGCACCCAGGAGAGCGTAAGCATCGACGGAGCGAAGGGCCGTCTGGCCGCCATCATCCAGAAGCCCGTCCTCCAGCAGGGCGAACAGTGCCCCATGGTGGTGCTGTGTCATGGCTTCGGCGGACGGAAGGAAGGGCCGCTGTTTGAGGTCATTGCAGACTCCCTGGCCAACCACGGCATCGCTTCCATCCGCTTCGACTTCAACGGACACGGCGAGAGCGAGGGCGATTTCCAGCAGATGACGGTGCCCAACGAGATTGAAGACGCACGGAAGGTGATAGAATATGTGAGCGACCTGCGCTACGTGAAGAGCATCGCCATTGCCGGTCACTCGCAAGGTGGCGTGGTGGCAGCGATGACTGCCGGCGAGCTGGGCAGCGAGGACATTGCCGCCGTGGCGCTTCTGGCTCCTGCCGCCGTGCTGCGCGACGATGCCATCCGCGGCACCGTGATGGGTATTCCGCAACAGGGCGACCCCTCCGACCCGCCAGAATACATTGACCTGTGGGTAAAGAAGCTGGGCCGCGACTACATCCTGACGGCACAGCGACTGCCCATCTACCGCACGGCCGTGCGCTATCATGGACCGGCGCTCATTGTGCACGGAACGGCCGACCGCGTGGTGCCCTACACCTATGGCGAGCGCTTCAACGACATCTGGGCGGGCAGCGAATATGTGGAACTCGACGGCTTCGACCACGGTTTCTCGCAGAACGTCTACCGCGCCTGCGACATCGTGTCGTCGTGGTTCATCAAGACCCTGCAGGGCAGATAGGCCTTGCACCCCTGTAACTCCGAACCTCTGAACTTCTGAGAATGAAACATACCCTCGTATACAAATGGCTCTACGCCCTTGGGAAATACCTCATCCTGATGGGTCGCACCTTCTCGCGCCCCGAGCGACTGCGCATGTTCCTGAAGAAATACATCGGCGAGATGCAGGCGCTGGGTGTTGACAGCATCGGCATTGTTCTGCTCATCTCGTTCTTCATCGGCGCCGTCATCTGCATCCAGATGAAACTCAATATCCAGAGTCCGTGGATGCCCCGGTGGGTGAGCGGCTACACCACGCGCGAAATCATGTTGCTGGAGTTCTCAAGCAGCATCATGTGTCTCATCCTGGCCGGCAAGGTGGGGTCGAACATCGCGTCGGAACTGGGCACCATGCGCGTCACGCAGCAGATAGACGCGCTGGAGATCATGGGCGTGAACTCCGCCGAATACCTCATCCTTCCCAAGATTATGGGCATGGTGACCATGATGCCTTTCCTGGTCATCTTCTCGTCGGGCATGGGCATTATCGGCGCCTACGCCACGGCATACATCGGGCATGTGCTGCCTCCGGACGACCTGACTCTGGGCCTGCAGCACGACTTTGTGCCGTGGTTCCTGTGGATGAGCATCATCAAGAGCCTCGTCTTCGCCTTCATCATCGCCAGCGTGAGCAGCTACTGCGGCTACACCGTGGAAGGCGGTTCCGTGGAGGTGGGCAAGGCATCGACCGACGCCGTGGTGTCGAGCAGCGTCCTCATCCTCTTCTCCGACGTATTCCTTACGCAGCTGCTGAGCTGATATTCTCAGGAGTTCTCTGCAAGCAGAGCGACCAAGGTCGAGCGGCAGGAGTTCTTTGCAAGCAAAGCGAACAAGTTCGAGCGGCAGAAGGAAATGCGCCGAACGAGGAAGAACAAATAGAACATCAAAAAGAACAGTCATGATAGACAGAACAGAATGCATACAAAGACTTGAAGCCTGCAAGAATGTTGTAGCCGAGAAGTTCGGTGTACATTCCATGCGGCTGTTTGGATCGGTGGCGCGCGATGAACAGAAAGAATCGAGCGACGTAGACATCTGCGTAGACATGGAGCCAAGTCTGCTCAAGCGTTCAGGACTGAAAATCTATCTTGAAGAAGTATTGCAATGCCCTGTTGACGTGCTACGCATACATAATCGTATGGACCAATTCCTTTTAAAACAAATAGAACATGATGGAATCCTTATCTTCAGCTCATAGAGCGGCATCGCTGCACACCCTGGAAAGGATAGAACAAGCCATCAACACCGTTCAGCTAAGGAACAAAAGCATCCGATGTGCCGACGACTTTCTCCTTTCCATGGAAGGGCAGGAGAAACTCGATGCTGCATGTATGGTTATTGAAGCCATAGGCGAGAGTTTCAAGAATCTCGACAAACTGACAAACGGGGAACTGCTTCCCCTCTACCCTACCATAGAATGGAGGGAGGTGAAGGGCGTGAGAGACGTCATTGCCCATCATTACTTCGACATTGATGCTGCCGAGATTTTTCAAATCATCAACAACGACTTGGATACGCTGAAAGATGCAGTTCGCTTCTTTCAAAAACTGCTAAAAGAGAATGATTGAAGTAAAGAACCTGTATAAATCGTTCGAAGACAAGGACGTGCTGAAGGACATCAACGCCACGTTCGAGAACGGAAAGACCAACCTCATCATCGGTCAGAGCGGATCGGGAAAGACCGTTCTGATGAAGAACATCGTAGGACTTCTCGACCCCACAAAGGGCGAAATACTCTACGACGGGCGCGACTTCGTGGCCATGAGCAAGCGCGAGAAGGTGATGCTCAGGCGCGAGATGGGCATGATTTTCCAGAACGCGGCGCTGTTCGACTCGCTGTCGGTCCTGGAGAACGTGATGTTCCCGCTCGACATGTTTTCCGACATGAACCTGCGCGAACGACAGAAAAGGGCCATGGACTGTCTGGACCGCGTCAACCTGGTGGGTGCCGAGAAGAAATTCCCGGGCGAGCTGTCGGGCGGTATGCAGAAGCGCGTGGCCATCGCACGAGCCATCGCACTGAACCCCAAATACCTGTTCTGTGACGAGCCCAACTCGGGTCTCGACCCCAAGACGAGCCTCGTCATCGACGACTTGCTGCATGGCATCACACAGGACTTCCAGACCACGACCATCATCAACACCCACGACATGAACTCGGTGATGGGCATCGGCGAGAACATCATCTTCATCTACAAAGGCACGGCTGCATGGACGGGCAACAAAGACCAGATTATGACCTCCACGAACCAGAAGCTCAACGACTTTATCTTCGCCTCCGACCTGTTCAAGAAAGTGAAGGAGGAAGTGACGGGAGGGGGAATGGATGAGAAATGATGGATGAAAGATGATGGATGAAGGATGAAAGTGTGGGTGTGAAAAAAAAACAAGGGGTGAAGGAATAAACAGTTACGCGTCGAAAACGTCAAATAGAAAACGAGTGTTCCGAACCAGAATCGACATACAAGAGTTTAGTTAGTGTTTTACAATTATAAATGACAAAAGCAAGACCTATGAAGAAAATGGTTTTACTGGCCTTTGGCCTGTTGCTCTGCATCGGCATGGACGCGCAGAGCATGAGAATGGTGGTTGACAGCAACGGCGACATCGTGGGACGGCTCGTCCGCATCAATGCCAGCACCTACACGGTAGATGTGCAAGACACCTACGACGTTCCCAAAGCCGGGAATCGCGTTGTAACCTTCAAAGCCGAGAACGGACAGGGCATCGTCTATCGCAAAGGCGAGCGCACAGGCAACATCAATGTGCGCAAGGGACCGTCTATCAAGACTGCCGTCGTGGGGAAGATTACCGAACCCGATGGTGTGCCCGACACATTCCCCTGCCTCGGTAAGGTGAACGGATGGTACAAGATTCGTCTGGAAAACGGAACGATAGGCTATGTGCGAGGTGACATGGTCAACTGGGACGGCATGAGTTCGTTCTGAGCCGTCTCGCCCCTACACTGCCCCGCGAAGCCGCACCTTTTAGGGCTACCTTTGTCCCGTCAGGACTTGTATTATTACAAAAAAAGCGCTGCCAACCCGCAACGGGCCAGCAGCGCTTTTTTACATGTCTGAGGTCTGCAATCACTTCACGACTACCTTCTTGTTGCCTTTCAGGTAGATGCCCTTCTTTGTGGGCTTCCCGCTCAGCTTCCGTCCGTCGAGTGTGTACCAGTCGCCGTTGGCGGGCATGGCAATCGGCGTGGCAGCCACTGCCGTGGGCGTGCCTTGCGCCGTGGTGGTGAACGTTGCCATGAGCGTTGAGGCCGGTTCGCAGCCTTCCTTCAGGCTCAGCACCGAGAACTCGTATGTGGTCTCTGGAGAGAGGCCCGTTAGCAGCAGCGAGTTGCTGGTGGTAGTCTCGGTCAGCGTCTCGCCGGCTTCCACGAAGTAGTCGTCGCAAATGCCGAAGTTGTCCAAGTTCAGACGGAACATGTCGGTGCAGTTGAAGTGGCGTATGCCGATGTAGCCTTTGGTCATGTTGTAGGGACTCTTGCTCAGGTCGTAGGTGTACTCCACGTATTCTCCCGTGGCTTCAGTCTCGGGCACGATCTGTTCGATGAAGTCCTCCACCGCGTTGCCCGTGTTCGACACGTAGATGGCAAAGTGCTCGGCAGCATAGCGGGGATCTTGCGCCCGCAGCCACACGCTCAGCGTTCCTGTCAGCGTTACTTGCGGCGTGATGAGCCAGTTGTCGGGCGTCAATATAGCACCGTTATAACTGGCCGATGTGGCACAGGTGGAGCCCATGGTATAACCGCCGCCTTCTGCTGTAAATGCATACCAGCCCTGGCCGTCGCCGTCGGCATCGATGAGTGTCCAGTCGTCGGGAATGCCGTTCTCGAAGTCCTCGAAGAAAGAGTTCGGATAGTAGCCTGCCCTGCGGTAGCTCACCTTATAGCTGTCGCCCCACCCAGTCCAGCTGATGTTGGCCGTCGTTGCCGATGGCACCACAGCCACGTCATAAGGCTCGGGGTTGGCAGCGGTTGTCAGGAATGCACTGGTAGCCCATTTGCCCTCGTGCTTGTAGGTGGTGCCGTAGATGCCTTGCACCTCCACGACGTAGATTGTCTCCGGGTCGAGCCCGTCGAGGGTGATGGGACTGTTCACGTCTGTCTGCAGCGTCCATTCTTCTGCCGGTTCATCTTCTGCCGGTCCATCTGTTGCCGTCCCTTCTCCAGTGATGGTCACATCCACCTGGTCATGCTGATCCCCATGGCTCACCTTGAACTCGTAAGCCTTCCCAGCCTCAAACACATAGTTGTCCTGCCTTCCGCCAACGTTGCCATTCTCCGATGCGATCCACATCCTGTCGCCAGGCGTCGGGTTGGTGATGCACCAGTCGTAGGTGCCAGCTGGAATCTGGATGGTGACGCTGCCATCGAAGACAATGTTTGACGTGGTGAGCGAACCGTCGGCCTCGCTGGGTATCTTGTATTCAAACTCGGCGTATGTCTCTTCCGTTGCGTCGCCGCCTGTGGTCAGGGCACCCGTTGTGGGGATGATGGTGCCGTATGCCGTGGCATTGGCATCGAGCAGCATCTGATAGCCAGTGCCGTCGTCCCACACATTGTTAGCCGTGAGGGTGACAAGCGCCAGATTCGACTTGTCAATCTTTTTGTACCTCAGTTGGTAGCTGTTGGCATCACCTTCCCAGCTGATGTCTGCCTGCGTGGGGCCCACGTTGCTTGCCGTGAGGTTGGCCGGTGCGGGCACCGCGCGCTCAGTGTTCAGCGTGACGGCCTTGCTCCACAAGCTAAAGCCTTCCTCGCCATTCCTGAAGGCGCGCACCTCGAAGGTGTAGTTCAGTCCCTGCACCAGGCCGCGGTAGCGGGCAAACGGGCGGTCGGTGCTCTGCGTCATGCCGCCGTCGAGACGATACTGCCACCTGTCGGCACCGTCGGGCTGGTCCCACGTAATGACGGCAGAGATGTTTTCGCCCATGTCCAACTCGTACTCCACCTGCAGGTTGACGGGCGTTGCTATAGGATTGTCAGTCACGGTGTATTCCACCGACCCTTCCATGGCACCAGTGCCCGTGAAGATTTCGTTGCCGACAGCATCATACACCGTGTAGCCACATTCGTCGGCAAACGATCCGCTCACCCACTCGAAGCGGATGGCTCGGCCGTTGCATGCCTGGAATGTGCCAGAGCCTTCGCTGCCCGAGGCGAGAGTCAGCTGGGCAATGACGTCGCCCGTGGTCACGTCGACCACGCGGATGTAACTGCCGTTCCAGCCATCGCCATAGCTGTCGGTGAGCGTGTAGCTCAGCGTCACCATGTCGTCGGGCGAGCAGAGCAGGGTGCGGAAGCTTACCGTCTGGCTCCATTCGCTCTTGTTGCCGTCGTAGATGGCGCGCACCTTCACCTCATACTGTGTGGCGGCCTCCAGGTTGGTCAGCGTGTACGACTTGGTGTCCACGATGACGGTGTTCGCCTCGTCCTCGTTGATGCACACCTCCCACTGGGTGGCGTCTGAAGTCCAGCTCACCACGGCCGAGTTGAGCGTCACATCGCTCACGGTCAGCCCCTCGGGCGTGGGATACGTGGGCACGGAGGAGCATACCGTCAGTTCATCTGCCTTCGCGCAGAAGGCGGACAAGACCGCGAGCAGCGTAAGCACGGCCCGCGACAGCAGTTTAGGGTAATGATTTCTGTTCATAGTGTTGATGTTTTTAAAATGAATGAATCGTTGATTTACGCCACAAAGATAAGAAAAAGCGAACAATCTGCCAAGTCTTTCCGTCAAAATCTTACGAAAAGTCACTCAAAAGATACGTTTTCGATGTTTTCGTCTTTAATCTCGTTTTTTCTCCGTAACTTTGCATCTCGAAGTGCAGGGCGAGGACGAGTCAGGCTGATGCTGAGGCCGTTCCCGCGCCGCTGATTGATCATTACTAAAAACATAACAATGGAAAAGAAACTCAGACGTGGCTCGCTCTGCGTACAGGCGGGCTACCGGCCCAAGAACGGTGAACCCATCGAGCTGCCCATCATCCAGTCTACGACGTTCAAGTATGACGACTCCGACGAGATGGCGCAGTTGTTTGACCTCAAGAAGGAGGGCTATTTCTACACACGCCTGCAGAATCCCACCAACGATGCCGTGGCCGCCAAGATAGCAGCTTTGGAAGGCGGCGTGGGATGCGTGCTGACAAGCAGCGGACAGGCAGCCAACTTCTACGCCGTTTTCAACATCTGCGAGGCGGGCGACCACATCGTCACGTCCAACGAAATCTACGGCGGAACGTTCAACCTGTTCGGCGTCACGATGAAGAAACTCGGCATTGACTGCACCTTCGTCAGCCCAGAAGCCAGCGACGAGGAGATACAGGCAGCGTTCCGTCCCAACACCAAAGCCCTCTTCGGCGAGACCATCTCCAATCCCGGATGCGCCGTTCTCGACATAGAGCGCTTCGCACGCATTGCCCACAAGAACGGCGTGCCGCTCATCGTGGACAACACCTTTGCCACACCCATCAACTGTCGTCCCTTCGAATGGGGAGCAGACATCGTGACCCATTCCACCACAAAATACATGGACGGCATGGCCACTCAGGTGGGTGGAGCCGTCGTCGACAGCGGTAATTTTGACTGGATGACATGCACCCACTGCGGCGATTCATCGCTCTACACCCATTCATCTTCACGACCCAAATACCCCGGTCTGTGTACGCCCGACGAGTCGTACCACGGACTGACCTACGTGAAGGCCTTCGGCAAGATGGGCTACACCACGAAGCTGGTGGCGCAGCTGATGCGTGACCTAGGCAGCGTTCCCTCGCCGCAGAACTCTTTCCTGCTGAACATGGGACTGCAGACGCTCCACCTGCGTGTGGCCCAGCACTGCAAGAACGCCCAGCGTGTGGCCGAGTTCCTGCACGACAACCCGAAAGTGGCATGGGTGCACTATTGTGGACTAAAAGACGACGCCAACTATGAGCGGGGACAGAAATACCTGCCCAACGGCTCATGCGGCGTCATCGCCTTTGGACTGAAAGGCACTCGCGAAACGGCTATCCAATGGATGGACTCGCTCGAGATGATCAACATCGTGACGCACGTGGCCGACGCCCGCACCTGCGTGCTCCATCCGGCCAGCCACACGCACCGCCAGATGAGCGACGAACAACTGCGCGAGGCTGGCGTCGCTCCCGACCTCATCCGCCTCAGCGTGGGCATCGAGGACGTGGAAGACATCCTCGACGACATCCGCCAGGCTCTCGAGAAAATCTGAGAAAGCGATAATCAAGGAGTTCAGGAGTTCAGAAACGCCTGAAAGCCAGAGCTTTTATTTGCCTGCGGCGCTACACGAATAGGCATGAATAAACACGAATGCCTCATGACTTATTATTGAGACATTACATGTATATTCATGCCTATTCGTGTAGCGCCGCAGGCTTTACATTATCCTGCAAAGGCGTCCGTCCTTCGCATCACTGCACAAACAGCGTGAACGACATGGTGTCGCCGCGATAGTTGCTGAAGACGCCTTCATAGGTGCCGCCACTCACGAAAGTACCGTCGAAGCGTCCTGTCATCTGCCCTTCGTCGTTGGTTTCGGTGAGCACCATCTCGCCATCGCTAAAGAGCGTACCGCGCAGATAAAGGCGCGCGCCGGAGCCGCTGTTGCGATAGTAGTAGGAGCCCGTAACATCGGAGCCGTTGATGTTCAGATCCATCGAGACATTATAGCGGTCGATGGACCCCGACAAGGAATAGACCGATCCGCGGCTCACCGTACTCTCCTCGATGACCGGCGCAGGCTCCTCCACCCTTTCTATGGTGGTCGACGACGGCTGACTGGCCGTGTCCATGGCATAGAGCTTCAGTTTCACATTGCCCGATTTGTGGGCGTAGTCGATGCCGCGTCCCGACAATGATTTCCCGTCGCTGCCTGGCGCCAATGCGATGACAAGGTCCTCCTTGCCATTCTTGCCCAGGAAGTGCAGCGAGTCACCACGCATCTCGCCCGTCAGCTGTATCGTGGTGCTCCATTTCAGGTTGGTGTAGGAGCAGGACTTCAGCCGTCCGTTGTCCTTGGTGAAGAGAATGCGGCACGACTGCGGGTCGCTTCCGCCATCGTCCCACACGCCTTCATAGACGTAGGAACCGTCGGCAAGGCTGACCGTTGGCGCCGGTGTCTCCTCATCGACCGGCGGAGTGGCATGGGAACCGTTTTTAGACTGCCACCAGTAGAAGGCAATGCCGAGGACAATCAGCGAGGCCACCATGATGGCAATGAAGGCCCATACCGAGCTGTTGCTCTTGCGCGGCGGTGCAGGCGGATAAGGACTTCCCGGCGGAACATCAGCACGTCGTGTTCCGCATACAGGACAAACCAGCTCATCATTCTGGAACTGGTGTCCGCAATGTGTACAAAAGGCTTGTAGCATAACGATGCGGGGCTGCGCCCCTTTGATGATTGATAAATGACGGCTGTCGTGCCGCCGTTATACATTATTCTATTATATGTGGCCGCAAATATACAAATTATTGCTGACTTGACAAAGTTATTTCCCATCTTTCCTTCTTTTTCTTGCCTTTATGCACAGCTACGGTGAGTCTTAGCCACTAACGAACACGGACTATCCTTGCCAACAGAGGCCGAGATGTCGCTTTTTTCTATACAAATGTTAAAAAACATCACGCACGGAAAAATATTTACGAAATAATTTGGTTTATAATATAAACTTCTCTATCTTTGCAACGTGAACCGGACACAATGGGTAAAATCCGGGCTTTCTGCAGGAGTCTGGACGCGCCCAAAGAGTAGTTAATCAAACGTGGAACATCTTTAAAAAGAAACAACAATGGAAGAAATGAACAATATGACTGCCGAGCGCAGTCTGGAAATCATCACCGAGCAGATAGAGCAAAGCCGTCGCACGGTATCAAAGCGCACAGGACAGTCGCTCTTCGTCTCAGGACTCTGCACGATGGGCATGGCCATCGTCGTAGCCATCGTCAACTTGTTGCTCATCAATGCAGGTTTCACTCCCTTAGCCCATCTGCTGTGGTTCGTGCTGCCCGTCATCATCTGGCTGGCTCTGCGCAACGTCAATAGGCGAAGCGAGCCTGCCCCGATGACGCTCATCGGCTCGCTCGTAGGAAAGACTTGGTGGACATTTGCGGTCTTCGTACTCGGATTCTTTCTGACGGCTCTTCTGTGGAACAAAATCCTGATAGCATCAGTTTCAGACCCATCGGCCTACCTTTCGCATCGTGTAAACATCACGCCCATCATCATCCTGCTGATGGGTATGGCAGTCACCATGACCGGACACATCCTGAAAAGCAAGTGGCTGGTGTGGTTCGGCATCATTGCGGGCCTGCTGGTTTCCGTAGGCGACTACGCAAGCTTCGGCTCAATGCTTCTTGCGCGAATGGGAGCCTCTGTCATGACCGTCGGCCAAGCACAGTTCCTGTTCCCCTGCATGTCTGTCTTCCTCTTTGCACTCGTCGGCCTGATGCTCCCAGGCCTGATGCTCAAGAAACAACAATAGCCCAT
>JAEEGF010825278.1_pt1 | contig 15868 bp, 11 predicted proteins | sample 9134171 | NCBI WGS metagenome assembly JAEEGF01 (sample SAMN16246542, study PRJNA631951) | gut metagenome | biome: gut microbiome; feature: rumen; material: AP-attached | host: Bos | place: Iran: Karaj | collected 2018-10
CAGAGGACGCAAAGAAAGCCGCTGAAGAGGCAAAGGCAGCAGAGGACGCAAAGAAAGCCGCTGAAGAGGCAAAGGCAGCAGAGGACGCAAAGAAAGCCGCAGAAGAAGCAAAGGCAGCAGAAGAAGCAGAGGCAACAAATAATGCTGAGGAAGAAGCTACAAATAAGAATGAGAGCATGGTTATAACTGTAATTTCAGACACAAACAACACAGAATCTTCAGATTCAGAAGAAACTTCTGATGACACAACTTCAGATGATTCAACAGCTGTGGCTACAGAAACAACAAATGCTATAGCAAGTGCTTCAAATATCGTTGCAGCTGATCTACCAGAGGTACTCGGTGCTACAAGACCTGTAGCTTCAACAACTGCTACAACAGATGCTATGGCAACAATTACTACTGCAAAGTCTGCATCAGAAGCAGCCAAGGCTATCACAAAGGCAGCAGCTGCTAAAGAAGCTGAAGTAAACGATGCAGCAGCTAATACAGATAGTGATTCAAAGTCAGAAACAAATGAAGCAGTAAAAGATGAAGCATCAAATGAAACAAAGGATGTTTCAGAAGAAAATGTAAATGCAGAGATAACAACAATCGCTGATGAGGATACAGCAAAAGCAGCTACTCCAATTGAAGAGCAGAAGAGCTTCCCATACTGGCTCATTGTAATTCTTGCCGCTGCTGCAGGAATCTCAGTAGAGGAATACATCAGAAGAAAGAACATCAAAGTTAAGGCAGAAAACAGAAAAGACAACAAGTAATTCCTCTTCATAAACAAGCTTTTATCTCACAAATACACATAGATTTTGAAAAGGCGAGTCCCAATCGTGGGCTCGCCTTTTCTGCCTTATTGTTGTCCTTGTATTTTATAAGATGTACAATATTAAGTAGAGTATATGACATGAAGACGTACACTTGAACTTGAAAATATAAAGTATAGGGGGATATAATGGCGAATTCGGAGGAGAAGGCTGGTAACAGCTTTATGCTAAAAATCTGTGCTTTTATAGTTGATAAGCGCAATCTTTTCTTTCTTATTTACGCAATTCTGTGTATCTTTTCCGTTATAGCAAGAGGATGGGTTGGAGTTGAAAACCAGCTGTCAGAGTATTTGCCTGAAACTTCTGAGACCAGACAAGGTCTGGATCTTATGGAAGCGCAGTTTACAACCTTTGGCTCGGTTAAAGTTATGGTTGCCAATATTTCTTATGACCAGGCTCTTTTTATTCAAAAGGATCTGGAGAATATTGAGGGTGTTTTTTCTGCTGAGGTGGATGATTCTGATAAGCATTACAATAACGGCTCGGCACTTTTTAATATAACCTTTGACTATGACGAGAAGGATAGTAAATGTTTAGAACTACTTGGTCAGGTAAAAGAATACTTTGCACCTTACGATTGCTATATATCAACGACATTAGGAGATACACAATCTGAGCTTATTGCAAATGAAATGAATGTTATCTCAGTGATAGTAGTTATAGTAGTTGTCGCGGTTCTTATATTGACATCACAGGCATATGCCGAGGTTCCTATACTTCTTCTTACATTTGGAAGTGCAGCACTGGTCCAGCTTGGAACAAATTTTCTTCTTGGAACGATTTCTTTTGTATCAAATTCTGTAACTATAGTCTTGCAGTTGGCGTTATCTGTTGACTACGCTGTTATCTTCCTTAACAGATACAAGGAAGAACATGTGCAGTTGCCTGCCAGAGAAGCTTGTGTTATAGCACTTTCCAAATCAATTCCTGAGATATGTGGAAGTTCGCTTACTACAATAGGCGGACTTGTTGCCATGCTTTTCATGCAGTTTGGAATAGGCTCTGATATGGGAATTGTTCTGATTAAGGCAATTCTTCTTAGCCTATTGTCAGTTTTTCTTCTTATGCCCGGAATCATCATGCTTTTCTCAGAACTTATGGAAAAGACTAAGCACAAGAACTTCATTCCTCAGATACCATTTGTTGGTAAATTTGCATTCAAGACAAGATACATAATCGCACCTGCATTTGTTGTGACAATAATTGTCGCGAACAGATTGTCAGCAAAAACACCATATGTTTACGGATATTCACAGATTACACCGCCACTTACCAACGAAGTTCAGATTGCACAGAACATGCAGGATGACAACTTCAGGTCAGACAACATGGTTGCTCTTGTTTTTCCTGCGGATGACTATGATACTGAGAAAAAACTTATCGAAGACCTTTTGACTGACGAAAATGTAGCCTCCATAACAGGCCTTGCAAATACTGAAGCACTAAATGGCTATACCCTTACTGAAAAACTCACACCGAGACAGTTTTCTGAGCTTCTAAACCTTGATTATGAGGTGGCGGAACTGATTTATACAGCATATGCTGTTAATGATGAAGACTATGCCAAGGTTGTCAATGGCCTTGCCAATTACAAGGTTCCTCTTATAGACATGTTTATGTTTGTATACAAAGAGGTGGATGAAGGTTATGTAACATTAAGCGACGAGCTGATGGAAAAGCTAAAAGATGCCGACAAAATGATGAATTTTGCAAAAAAGCAGCTTAGAGGAGAGGAGTATTCCAGAATACTTGTTTATCTGACACTTCCTCAGGAATCAGAAGAAACCTTCGCTTTTATTCAAAAAATGCATACATACGCAGAAAAATATTATGACAAAGACAAAATTTTTGTTGTAGGTGAATCTGTCAGCCAGTATGACCTGAAAAAATGTTTTGCTAGAGACAATACTGTGACCAGCGTTATTTCAATTCTTGCCGTACTTGTGGTTCTTCTTTTCACATTTAAGTCAGCAGGAATGCCGGTACTTCTTATTGCAGTTATCCAGGGCTGTATCTGGATCAATTTCTCTTTTCCTGCCATTGAGCACGATAACCTTTTCTTTCTGGGATATCTGATAGTAAGTTCAATTCAGATGGGTGCCAATATCGACTATGCCATTGTTATTGCCGGAAGATATACTGAGCTTCGCTCAACAATGGGCAAAAGAGATGCAATCATCGATACGATGAATTTATCTTTCCCAACTATCATAACCTCGGGAACAATGCTTGCTGTTGCGGGAACACTTATCGGTAATATGACATCCGACTGTGCAATTTACGGCATTGGAAAGTGCCTTGGAAGGGGAACAATTATTTCCATCCTGATAACTATGTTTGTTCTGCCGCAGATTCTTTTGGTGGGAGATAAGATCATTGAGCTTACTGCATTTGTCATGAATGTTCCGCTTCAGACCAAACAAAGAGTCGGAACTATGCGTATTGACGGTGCTATAAGAGGTCATATAGACGGCAACATAGTTGGTGTTATTCATGGTGTTGTAAAAGGAAATGTAAGCGCGTATATCGACAACGGTAACGTGACAATGATGGATGATGAGTCTTTTGACTCAGCTACTGCAACAGAATTTTATTACACAGAAGGGGAGGAGAACTGATATGAAAAAGAGATTATGTATTCTCCTTCTTGGAATTGTTTTTGCTACATCTCCGGCACTAACTGTATTTGCTGAAAATGAGGTAGTTGTTACAACAGCAGCGCAGCAGACAGCCCTTGATGAGGTAAAAGATAATGATGAAGACATCAAGGAAGAGATAGAAGCTGAAATAGCCGAAGAAATTGAAGAGATAACCATAAATTCTACAGAGGATTTCTTACAGTTTGCTGAAAATTGCAAATTTGATACCTGGTCTGTAAATAAAAAGGTAGTGCTGACAAGCAACATTTCACTTTTAGGAACCGGATTTGAAGGAATCCCTACTTTTGGTGGAATATTTGATGGTCAGGGGCACATTATCGGAGAACTGAATATTGATGATGACAGGTCTTTTGCAGGTTTGTTTGTTAATGTTCAAAGAAGTGCTGTCATAAGCAATCTTACAGTGAAAGGAACAATTATTCCTAAGGGCGAACATATTGTATTTGGCGGAATAGCTGCAAATAACAGTGGTATGATACAAAACTGTAAATTTGAAGGAGTTATCACTGCTAACGATTATGTTGGGGGAATAGCAGGTAAAAACGAACTTTCAGGAGATATCAGAAGCTGTACGTCTAAAGGGTATATCTACGGTACTCATTTTGTAGGTGGAATAGCAGGTGAAAATAAAGGAAATATATTCAATTGTACAAATGAAGCACTGGTTAATACCACCAATACAGACACTCAGATAACCATTGATTCTATGGGAACCCTTAATAAGGTGATATCCCTTATTAAGAATGCCAAAAACACAAAGGATGATGCAAATGCCGATGTTACAGCAACTGATATCGGAGGAATAGCAGGACAATCTATCGGTATTATTTCAAGATGTTTAAATGAAGGTAATGTTGGCTACGAGCACGTTGGATACAACATAGGCGGTATAGCCGGAAGGCAGTCAGGATATATCTACAAATGTACCAATAATGCCAAGATTCTCGGAAGAAAAGATGTAGGCGGAATTGTTGGTCAGGCGGAGCCATATCTGACTGTGGACCTTAGTTCGGATATTGCTTATCAGCTTACAGAAGCCATAGGAAAGCTCCACGACATAGTTACTGCAACACTTAATGACACTAAGAATCAATCAAATACTATCACTAACAGACTTTCTGCTATTCAGCAGTTCACGGATGGCGCAATCAAAGACGCCAAGTATATTGCTACCGGTACAGTTGATTATGCTAATGGAGTTTCATCTGCTGCAACCCAGGCATTCTCAAGAATAGATTATGTCATGGACGAAGCCTCCAAAAAGGATGGAGTACTGGATAAGGCAACAAGTGCTTTTGACAATGTCGGAGATTCTGCGACAAGTATGCTTAATACGGTAAAAGACCTTAATCTTGAATCCTACATGTCTGAAGCAGATAAAGCAAAATATAATGAGGGCAAAGAAGAAATCGAAACGGCAACAGCTACCTATACAGAACTATATGCTAAGGCAGCCAGAGCATTTTATAACAAATATATTGATGAGACAAAGTGGGAATTTGAAGAAACATCCGACCTTTCTTTTACAGGAGTTTTTGGAGAAGATACTTCAACAGTTGATAAAATAATTGAGTCTTACAATGTATCCGGTTCATGGCAACATGCTGATGAGACAATATTCCCGGGACAGGCTGAAGGAGACCAGAAACTGGCAGAGGAAGCTGCTGTTTTTTCTGAACAGAATGCAATAATCTATGCGGATGAAAAGTATCTGGAGGTATATCCCGGACATACATATTCAGGGGATATGGCAGACGGAACCGCTAAAATGACAGAAGCTGTAGAACCGTATATCAGTACTATGGCAGATAATACCAGGTCTGACGCCATTAAAGCAATGCAATCACTTGATGAAGCTGCGGATGATCTTACTGGTGCAGCAGAAAGCACCAAAAAGATAGTAAAAGATGTTGCAGGGATGGATAGCATATCATTTCCGCAGTTCAGCGCTGAGTACAGGCAGCATACGGCATCTTTTGTCGACAATATGCAGGGAATGAATGACAACTTTGGTTTGTTAAATTCTGAAATGAATAATGCAACCGGAGTAATTGTCGATGACCTGCAGGCTATGAACGACCAGTTCAATACAATAATGCTTCTTTTTACCGATGCGGTTGATGGTGTACTGGAAATGGATTACACTCAAAACTTTGAAGATATTTCTTATGAAGAAGCTAAGGATTGTACAGATGCGACGATTGATGACTGCACCAATTATGGGCTGGTAGAAGGAGATATCGATACCTCCGGAATTGCCGGAACAATGGCGATTGAATATGATTTTGACAGGGAGAGCGACGCAACAGGAATAAAGGACGCAAGGCTCAATACATCATATATAACCAAATGTGTTCTGAGGAATAACAGTAATTACAGTGATATTACAGGTGAAAAGAACTATGTTGGTGGTATATGTGGTCTTCAGGAGATGGGAATAATCCTGCAATGTGCTAATCTGGGAAATCTTAAGGCTAATAACGGCGATTATGTCGGCGGAATCTGCGGAAAGTCACTTTCCTGCATTATAGATTCCCATTCAAGAGGAATACTTTCAGCTACATCCTATGTTGGAGGAATTGCCGGAGAGGGAACGAATATAAAGGATTGCACATCACTTGTAAAAATCCAGGATACAGATTCTTTCTACGGAGCAGTTGCTGGGCAGGTAAGTGATGACGGTACAGTCAGGAATAACTTTTTTATAAGTGATGAGCTTGCCGGTATCGACAGATCAAGTTATTCGCTAAAAGCAGAACCTGTAGAATACAATGAAGAGAATTTGCCCCACGACTTTAAAACAGTTGCAATTTCTTTTGTCCTGGAGGATGAAGATGGACAAAAGTTTATAAAGAAGGTAAATAAAAACTTTAATTCATCCTTAAATGAAGATGAATATCCCAAAGTTGATAAGAAGGATGGATATTATGTTCTGTGGGACAAAACACAGATTGATAATCTTAGAACTGATGAGATCATAACTGCCAAGTATATAAAATACAGGACGACAATAGCAGAAAAAACAGAGTTAAAGGATGAATTTTATCAGGGAGAAATTCTTGTTGACGGACATTTTAAGGAAGACGAGTATCTTACTGTAATTCATGACAAAAAATATGACGTTGGAAAGTATGAAAATTTAAAATCCATAAAAGATTTTAATGAATATGAAACGCTTACAGTTTCTGTTCCTGACGATGGCAGAGATGTTCATAGTGTAAGAATCAGACCAAGTAAGGAAGCTAAGGAAGCTTTCGAGGATTACGATGTTTATATTGTAAAAGACGGCAACAGAGAAGTTTTGGAAAAGACAGGTACAATGGGCGATTATTACACATATGACATAGCCGGCAATGAATTTGTGCTTGATATTAAATTTAAGGGAGCAGACAAGAAAATATATATAGCGATTATTGTTGGAGTAGCAGTTATTCTTATACTTATTACTCTGAATGTAATAATTGCCATATTGATAAGGCGTCACGGCGGTAAGCTTCCGGGAATTTTTAAGAAAGCAGCCAAGAATGTGTCAGAAAAGATTGAAAGTAAAGAGCAAATTTTCTATGATGACAGTAAAGATATTAATAAAGATAAATAATTTATAAAAACTATTGCCCCCGTGGTTTAATTGCGCGATAATTAGTGTATTGTAAAGCTACGGGGGCTACAATTATGAAGGAATTATTGAACGAAATTCTTATGGAAGACAAAACTTTAATTCACTTCCCGTTTGGCAATGGGTTTTTTGATATCTATAAATCCGTTGTTATTTCGTGGGTGATTATTGCGTTTGTCTTTATTTTTATTCTGATAATGACAAGGGATATGAAGATACATAATATCTCCAAACGACAAGCTGCCGTTGAATCCTTTGTTGTATGGATCAGAGGCGTTACAATCGGAATGCTCGGAGAAGAAGGAGAGCGCTATGCAGATTACATAGCAACGGTTCTAATTTTCCTTGCATGTTCCAATATGGTAGGACTTTTCGGACTTACCCCGCCGACTATGGATCTGACAGTAACCATAGCATTATCCCTGATGAGTATCATTCTCGTTGAGGCAGCGGGCTTTAGGGCGAAAGGTGCCAAAAAGTGGGTTAAAGGCTTTGCAGAACCAATGCCGGTCATTGCTCCTATGAATGTTCTTGAATTGGTGATCAGGCCACTTTCACTGTGCATGCGACTATTCGGAAACATCCTTGGCGCAACAGTTATCATGGAGCTTATCAAATTCGTAGTTCCTGTAATCCTGCCGGCCCTTCTAAGCCTATACTTCGACCTCTTCGACGGCTGCATCCAGGCCTATGTATTCGTCTTCCTCACTTCTTTGTACATCAAAGAAGCCGTAGAATAAAAAACTATAAAAAAGTCATCAAATAGAAGAAAAGAATTTTTTATTTAGTAATCATGTTTATTCAATGCCATTGGCATTAGTGAAGATTAGCATTTGAGAATTGATTAGGCCATTGATGGGGCCTTTGAGCACGTCGGTACTATGTCATGTTTTTTATGACATTAGTATCCGTTACGTGCGAAATGGAGCGAAAGCGTCCCCGAAAGGACTAACAATTCGAAAATGCGTTCCCACAAAACTAAGGAGGTTAAAAATGAGTTTAACAGCGATTGGAGCAGCTATTGCTGCATTTACAGGAATTGGTGCAGGTATCGGTATCGGACTTGCAACAGCAAAGGCTACAGATGCAGTAGCACGTCAGCCTGAGGCTGATGGCAAAATCATGAAGCTCTTGCTTCTCGGTTGCGCTCTTGCAGAGGCAACAGCTATTTACGGCTTCGTAGTAGCTATCATGATCATTCTTTTCTCATAAGAGAAGGGTACTATTTTGATGAATAAAGGGGATAAAAAGTGTTAACAACCAGCATTGTAAACATAGCATGTACTATATTTAATCTTCTTATTCTCTACTTCCTTTTCAAAAAGTTTCTTTTTGGAAGGGTTGATGCGGTACTCATGCAGAGAAGAGAAGAGGTAGAGACTGCCACTAAGGCTGCTGATGATGCGACCAAGTCAGCTATTGCTACAAAAAGAGAGTATGAAAAAAAGATTGAACTTGCGGATGAGGAAAAAGAGCAGATTTTAGCTGACATTAAAAAACAGGGGTATGAAGAGTACGATCGCATCATAAATGAAGCTAAAAGAAAAGGTGAGCAGATACTTGTTGAAGCCAAGCACAACGCAGAAGTTGAGAATGAGCGTGCAAAAGAAGTTTATGCAGCACAGCTCTCTGACATGGTTGTGGATGCAGCTTCTAAAATTGCTGCAACAAGGCACAGCAAGGAAGATGATTTGGAACTATATGAGAAATTTATAAGTGAAGCTGGAGCAAATAATGAGTGAAACTTTAAAAGCAAAGCTGCGCTATGCTAATACGGCTCCAAATCCGGAGCAGATAGAAAAGATCAAAGCTCTTTTGAAAAAGAAATTTGAAACTGATGCTATCGAATTTGAAGTAGTACAAGATACTTCAATCGGCGGTGGTTTCATTGTTTCCTGCAAGAACTTTGAGTACGACTGGTCTGATGCCGGAAGAGCTAAACAGCTTCGTGCAGAACTTAACAATCTCAGCCGTAAATCAGGTGACCACAATACTGGCAAGATTATTTCAATGCTCAGTAATAAGGTGGTTGATTTTAACTTGTCCGTAGAGGACAAAGAAGTAGGAAGCGTAACATGGGTTGGTGACGGTATCGCCAATATCGATGGTATAGAGCATGCTTTCTATGGTGAGATCATTGAATTTGAAGATGGCACAAGGGGAATGGCACAGGATATCAGAAGTGACCATATCGGATGCATTCTCTTTGGAAATGATACAGGTATCAGGCAGGGGACAAGAGCCGTAAGAACCTATAAGGAAGCTGGTATTCCTGTAGGCGAAGCTTTTGTAGGAAGAGTAATTGATGCTCTTGGAGCGCCTGTTGACGGACTTGGCGATATCAAGGAATCCGGCTACAGACCTGTTGAACAGCCTGCACCCGGCATCATTGAAAGGCAATCTGTTAATGAGCCTATGGAAACAGGTATTTTGTCGATTGATACCATGTTCCCGATAGGAAGAGGACAACGTGAGCTTATTATCGGAGACAGACAGACCGGTAAGACTTCAATTGCCCTTGATACTATCATAAATCAGAAAGGCAAAGACGTTATCTGTATTTATGTTGCCATAGGTCAGAAAGCATCAACGGTTGCCAAGATTGTTCAGACTTTGAAAAAAACCGGTGCTATGGATTATTCGATTGTTGTCAGTTCAACAGCATCTGATTCAGCACCGCTTCAGTATATTGCCCCTTATTCAGGGACAGCTATGGCAGAGTTCTTCTTACATCAGGGTAAAGATGTTCTTATCGTATATGATGATCTTTCCAAGCATGCGGTTGCCTACAGAGCAATATCGCTTCTTCTTGAGAGATCACCCGGAAGAGAAGCTTACCCCGGCGATGTATTTTACCTTCATTCAAGACTGCTTGAAAGGTCATGTAAACTCTCATCAGAGCTTGGAGGCGGTTCTATAACTGCACTTCCTATAATAGAGACTATGGCAGGGGATGTATCAGCATATATTCCTACCAATGTTATTTCTATTACTGATGGTCAGATTTTCCTTGAAAGTGACTTGTTCTTTGAAGGTATGAGACCTGCTGTTAACGTTGGTCTTTCCGTATCCCGTGTAGGTAGTGCGGCTCAGACCAAAGCTATGAAAAAATCTGCAGGAAGCATAAGAGTAGACCTGGCTCAGTACAGAGAAATGGCTGTATTTACACAGTTCAGCTCAGACCTTGATGAGACTACCAAGAATCAGCTCCGTCACGGAAGTGTTCTTATGGAGCTTCTTAAGCAGCCTCTTGAACATCCGCTTCCTATGCATGAGCAGGTTATTATCCTGTTAGCAGCTAATGCCGGAAGACTTGATCTTGTACCTGTCAAAAAAGTAAGAGAATACAAGGAAAGACTCCTTAACTATTTCAATACCGAGCAGGGAGAAATCTGCGAAGAACTTGAAAAGGGCGGAGAGCTTTCTGAACAGATAAAGAAAAAGATTTTGGACAGTGTTGATTTATTTAATGATATTGAGAATAAACAGCTCAAGGAAGAAATAGAGATAGCTCATGGCAACAATTAAGGAAATAAGGGATCGAATTGATTCGGTCAATGATACCCGAAAAATTACAAATGCTATGTACCTCATCTCATCGACCAAGCTTCGAAAAGCAAAGAAAATGCTCACGGATACAGAGCCGTTTTTCTTTTCGACGCAGGCGATGATTTCTCGAATTGTAAGACATCTCCCTGAGGGTGTTGAAAATATCTTTTTGGAGACAAGAGCAGATATTCCTGAAAAGGATAGAAGAAAAGGCTACGTCATCTTTACTGATGATAAAGGTCTTGCGGGTGCTTACAATCACAATGTTTTGAAGCTTGCTGAAGAGCATATCGAAGCAGATGGGGATAATTGGAAGCTCTTTGTTATTGGAGAGGTCGGAAGATTCCACTTTTTGTCCAAGAACATGAGTATTGAGGAGTCTTTTATGTTCACTTCTCAAAACCCTACGCTTCACAGAGCCAGAAAGATTGCTGCTGAAATATTGGATTACTACTATGAGAGAAAGCTTGATGAGTTCTATGTAGTATATACAACTGTTCACGGTAATGTCTGTGAGACAAAGTTTGAAAAGCTTCTTCCTTTGGAAATTATCACAGATATCAAAAGAGAAAAGCTTCCACCCGGAATAATGAGAGAAGAGTTCCTGATGGAACCCAGTCCTTCGGCAATCCTTGATAATATTGTTCCGAATTATATTACGGGATTTATCTATGGAGCGTTGGTTGAAGCTTTCTGTAGTGTACAGAGTGCGCGTATGATGGCGATGGATTCTGCCAACAAGAACGCTGAAAAGATGATAGAAAATCTGCAGCGTACCTATAACAGGCAGAGACAGGCACTGATTACTCAGGAAATTACTGAGGTAGTAAGTGGTGCCAAAGCACTTAAGCGTAGCAAAGAAGCAAAAAATAAAGGAGCAAACCTTGAAAAACGGTAAAATATTGCAGGTTATGGGACCTGTTGTAGACGTAAAATTTGAAGATAATGATCTTCCATACATTAGTGATGCGCTTGTTGTCTATGTAGAAGATAAAAAACGTGTCATGGAAGTATCACAGCATATCGGAGAGGATACAGTCCGTTGTATCATGCTTTCTCAGAGTGAGGGACTGTGCAAGGATATGGAGGTTTATCCTACAGGAGGACCTATAAGTGTTCCTGTTGGTGAAAAGGTGCTTGGAAGACTTTTTAATGTACTCGGAGAGCCTATCGATCACAAGGGTGATATAGAGGGCGAAGAGAACTGGCAGATTCACAGAGAACCTCCAAGACTCGTTGACCAGAGTCCTGTTGTAGAAGTTCTTGAAACAGGAATTAAGGTCATAGATCTTTTGGCTCCCTATGCTAAGGGCGGAAAGATTGGTCTTTTCGGTGGTGCAGGTGTTGGTAAAACCGTTCTTATTCAGGAACTTATTCAGAATATTGCGACTGAGCACGGCGGATATTCTATATTTACCGGAGTAGGAGAGCGTTCAAGAGAAGGTAATGACCTTTGGTCTGAAATGAGTGAATCCGGAGTTATCAGTAAGACAGCTCTTGTTTTCGGACAGATGAATGAGCCACCCGGAGCACGTATGCGTGTTGCCGAGACAGGTCTTACAATGGCTGAGTATTTCCGTGATGTTAAGCATCAGGACGTTTTGCTTTTCATTGATAATATCTTCAGATTTGTACAGGCGGGTTCAGAGGTTTCAGCGCTCTTAGGAAGAATGCCTTCTGCCGTTGGTTATCAGCCTACACTAGCTACTGACCTCGGAACACTTCAAGAGAGAATTACTTCAACAAGATTTGGTTCTGTTACTTCCGTACAGGCCGTATATGTACCTGCGGATGACCTTACAGACCCGGCTCCTGCAACAACCTTTGCTCATTTGGATGCTACAACGGTTCTTTCTCGTAAGATTGTTGAACAGGGTATTTACCCTGCTGTTGATCCATTGGAATCCTCCAGCAGAATCCTTGAAGAGGATATTGTTGGAAAAGAGCATTATGAGACTGCACTTCGTGTTCAGGAAATATTGCAGAAATATAAAGAACTTCAGGATATTATTGCTATTCTTGGTATGGAAGAGCTTGGTGATGAAGATAAGCTTACTGTTTACAGAGCACGTAAGATTCAGAGATTCCTGTCGCAGCCATTCCATGTAGCTGAGCAGTTTACCGGAATTCCCGGCAAATATGTTCCTCTTGCAGAGACCGTTAAAGGCTTTAAGGCTATCATTGACGGTGAGATGGACAAGTATCCCGAAGCAGCATTCTTTAATGTTGGCACTATAGATGAAGTTATAGAAAAAGCTAAGCAGATAGAGGCGTAAGTATGAGTGGTGAAAAGGCGGCGACCTTTGGACTTCAGGTCATATCTGTAAACGGAATATTCTATGATGACAAGGCTGAAGAGATAATCCTTCCCTGTGAGGACGGCGAACTTGCGGTTCTCGCCGGACATGAGGAGATGATCCTTGCTCTTTCTGATGGCGTAATAAGAATTAAAAAGCCCGGCGGAGAGTGGATTGTAGGAATAGTTAGTCTTGGGTCTGTACAGGTGGCCAATAATAGATGTATAGTAATAGTTAATACGGTTGAGAAACCTGAGGATATTGATAAGAGGAGAGCTCAGGAGGCTTATGAGTTTGCTATGGAGCACCTGAGACAGAAGCAGTCCATAAAAGAGTTCAAGAAGTCCCAGGCAGGACTTGCCAGAGCCCTTACAAGACTCCAGGCTGTTTCCAAATACAAAGATTAAGTGGGGAATTATTTATGAAAAAGACAGCTCTTTTGCTGATACCTGTTTGGGGGATATTATTGACAGGGTGCAGCAGCCAGAGTAGTGAAGAGCTAGAAAGTTACAAGAAGAGCATGACGGTATTTTACGATGCTCTTTCTGATTATAATGAGGCAATAAACAACATTGATCCAAACGCGGAGGATGCCAAATCTCAGCTTTTAGGTTATCTCGATGAGATGAATGAAACCTACAAGACAATGTCTTTAGTAGAAATACCGGAAGAGTTTTCCGGTATTTCTGAAATTTCTGTAGAGGCGGCAGATTATCTGCAGATGGCTGATGAGTTCTATCATCAGGCATATGACAATGATTTTGATGAAGAAAGTGAGTCCCTGGCAAGTCAGTATTACCAGAGAGCGAATAATAGAGCCTTTGTTATGTTACAGGTACTTCATGGGGAAGTTCCATCAGGAGAAGGAGTTACTGTAACAACACAGGATACATATCAGTTTTCTACTGTTGGGACGAGTTCAGACGAATAATGAATACCTTTATTTACCTAGTTAAATTTTTGGCATCTATGAGTGTTATCACCATACATACCAGATTTCCCGGGACTATCGGCATTATGATAGACGCTATCAGCAGATGTGCCTGTCCTTTCTTTTTTGCAGTTTCAGGAAGATTTCTTATTCCTTATACCATGAGAGAAACCGCTGATATAAGGAAGAGAGTTTCACATTCACTAAATAAAATTCTCAAAACTACCGGAATGGTTTACACAATCTATCTTGTGTATTCCATTATTTTTCATCTAAAAAACGAGATAAGTCTGAAAGAGTGGTTTACGTCCAAATTTAACTTATCAGAAGCAAGGTGGTTTTTCTTATTTAATTCAGGAAAATTTATATATGACGGTTCATATACCTTTGACCATATGTGGTATCTGTTTGCGCTTATATATGTGCTTTTTTTGATATATATTTTTGCGCCGGTTCTAAGGAAATGGTACAAAGCTTTGGTGGTAATACTGCTTGGAGGATTGTATTTTGGAGAGATACTTCAGACATATTATCCCATAAGACCATTTGATATTAGTATTACAACATGGTATGTTTTAAGAAACTGGCTGTTTGTCGGACTTCCATTTATGCTTATAGGAATCTGGTTTTCAGACTATGTTGGCGCGTTAAAAGAGAAACTGGGAGAAGATGGCTTTGCTGATTACAGCAGAAAATGGCGCATTCCTGCAGCTGTTTTACTTGTTATCGGAATGCTTTCAAGCTGCGCGGAATTTATGATTCTTGGAAAAAAAGAGTGCCCATTCGGATCTCTTTTGATGGTGCTTGGAATACTGTTTCTTTCAGAAGCGGGCATAAACGGCGGAAAATATTTATGGAAAATAGGAAAAGAAGGCTCTGCAAATATTTACTATTTCCATGTATTAATGATAAGTTTAGTAGATCAGCTATCATATTATGGCGTTCTTCCTGATATATCGATGGCAGCAAAGCCAATAGTGATAATGATGTTTTGCTTGATTTTTATCTGGTTTATTCCCAAAGTAATTTCACAGAATTTGCTAAACAAAAGCATTACAGAAAGATGAATAAGGTATGAATAGAAAAGAGTTTTTGGAGAGATTTAAGAATAAAATTGCGTTCCTTGATGGGGCAACAGGAACCAATCTGATGAAGGCAGGAATGCCTGCAGGCGTGTGTCCTGAAAAATGGATTTTGGAGCATAAGGACGTAATGCTTAAGCTCCAGAAGGAATATGTAGATGCAGGAGCGAATATTATCTATGCGCCGACTTTTACCGGAAACAGGATAAAGCTTGCGGATTATGGTCTTGCAGATAATATTGAGGAAATAAATACTGAGCTTGTTAAACTTGCCAAAGAAGCTGCTGGAGATAAAGCCCTTGTGGCAGGTGATATAACAATGACGGGAAGGCAGCTAAAGCCAATCGGAGACCTTGACTTTGAGGAGCTTATTGATACCTACAAGGAACAGATAAGCATTCTTGAAAAAGCGGGATGTGATCTTATTGTTGTAGAGACGATGATGAGTCTTCAGGAGTGCAGGGCGGCCCTGATAGCTGCCAAAGAGGTATCTGATCTCGCGGTGATAGTCACTCTTACCTTTGAGGCGGATGGAAGGACACTTTTCGGATCGGATCCTGAGGCAAGTGCCATTTGTCTCGAATCACTGGGAGCAGCAGCCGTAGGCGCTAACTGCGGAGCAGGACCTGACAGAATGGAGGACATTATCAGAAGGATAGCCTCTGTGACAGATATTCCGGTCATCGCCAAGCCAAACGCGGGTCTTCCAAAGGCAGGTCCTGACGGCGAGACCTATTACGATATGGACAAAGAGACATTTACAGATGAGATGAACAGGCTCATTCTGGCAGGGGCATCCATTATCGGAGGATGCTGCGGCACAGATCCCGAATTCATCAGACTGATCCATGACAGGTATGAGAACATAACTCCTGAAGATCTGAGGGATTCTGAGGCGCACAGCATTCGCAG
>JAEEGF010672180.1_pt1 | contig 15867 bp, 11 predicted proteins | sample 9134171 | NCBI WGS metagenome assembly JAEEGF01 (sample SAMN16246542, study PRJNA631951) | gut metagenome | biome: gut microbiome; feature: rumen; material: AP-attached | host: Bos | place: Iran: Karaj | collected 2018-10
GAAATTTCTGGCAATCTCAGCCAGCAACCTGGATGAGTTTTTCATGGTCAGGGTCGCTTCTTTGATAGACATGATAAACGCCGACTATAAGAAGCCGGACATCGCAGGAATGACGCCTACCGAGCAGCTGGACGCTGTACTGGAGAAGGTTCACAGATTCGTGGACAAGCAGTATGAAATCTTCAACAGGCAGCTGATCCCTGCGCTGCAGGAGAACCGTCTGGTATTTACAGACGGCAGCGATCTCTCGGAAAAAGACAAGAGGTATGTGGACAGATATTTCGATGAGTTTGTCTATCCTGTTCTCACGCCTATGGCTGTGGATTCTTCGAGACCGTTTCCTCTTATAAGGAATAAGACACTGAACATTGGCGCTCTCCTCAAGAAAAAGGAGGGCAAGGACGATGTGGACTTCGCCACGGTTCAGGTGCCTGACGTGCTTCCGAGAGTGTTTGAGATTCCCTGTGAGGACAACGGTATATGCCCAAGGAAGGTTATGCTTCTTGAGCAGATCATCAAGAGGAACATGTCCAAGCTGTTCCTGAATTACGATATTATTACCAGTGCTGCCTACAGGGTTGGAAGGAATGCCGACCTCTCCATAGACGAGGATGAAGCTGAGGATCTGTTAAAAGAGATCGAGAAACAGATAAAGCGTCGCCAGTGGGGACAGGCCATAAGGCTTGAAGTACCCAAGGGCACGGACAAAAAGCTTTTAAAATTCATCGCAGAAGAGCTGTCTGTTGAGGACAATGAGATATATACGATAGATGGACCGCTGGACCTGACTGTACTTATGAAGATGTTCAAACTTGAGGGCTTTGAAAACCTCAAGGAGCACAGCTATCTGCCTCCTCAGCCGGTACCGGAGTTTGAGGGCGGAGACAGCATCTTTGATGTGATAAGCAGGGGAGATGTGCTGATGCATCATCCCTACCAGACCTTCGAGAATGTTGTTAAGTTTGTCGAGTCTGCAGCTGTGGATCCTAACGTACTTGCCATCAAGCAGACACTCTACAGGGTCAGCGGAAATTCACCCATCATTGCAGCCCTTGCCAAGGCGGCAGACAACGGCAAGCAGGTTACTGTTCTTGTGGAGCTTAAGGCAAGGTTCGATGAGGAGAACAACATCGTCTGGGCAAAGATGCTTGAGAAAGCAGGCTGCCATGTTATCTACGGACTGGTGGGACTTAAGACTCACTGCAAGATTACTCTGGTAGTAAGAAGGCAGGAGGACGGCATCATGAGATACGTTCACCTGGGAACCGGAAACTACAACGATTCAACAGCAAAGCAGTATACGGATGTAGGTCTTTTTACCTGCGCTCCATCTATTGGTGAGGATGCAACTGCCGTATTCAATATGCTGTCAGGCTATTCAGAGCCTCTTGGATGGAATAAGCTGTCGGTGGCGCCTCTGTGGCTCAAGGACAGGATCATCGATCTTATCAGGAGAGAAGCCGAGCACGCAAGGGCAGGTGAGAGCGCCAGGATAATTGCCAAGATGAACGCCATCTGCCACAAGGATGTGATCGCAGAACTCTACAAGGCCAGCTGCGCAGGCGTCAAGGTGGACCTCATCGTCCGTGGAATCTGCTGTCTCAGGGCAGGACTTCCGGGAGTCAGCGAGAACATCACTGTAAGGTCCATTGTCGGAAATTACCTGGAGCACAGCAGGATATTCTATTTTGAGAACGGCGGAAGTCCCGAGTACTACGCCAGCAGCGCGGACTGGATGCCAAGAAACCTTGAGAGGCGTGTGGAGATTCTTTTCCCTGTTGAAGACCCGAAACTTCGTGAGAAACTGTGGAACATCCTTGATCTTGAGCTGAAGGATACGGAGAAGGCTCACGTTATGAACAGCAAGGGCGAGTATGTGAAGAAGTCTCTTAAGGGGCTTGGAGACGGAGAGAGGATCAATTCACAGAAACTGTTCGGCGAAGAGGCTCTAAAGGCCGTTAAAAAGAAAGATACAGCGGGCAGCAGGGTCTTTATCCCGGAGATGAATCCTGACATTTCTGATAATACATTTTAGTCAGATATATACTGGAAATATTGAGGTGGAGTAATGAGATACGTACTTGCCTCCGGGTCACCAAGAAGGAGAGAGCTCCTTGCTAAGGTGGTACCGGATTTTGAGATAATACCGGCTGTTTCCGAGGAGGAAGCAACAAGCAGTGAGCCGGAAGAGATAGTGAAGGAACTTTCTTTTCAGAAAGCTTCCGAAATATTTTATAAACTTTTAACGGATGACGGGGACAGACTTGTTGTAATAGGCGCTGACACCGTTGTATCATATAATCATGAGGTACTCGGTAAGCCCCGGGACGAGGAGGATGCCGCCAGGATGGTAGGCATGCTCGCAGGGCAGGAGCACTGTGTTTATTCAGGAGTCACGTGTTTTTATCTGGACGAAGGAACGGTAAGGAATTTCTCTTTTACCGAATGCACTAAGGTCCGTGTCAACGACATGACTCGCGATGAGATCAAAAGCTACGCTCATAGCGGCGAACCCATGGACAAGGCAGGAGCCTATGGAATACAGGGGATGTTTGCTATTTACATAGGGGGTATCGAGGGAGACTACTACAATGTGGTGGGACTTCCAATCGCAAGATTATACCGGGAACTGAAAAACCATTCATTATTATAGAACCGGAGGTTTCTTATGCACGAATACGATGATGCAGTTCTAAGATGTTTTTTGGAGAATCAGGGACAGCTTTTCCCTGAGGATGTGGCAGAAAATATGGAGGAAGCAGAGGCCTTTCTTGAGGACTCCATGGCTGTGGTTGTAGACGGCATAGAGGAAGTTGAAGAGTATTTTGAGGAGACGGGCGTCGACACCGAGGGCGGAAATGTCCTTGACGCGGATGAAGTCTTTGATATTGGAGACGGAAGATATCTCATAGTTGAGGGATAACTGCCGGTGGAATGCGTCCTGTAAATGTGATATTGTAAGAGGGCTTAAGGAGCATATCTTTAAGCCCTTTAATTTTGTACATTTGGATTGGAGTTGAGATAATGGGAAAAAAGATTTTCTTTTTTGATCTGGATGGAACCCTTCTTACCACGGAAAAGAAGATTTCGCTTAAGACACTTGAGGCACTTAGAAAGTTCACGGATGCCGGGAACTATTTTGCGATAAATACAGGCAGGGCCATAGACAGCGCAAAGATGGTTTACAATGGACTGAACCTCGATTTTAATGGGAGCTTTCTGTGTGGGTCAAACGGGACGCAGATCTACAGCGTGGACGAGGACAGATATGTGTATAAGACAGGAGTGCCGCTGGAGCTGGTGCCAAAGATCCTTGATCTCTCTGAGGAATATGGAGTCCACTGTCACACTTATAATGAGGACCACATAGTATCGAGGCATGACAATGAATGCATGAAGTACTACAGGCGGGTGATCAAGACGCCGCTCCTCATCACGACAGATGTTCTGAAGGATGTTACAGAGCCGCCCTCAAAGCTTATATCCATAGAACTTCATGACCATGAGAAACAGGAGAGGTTCAGAATGGCCCTTCAGGAGATGGTGGGAGACAGGCTGACACTTCTTTATTCCAATCCGTATTATCTGGAGATATTCCCTTCTGAAGCAGGGAAGGGAAGCGTTGTTAAGAGACTGTCTGATTTCCTTGGAGTGGATATTAAGGACACTTATGCTGCAGGAGATGAGCAGAATGATATATCAATGATTCAGGCAGCAGGCTGCGGAATTGCAATGGTAAACGGCACGGATATTGTGAAGGAAGCCGCGGCTGTTATCACCACGCTGGATAACGACCATGATGGACTGGCGGAGTTTATACTGCGGGCCATCGATGAGTGACAGTTCAGAAAAGTTTGCTTTTTTCCTTTAATGTGTTAAACTGAAGTGAATTTATGAATTGAAATTTGATCAAAACGAGAGGAGATCTGTTATGAATATAGTATGTCTTGACCTTGAAGGCGTTCTGGTACCGGAGATATGGATCGCATTTTCCGAGGCCAGCGGAATCCCTGAACTTAAGAGGACCACAAGAGACGAACCCGACTACGACAAGCTCATGAAATGGAGGCTTGGCATATTGAAGGAGCATGGACTTGGCTTGAAAGAGATTCAGGAGACCATCGCTAAGATAGATCCGCTTCCCGGAGCCAAACAGTTCCTGGATGAACTGAGAAAAATCACGCAGGTCATAATCATAAGCGACACCTTTACACAGTTCGCAACTCCCCTTATGGAGAAACTCGGCTGGCCCACACTTTTCTGTAACACGCTTGAAGTGGCAGAGAGCGGAGAGATCACAGGTTTCAAAATGAGGATTGAAAACTCAAAGCTCACCACTGTAAAGGCTCTTCAGTCCATCGGATATGACACCATAGCAAGCGGTGACAGCTTTAATGACCTTGGCATGATCCAGGCCTCCAAGGCCGGCTTCCTGTTCCGTTCCACGGAGCAGATCAAAGCCGATCATCCCGAGCTTCCTGCATTTGAAGAGTTTGATGACCTTCTTAATGCAATCAAGGAAGCACTGTAAAAACGTCTCCATTGACTGGTAAGGCCGTCGGCAAGTATTTGCCGGCGGCCCGCCTGTTCATACGGAGAATTTTTCGCAGAATTCATTCATGGGAAGAGGTCTGGAGTAGTAGTAGCCCTGCAGGAAGTCGCAGCCGATGCTGCTCATCATACGGGCCATTCGCTCGTCCTCGATTCCTTCTGACGTGATTCCGAAGTTCATGTGCTTGAAAGCCTGTATCATGCTTGGAAGGATCTCGTCGGGATCTTTGTAGTAATCCCACACAACACTCATATCAAGCTTTACATTTATGAAGGAACATTTCTTTAACCTTGTAAGGTTGGAGTATCCGGTGCCGTAATCGTCAAGCACAAACTCGAAGCCCTTGCTCTGCATGTTCGATATCTGGCGGTAGAGGAAGTTCTCGTCGATCATGGACTCCTCTGTGATCTCCAGGTGGATCATATTGGGATTTACACCATATTTCTTAGTTATGGCATCATAGCGCTCTGCCAGGTCCGTCTTCATGAACTGGACAGGAGAGAGATTTACGTTGATCCACTCAAGTCCGAGAGCGTCCATATCGCACTCTTTAATGAACTTACATGTCTTTTCAAAAACCTGTTCTCCCAGCTGGTTGATGCGTCCGTTGGCTTCGGCTATATGTATAAAGGAGGCGGGAGGCAGCAGCTTTCCCTCCTCGTCACGTATTCTGCACAGGGCCTCGGCTCCTCTGACTACGCCGTTTTTAGCGTCAATCAGTGGCTGGAGGAAGACCTCGACCGCATCGTTGTCGACTGCTGCTTCCAGCAATCTCTTAATGGCGTTGGCGCCTTCGTTGTACTGCAGATCCTCGTCAGAGAGCACCATGACATTTCTGCCGGGATCTTTTTCTACGTTGTCAAAAGAAATAATGAGGAAATTGAGCAGTGCATCTGCAGACTGGACTCTCGGTCCCGGGTTAAAGTAGGTCATGCCAACATCCAGATACAGCTCCAGATTGTCCGCAGCCCAGGGCTTGTCAAACCTCTCCCTGATAGTCCGGGATATCTTTTCATAATCCATATCGGGACTTCCCAGCAGGATGAACCTTCCCTTTCTATAGTAGAAGGTGTTGACCTCCTTGAAGGTCTGGGTCAGGTAATTGCTTATAAGTATGATGCCTTCATCGATCTGTCGCCCGCCGTAGATGTCTCTCATCTCGTGGTAGTTCTTTACAATGACGCCAAGGATACCATGATGAAGTCTGCCGTTATTCTCATCGATATAATCCCTGAAGGCGGTTGCGTTGAATACTGAACCTCTTTCTTCCAGATAGAATTCCGGATTCTCCATTGCAAGATAGACTATAAGGATAGATATAAGGCAGAAGGTGTCCATCAGAAGAAGATGGGGCATCATCTTTCTTAGAATAATTCCGGTAAGAAGAGTTGTGTTTGCAAAGAAAACGGAGTAGAAATGTCTTCTCCTTCTTATGTTTTTTCCATACAGAAACAGTGTCCCGAAGGATAGTAAAAGGAAGTAACCGAATTCTACGTAGAGGATATTATACAAAGGCCCGCTGACGTAGCCATCTTCAGTGATGGAGAAGACAAGACCGGTCCAGGGGCTTGTGATTGCCAGAATACAAGAAATGATAAGCGGAATATTCAGGAGCATGAACCTGTGGATGTTCCTGGCTTTTGCAACTCTGCAACAGCTGGCCGTAAACAGGAAGAAGCTTGAACCTCTAAAATAAAAGGCCACAAAATACGCCGCATTCAGGATTTCCACCAGGATAGTCGGGAAGCTCTGATATTTGTTGTCTGTATAGCTGGATAAAATGTCAAGTAAAATAACCGCGGCCTCCACGATCAGCAGCATCAGGAAGAAGTAGTTCTTTCTGACAGACAGCCTGGGCAGCGAGAAATAGAACATTAGGATGATGATTATGATGAATAAGCTTGGTATGGCAAATCCAAATTGATACATAAAGCGTCCACCGTTTGGCTTTTTGTAATGCGCTTGTAATTATCTCAGTTATATTCATTGTCACATATCATTTTTTTATATTCAATTAAATAAGTATAAAGTTATTGGATATAGTTTATAAATGAAAACATTGCATTTTATTCCTCTTTAAAATATAATACGAAATGTTGTTAGGAGTAGATTTAAAGCAAAGGAAATTTCAGAGGTTTTACAATGATCAGTGCAAACAATGTAACACTTAGAGTCGGAAAAAAGGCTCTTTTTGAAGACGTAAATATCAAGTTCACCCCCGGAAACTGCTATGGAATCATAGGAGCCAACGGCGCAGGAAAGTCCACCTTTTTAAAGATACTGTCAGGACAGATCGAGACCACCAACGGCGATGTTGTCATCTCCGACGGCGAGAGACTCTCCTTCCTTGAGCAGGACCATTTCAAATATGATGAAGAAGTTGTTCTGGATGTAGTTATGGGCGGAAATGCCAGGCTCATCGAGGTGATGAAAGAGAAGGATGCCATCTACGCCAAGGAGGATTTCTCTGACGAGGACGGAATCAGGGCCAGCGAACTGGAGGCAGAATTTGCCGAGATGAACGGCTGGGAAGCTGAGTCTGACGCAGAGAGCCTGTTAAACGGCCTTGGAATTGAGACTGACCTCCACAGAAAATATATGAAGGAACTGGATGGTAACCAGAAGGTTAAGGTTCTTCTTGCCAGAGCTCTTTTCGGAAATCCCGATATCCTTCTTTTGGACGAGCCTACCAACCACCTTGATCTGGACGCCATCGCCTGGCTTGAGGAGTTCCTTATCAACTTTGAGAACACTGTCATCGTGGTTTCCCACGACAGATACTTCCTCAACAAGGTCTGCACCTATATCGCGGACATCGATTATGGCAAGATCCAGCTCTACGCCGGTAACTACGACTTCTGGTACGAGTCATCACAGCTGATGATCCGTCAGATGAAGGAAGCCAACAAGAAGAAGGAAGAGCAGATAAAAGAGCTCAAGGAGTTCATTGCAAGATTCTCCGCCAACGCAAGTAAGTCCAAGCAGGCTACATCAAGAAAGCGAGCCCTTGAAAAGATCGAACTGGATACCATCAAACCTTCCAGCAGAAAGTACCCTTATATCGACTTCAGACCTAACCGCGAGATCGGCAACGAGGTTCTGACAGTGGATGGAATCTCCAAGACCATAAACGGAGAGAAGGTTTTAGATAACATCTCTTTTGTAATCCAGCATGACGACAAGGTTGCCTTTGTTGGAGGCAATGAGCTGGCTAAGACTACTCTTTTCCAAATTCTTATGGGAGAGATGGAGCCCGACGAGGGAACTTACAAGTGGGGTGTTACAACTTCACAGGCTTACTTCCCAAAGGACAACACCAGCGAGTTTGACAATGATTACAATATCACCGAGTGGCTCACCGGCTACTCTGAGATTAAGGACGCCACATATGTAAGAGGATTCCTTGGAAGAATGCTCTTTGCCGGCGAGGACGGCATCAAGAAGGTAAAGGTCCTTTCCGGAGGAGAGAAGGTAAGATGCATGCTCTCCAAGATGATGATAAGCGGCGCAAACTGTCTCATCTTTGATGAGCCCACAAACCATCTTGACATGGAGTCCATTTCAGCCCTCAACGACGGAATGATCAAGTTCCCCGGGGTTGAGCTCTTTGCCTGCAGAGACCACCAGGTAGTACAGACCACAGCCAACAGAATAATGGAGATACTTCCTGACGGAACCCTCATAGACAAGAGATCCACCTACGACGAGTACCTTGAGAGCGATGAGATGGCAAGAAAGCGTACTGTTTATAGTACTGTAGCAGAAGAGGAAGAAGACGACTGATCTTCGAATCTTTTTCATAACACAAGGATTATTAAGGAGGAGCGATTATGACAGAGTATAGCCCGGTAAAGGAAGGAAAAGTAAGAGAGATTTACGACGTAGGTGAGAACCTCATTATGGTGGCCACCGACAGGATATCAGCCTTCGATGTTATTCTCAAGAACAAGGTTACAAAGAAAGGTGCAGTTCTCACCCAGATGTCAAAGTTCTGGTTTGAGCTGACAAAAGATGTTGTAAAGAACCACATGATCAGCACTGATACGGCTGACATGCCCGAGTTTTTCAGAAAACCGGAGTTTACCGGAAACAGTATGCTCTGCAAGAAGCTCACCATGCTCCCTATAGAGTGCATCGTTCGCGGATATATCACAGGAAGCGGATGGAAGAGTTATGTTCAGGACGGAACCGTATGTGGCATTAAGCTTCCTGAAGGCCTTAAGGAATGCGACAAGATTCCTGAACCCATCTACACACCCAGCACCAAGGCTGAGATTGGAGATCACGACGAGAACATCGACTTCGACAGAAGCGTAGAGGTACTGGAGAGAGACTTCCCCGGACACGGCCTTGAATATGCAACCAAGATCAGGGATTATACAATAGCTCTCTACAAGAAGTGTGCTGAGTATGCCCTCACAAAGGGAATCATCATAGCTGACACCAAGTTTGAGTTTGGCCTTGATGAGAACGGAGACGTTGTGATTGGAGATGAGATGCTCACACCTGACAGCTCCCGTTTCTGGCCCGTAGAAGGATATGAGCCCGGACACGATCAGCCTTCCTTTGACAAGCAGTTCGTAAGAAATTACTTAAAAGCCAATCCTGACTGCGACTACAATCTTCCTCAGGATGTTATCGACAAGACGATAGACAAGTATCTTGAGGCTTACAGACTCCTTACAGGCAAGGAATTAGAGGTCTGATAAGACGCGGCTTATAAATAATCATGATAAAAAGAAGCTGATGCGTGGCTGTCATGCATCAGCTTCCTTTAATTTCCTCTTGTTTTCGTACATTTCTTCATCGGCCCGCTTGAATACAGGGGAGACATTTTTGTCATTGTCATAGCGGCTCATTCCTGAAGCCACGACCACATCACCCTTTTTCTTATTCTTCCGGATGTGCTTCCTGAACCTTGTCATAATCGAATCAATGTTCAGATAATCATAGCCGGTAACTACTACTGCAAACTCGTCACCGCCGATCCTGAACACGGGACTATGCTTGAAGAAACGGCAGATGGTGTCGCACCCTTTTTTGATGTACTTGTCACCTGCCTGGTGTCCCAGAGTATCATTTATTGTCTTTAAGTTGTTGAGATCAAATACTGCGATGGCAAAGGGAGGATTATCCGCTGATGAGATTCGCTCATTCATCTTTTTGACGGCGTCAGCGTACGAGTGTTTGTTCCTTACGCCGGTGAGCTCATCAAGGTTGGCCATGTTCTCGGCGGCAAAGATCTTTTTCTCATATTCCATCTCTTTGCGGATGCGCTCGTCGATGTTGAGGATACCCACGATCAGTTTCTTTTCGCCTTCTTCTTCCACAATGGTGGCACGCATGGTCACATAGGTGGGCTTTCCGTTTATGATAAGCCTGTGATGGTTCTCAAAAAGACCTTTGGACTCGATTTCCTTCATGACATTTTCTTTTGTGAAGGCAGTAAGAAATGCGTCCATATCGTCTTTATATATTCCTACGGGGATTTTCTCAATTACATCTTCAAAGAAATGATCACCTTCATTGGCGATGGCCATCTCTGAAATGATCCCGGTAGGATTGTACTTGTTGTAGTGATCGGTAACAGGGTCGACTGTATACAGATAGATGTAATCTCCGGAGAGGGCACCTATCCTGGAGTAGATGATCTTTTCTTCTTTTGCTTTATCCAGAGCTTCTCTGGCTTTTACCTGGGCATCAATGCTGCTTAGTCCCACTATTACGTGGTTTCCGTTGCCCCTTACCCGTACAACCTTGATGTTTACGAAGGTTGGAGTATCATCGATCAATACCTTCGTAACTGTTGAGAAAGTGCCGGATTCTTTCAAACCCTTTTCAATCGCATCTTTGGTAAAAACATTCTTCAGTACTTTTCTGTCTTCATCCGGGATAACGAGGTCGAAATCACCTTTATCAAAGTTGAAGAAGTCTGTTCCGTGTCTCTCCATGGAGATATCACGGCTGACACCATCTGAGTTGTACTCCGTAAACCTGTCGGTATCCATGTCTACGAAATAGAGCTTGAGGTAGTCCGCAGCCAGGGCTCTGGCCACATAGTTGTAATTGAGGCTTTCATCTGTCGCTGCATCAGTCACGGACAGAACCACTATCATAACGGCTCTTGCTCCGGTAACGGGATTTACTGCGATCCTCTGGATGAGGAGCTGGACCATTCTGCCATCATCGAGCCTGTCATCTATAATGACTCTCTTTCCGTCCTCAGCGCACTGCTTAACAGCATTAAAAGAGTATATGCCTATGCCGGGCTTTAAGGTGTCATAATCTATGTTCAGCTTTTTAAAACTGCTGTTAAAATTACTGCGGAGAAACTTCCTGTAACTTTTGTTGCATCTTATAAACTTTGCCATCTTGTCGTCCAGGGCAAAGATTACCATGGGCATAGTGTCAAAGTAATTCTTAAGCGATGAGTCGTCGTTTTGTGTAAAAGAAAGATCGTAGAGATTTATCTTTCCCAATTGCTCGTAGTATTCGAATTCATCAGGGTTCTCGAAGCCGATCTGTATGCCCTTCTGATTTCTCTCAATGATGGTGGCCAGAGAAACAGGGTGTATGAAGTAAAAGCCCTGAAGCTTGGTGCATCCGATCTCCATCAGGAAATCTGCCTGCTCTTTTGTTTCAATGCCCTCTGCAACAGTGTCTATGCCAAGGGCCAGAGCAGTCTTTATGAGCTCGGTAAGTATTATCTGTCCGGCTTCGTTTTTTCCGATATAGCCGACGAGAGATTCGTCTATTTTAAGCAGATCAAATTTGACCGTCGTAAGGAGTAGAAGAGAGGAGTGGCCGCTTCCGAAGTCGTCCATCCACACTCTGATGCCCTCGTCATGGAAGCGTTCAACCTGTTTTTTCATGAATTCCACATCGGAGGATATGACTTTTTCGGACAGTTCCACGGAGATCTTCTCTCTGGGAAGACCGGAAGCGTCGATCCTCTTTGTTATTTCTTTTACCATGTCACAGGAATCAAAATCAGACCTGGAGATGTTTATGGATTCGGGCACAATAAAAAGGCCATGTTCGCCCTGGCCCTTCATTTTGTTAAGAACCCTTTCAACCATATAGAGATCAAGCTTATAGGAAAGATGCGCTCTGTCGAGAACAGGAACAAAATCGGATGCGATGAACATACCTTTTTTGGGATCTTCCCACCTGGCTAAGGCCTCCTCCTCGGAGACCATTCCGCTGGCCGCACGAAGCAGAGGCTGATGATAAGCTTTGATCCACTCCTCAGCCATGGCTCTGTCCAGATTATCTATGAAATACTGTTCATCTGCGGTGAATGCGGGGAAATATGACTCCAAGCAAGACCTCCATATTTCGCATGAATATACATATTCTGACAAAAACATTTTATCATAAAAGCGTTTTTCAATTTCTTATATTGAAATAAACTTTATATAAAAAAAGGAGGCGCCTAATGTACCGACCCCCAAAAGTTAGACCAAAATCTAACGATTGGAGGTCGGTATTTTTATGGCTAAATATAGCTATGAATTCAAAAAACAAGTAGTTGATGAGTATCTTAGTGGGAGAATCGGTGGGGATTCTCTCGCTAAAAAGTACGGTATTAGTCGTGGATTGTTATGGCGTTGGATAAATGTGTACAAAAAGTTTGGGGATAAAGCATTAAAGAGATCTCGAAAAAATGATATTTACTCTTTTGAAAGGAAGCTTTCTATTGTAGAGTTTTATTTATCAAATGAAATCTCGTATCAAGATTTAGCTCTGCAAGAAGGAATTACTAATCCGTGCTTAATTGTAAAATGGGTGAATCTCTTTCGGACGGCTGGACCTGATGCGTTGAAACCACGTAAGAAAGGGCGTAAGAAAGCATTGGATAATCCGGGTAATAATACGCAAAGCAAATCAACTCAAGGACCTTCTGTTGATACAAGTGCAGAGCATGTGAAGGAACTAGAGGATGAGCTTCTTAGGTTAAGGATAGAGAATGCCTTTTTAAAAGAACTGAGGAGGCTGCGCTTAGAAGACGAGGCAAAAATGAGAGAACGGCGCTCGTCATCAACAGCCTCCGACGAGAATTCAAACTAAAAGACCTTCTCTCTTATACCGGCATGCCTAAAGCAACATATATGTATTGGCAAAAGAGATTTGATAGAGAAAACCCTAATAAAGAGTTGGAAGAAAAAATACAGGAAATTCGCATAAGCAATAAGGATTATGGATATCGTAGAATACTTGGAGAACTTCGAAATCAGGGATATGTCATTAACAAAAAGAAAGTTCAACGAATAGTTCAAAAACTTGGATTGCAGGTGACATCCTATACACGCAAAAGCAGAAAGTATAGCTCCTATAAAGGCAATGTCGGTACAGTTGCACCCAACAGGATTCACAGACGTTTTAAGACTCATATACCACATCAGAAAATAACAACTGATACAACCGAATTTAAGTATTATGAAATTGATGCAAAAGGGCATATGACCATGCATAAACTATACCTGGATCCATTTATGGACATGTGTAACGGTGAAATATTGAGCTATGGAATTGACAAAAACCCTTCTGCCAAAAACGTAATGGATGCCCTTGATAAAGCTATAGCAGTTACTTCAGACTGTCCATACAGAAGAACCTTCCATTCAGACCAGGGTTGGGCTTACCAGATGAAATCATACGCTCATAGACTAAAAGAGGAACGGATCTTCCAAAGTATGTCCCGAAAAGGAAACTGTCTTGATAACTCAATAATGGAAAATTTCTTTGGCCTTCTTAAACAGGAGATATATTATGGTGTTGTTTACTATAGTTATGAGGAATTAAAAGCAGAAATAGAACGATATATAAAGTATTATAATGAGCAACGAATTAAAGAAAAGTTAGGATGGATGAGTCCAGTCCAATATAGACTCCATCTATTAGCTGCATAAAGAAAACGAGACGACCTAAGTCGTCTCGTAAAAAAGTCTAACTTTGAGGGGTCACCTCATAATCGGCGTCTCCTCTGCATTTTCAGTCGTCTACATCGAAGTTTTCAAGTATGTTCTTTTTCTTTTCAGGACGGGCGTCGCCGTGTTTTACCATCAGCATTGTGAAGAATGCCAGAGTGGAGAACACGAAAGCGTAGGGGAACAGCGTTCTGTAGGAGACGTGTTCCAGAAGAAATCCGGAGAGGATAGGAGTGAATACCTGCGCTGCCATGGAGAATGTGTAGTAGGTTCCGGTGTATTTTCCTATGTCGCCGGCCTTGCTCATCTCAACAACCATGGGGTAGGAGTTTACGTTTATCGCCGCCCAGCCAAATCCGATCAGTGCGAAAAAGACATTCAGAAGTGGTGAATAAGTATTCATAAGGGCGATGGAAATGTAGCAGATGCTCATCAGTACTACGCCGCCCAGGATGGTTATCTTTCTGCCAATTCTGCTGGAGATTGCACCGATGGGAATATAGCTGAGGACTGCTGCTACGGTTCCAACCATAAGGGCACCGGCGTAACCGCCACCCTCAGGTCCCCAGACCTCGCTGACATATCTTGTGAAAGCTGTGGTAACTGCGTTGTAGGCCATGTACCAGAAGGCTACGGATAACAGAAGGAAAACAAGGCTCTTAAAGATTTCCGGCGGGAGTTTTTGTCCCTTCTTTGCCAGGAGCTCTTTTACCTCCTCCTGCTGCAGTTTGTCAGCCAGAGAATTAAGTCCGCCTTCTGCCTTTATTTCTTCCTTGATCTTATTTTCGTTGATGGTAAGGCGCATAATAAGAACGGATACGGCCATGCAGACAACGAGACTTATGACAAGGACTGTGTAATCTGTATCAGCCGGGTTTTCAGGCCTGTTGAGAACCAGCATCGTCATAACGAGGATGAACACTCCGCCGAGGGCGCCCATCAGGTTGATCACTGCGTTTGCTGAGCTTCTTAGAGGTGCGGGCGTAAGGTCTGGCATCAGAGATACAGCCGGAGACCTGTAGGTTCCCATGGCCAGAAGGAGCAGAAGCAGAACGATAATGAAGAATACCAGGGATCCGCTGGGCTTGGCTCCAAACATTAATATAAGGAAAAGAGCTATGGCCACGGCTGTACCTGTAGTGATGAAGGGCATTCTTTTTCCCTTCCTGCTGTTTGTTCTGTCCGAGATGATTCCAAACAGCGGAAGAAGGAACAGGGCAAAGACGTTGTCGAGGGCCATGATAGCTCCCGTTGCGGTCTCGCCCAGGCCAAAGGTGTACTTTAGTATTCTTGGGATCTCGTTGTCGTAGAATTGCCAGAAGGCAGTGATGGACAGGAATGCAAGTCCGATAAGTATGGTGCGTTTGTAATTGAGTTTCATATCCCCTAACCCCTTTTTTTCATAGTGTGAAAAATGCAGATAAATACTGCATATTTAATTATAATACATTTTGGGTTATCGGTTTAGTATGAACTTTATGTTCGAAAGAAAATATTTAATAGTCTTTTTATAGGATTGACGGGGTTTATCGGTTGCATTATCGCATAAGATTATGTAGAATAGTTGGCGGACAAGTTATAAATTTATCAATTTAGGAAGTGGTTTTAAATGTTTGATTTCCGGGTTTTATGCATAACTGTGGCGGTTCTGGCGATTCTATATCTGCTGATGATAATGCCGAGGATGACTAAGAGACCTGACAGGAAACCACACCTTGTTAACCTCTATGCACACAGAGGGCTTTTCAACAATCAGTCCGATGCTCCAGAGAATTCAATGGCAGCATTTCTTAAGGCCGTTGATGGGGGCTATGGAATAGAGTGCGATGTTCAGCTGACCAAAGACGGAGTTCCTGTAATTTTCCATGATTTCACACTTCAGAGAGTGGCAAGGTATCCTGAAGGCAGGATTCCCGAAGATGCACCTGTAAATGAAGATTCATCCCGCGGGGTGAAGGGAAAGGTCATCGACTACACATACGAGGAGCTTATGGAGTTTCATCTTCTTGGCTCACAGGAGAAGATCCCGAAGTTTGAGGATTTTCTTAAAGCTGTGGCCGGCAAGGTTCCGCTGATAATCGAGCTCAAGATAGAGCGCAAGGACTTGTCTGTTTGTTCCAAGGTTATGAACCTTTTGAAGGATTATCATGGCGTGTACTGCATTGAGTCCTTTAATCCTCTGGGAGTCATCTGGATGAAGAGACACTACCCGGGGGTTATGAGAGGCCAGCTCTCTGACGAGTTCCACAAGGATAAGCCCGAGGAATTCAAAGGGATTTTGTATTTTGTTCTGACGCATCTGTTTTTCAATTTTCTGTCGAAACCGGATTTTATAGCTTTTAACTGCAAATATTCAAAGAGCTTTTCGATGTGGCTCAACAGACC